>ENA-UOXV01003233-UOXV01003233.1-marine-metagenome-genome-assembly--contig:-NODE-3233-length-20075-cov-7.631369_pt1 | contig 20075 bp, 28 predicted proteins | sample MGYA00238165_ERZ766961 | MGnify/ENA primary metagenome ERZ766961 (study PRJEB28924, sample SAMN03173240) | marine metagenome | biome: Marine; feature: Water; material: Subsurface seawater | place: North...
CCGAGTCCTGCCCTCCCACCGCTCCCCCCTCCCCCGCACTTTCCGCCCCACCACTCACCCGCGGCGAACACGCGCCGCCCGTCGCGTCGACCGCAGAGACTGAGGCCGCCGATGAGTGGGATACGCCTACTGTCTGAGTGTCCCACTCAGGCAGTAGGCCCGCGAGCCCTCGCTCCAGCGGCGCATGCAGCACCTCCACCCCGCGGGGCGCTGCCACGGCTACCGCGGGCACAGGAGGCGCTTCAGTCCGCCGCGCGCGCAGCCGGCCCTGCGAGAGGAGATGCAGATCTTGCTGCTGCGTAAAGCGCGCGAGGTGTAGTGCTGCACCGGCCAGCGCCTCGTCCGCTGCCTTCGAGTTCCACCCACTCCATGTGTCCAGGAATGCTTCGCCCTGTGACTCTGGCTCATCACCCTGAAATAGACCAGCGTCTTCAGTCACCCAGCCTTCTGCCTCACACCTCTCGCGCCAATCACTGGCCAGACGAGACAGCTCCGCCAGCAGCATCACCGAGTGAGTCGCCCGCGCATCCCAATCTGCGTCGTGCACCACACCCCACGGCACCCGCCTGACCAATGTTGTGCATGCCAAGCGTAGCTGCTCACAGTCAAGCGCTGCCGCGCCAGAGCCTTGCTGAAGAACCCGCGCCGTCACCAGGCTTTGCGCTGCCAGCAGGGTGGCTAGGTACCACGCCGCCCGCGACCAGCCTCCGGGCGACCCCTCAGGGCCAGCATCACTTACCACGGCTCCGCTGACGCCCAACCTCCTACCTAAAATAGCCGCGTTTTTGGCGGCATCGTTGGAGCAGAATGCGGTGCTCGGCGGGCCCTCAGGCCCGGCGGATGGCCCTGCGGCCGGAGCCTCGGGGAGCATGAAAGCTGCGTCGAGGAGAGCCAACGGGAGCGCCGCTACCGCCCGCTCCTCGGTCCACTCCGCGCCCCCGCTGAAGCCGGCTGCAGAACTCTGCGCTTGAGCGCGCAGCACGCGCGGAAGCCACTCTCTGTGATTCAGAGTGTCCCACGGTGTCGCGATTTCTCTGGCGCGCGCCTGCTCCGACCAGGGCGCAGCGGCGACGAGCTGGGCCGCAGCGAGAAGCCCACCAATGTTGTCGCGCACCGCCTCCGTGAAGAACCAGCGCTGCTCGCCCTCCGCTTCTCGCCCAAGGCAGTCCCACCCGGGCGACGCACCCAGTGCCTCGGACAGCGCCTCCCCCGCGGCGAACAGCAGCCGCCGTGCAGCGCCCACCATCACCGCTTCTGCTGCCGCAGGGTCCTCGGCCTGATGAGGAACATGCGAGCGCGCGAGGGCAGAGAGCCCAGAGCGGAGAACGATCCAGCCTTGCGTGCCAAGTTGGCTGTGACGAATCGCACGCTCCAACACTGCGACCACTGCCCCCCACATCTCTTCCGCCTCTCCAGTGTGATCCGTACCCTCTTTCACGCCCCCAATTCCACGCACCAGCCGCAGCACAAGGTCTGCCCACCCTTCCAGCCCCACGAGCACCTCAGCATTGCTCCCCGCACTCTCCATCAGCGCACCCAGCGCGGCGATTCCCTCACGCCGCGCTGCGTATCCGCACACCTCGAGGAAGCGAAGCAGCGCCGCCAGGGCGCGGGGGCTCCGCAAACGGTCTCCCGGGCGTATCGCTGGTAAAGGTGGGGCATTCGTAGGTGGTAGGAGAGCAGGCCGGCCAACAGCCAGGGCAAACAGGGCAGAAGCACACTGCGCCTGCTCTGGAGCCGGCAGCTCCCGCGCACAAAGAGACTCGCACAGCGCCTCGAACCTGCGCCACAAATCTGCTGTCAGGCGCGCCATACAAGCCGGTACGCGTCATGGCTCAGTAGTTAGTCTCTGCCAGGAGCTGGATCGACAGATTAGAATTGACTCCGAACAATATGAAGCCTCGCAACAAAAACCACTCGCACAACGTGGATGGGCGCACTCACCCCCCAGAGTCGGAAAACTCAGTGGCCGCAGCAGGACGGGCATGCGCGAAATAGCAGGCAAGACCAGAAACAGCGAGAGACACGAAATCAGGGCGTCGCGCTCGAGCCACAATGAGCATCGCGAGGGGCCAGTCCTCGGATAGGACGGATGCAATCGGCGCTCCCCATCGTGCCGCAGCCACGACCATGAGACGCAACATCGCCAAGCGTGATCCCGCCTCCGTCTCCGCCTCCGCCTCCGCAAGTATTTGGTCCTGCAGCTCCAGCAGTGCCGGTGCAAAGCCTCCCTTCGCCCTGGCCGATCCCTCCGCCGCCGGATCCAGCAGGGGTAGGCACAGCTCAACACACAATTCCTCGAGGGACTCTCGCTGCGCCTCCATAGCGGTGAACTCCGTAGAGCTGCTCGCAAGGGGAGTTCCGTCGGGAGAAGCCAACCCGACTAGGCGCAGCAGCTGTGCCAGCAGCTGCGCGGGTCCCACTTTTTGTGCCGCCTCTTCCACGGCGGTGCAACCCTCTCGCCTCAATGCCATTATTTGTGCCAGCAGCGCCCCCACCACTCCCAGCGTCCGGCCCTCCCACACTTCGCTATTCAGCAGCCAAGCCTCTGCCATATCTACTCCAAGGCTCGGCACCCGCCCCACCTCAGGCACCACGGCCCGTTCCTTTTCTCCCGCGCCTGCGCTAGCTCCCGCTCCCCGACCACCCAAGCCGATGTCTGCAGCGCGATGGGTCCCCCCGAGCGATGCAGCCCGGAGGATCTCCCCGAGCGATGCAAGGACCATCTCCCACTCCCCTGTGCTCTCCACATTCAGCCGCCGAAGCACCTGTGTCGCCCCTGTGTCTCAGCCCGCAAAGCTAGGGCGAGTGGGATGGCGCGATCCAGACGAGAGGCTTTCTTGCATCGATGCTCGGGCCTCAACTACCAGCGCGGGGAGCTTCCGGCGTGACTTTCATTGCCTTCGCGGGGCAAGGAGATCGGAGTGAGAAGCGAGGGTGACCTGTTTCACCGTGGCAAGGAGCGCCTGTGAAGAGAGATGTACAGCGCCCGCATCTCCAGGGCCAGCACCGTGCGATCCCTGGGACAGCGAGCTGCGCTTGGAGTCGCTCCCGGCCTCGCTCGGCGACTCAAGTCTGACGCGATCATCCGTGGATCTCAGAGACGATGTGCGGTTGAGGCCACGCGTTTCCGCCGCAGGGTTCCCATCGCGGTCGCTCAAGGTAGTGGCAGCGAGGCGAAGCAGGCGTGCGGCCAGCGCGGCGGCGCCTCCGGGCACGCCAGTGCCGTCAGGATGTCGAAAACAAACCTTGGTCGTCGAGATGAGGTCAGCGAGAAGGACTGGAATAGCGTCACTGAGACCTGCGGCGTGAACCGCAGCGCGCGGCGAGAGGAGGGCGGCGACGCGTAACCCACCGATGGGGCGCGGGCAGAGGTTGAGCGCCAGGGCTGCAGTTCGGCGGTCAGGAAGCGACCGAAGCAACGTCGTGCTCGGCTCGCAAATGAACAATGGGGGCCTCAAAAGAGTAGCATCGGAAGAGACTACGCCCGCCCATACGCGCACCGTTCCCATCCAGCCCCTGAAGCTGCACGGCTGAAGCGGGCCCCCACCGGAAGGGGCCGTTGCCGAGCCCAAACAACCCGCATAGGCGCGCGTCTTGCCCTGCGCTGAGGCATACCGCAGCGGGAAAGCCTGCGTTACCCCATTTATCGTGATCGTCAAAAGGGATGTCTGCAGCTTCTTGCATTCCTGTGCCAAACCCCGCCCATTGGACATCAGGCAAATGGGCGGTTTTCGCACTGCCGAGGAGCGCGGCTTGGTGCTGGCGGGAGAATCACGTGAGAAACGTGAACGTGTGTCCAGACACCCTTGGGGGCCTGCTGCGATGAGGCTGCCTCCTGGCGTCTAGTGTCACCGCCGATGATGACAACCACTTTCCCTGCGCGAAGCACTGTTTCCGTAACAACGCTCTCCCGACCAGGCACCTCCTCGTTGCTCACCAGTCGGAACAACACCATGTCGCCACCGGCTGCAGGCGCCTGCTCCCATAGGATCCATGCATCCCATGAAATCCCTTCGGCAAACTCCCACGTCTCTCGTCCGCCCAGGTAAACCCCGGCGCCTTCGCCGTCCATCATGAGCACTTCTGGTGACGCAACCGCCGCCGCCCGAGCAGACGGCGGCAAGCAGGGGTCCACCGCGACTATCAGCTGCTGTAAAAGTTCTAGAAGCTTCTCTGCCCGCCGAGACCATCGCGCCTTCCCGTCTGTTCGCCGCCGCCACGCTTAGCAACTCCTTTGATACCGATCGCTGGGGACAGTTGTCTTTTGGCTCATGCTTACTCCCAACGTTTCACCTCGCGAAGCACCTCGTGCGGTGCAGGATTCGGGCCACACGCAGCTCAGACAGCGCAGGAGTATCTCAGAGCTGCGAATCTCCTCCCTCTCGAGTCTCTGTCATGCCCTGGGTGCTCAAAGGGGGAACACAGACCTGGGGATTGCTCAGCAGCGTAGAGGTGGTCCATGATGGTACAAACGTGACGGGGAAACAGTCCTGCAGAGGAAGCAACTGCTAGGACGATGCCCTGAAGTGAATCATCGAGCTCTGATGGGAAGTCTTGACTTCCGAACAGATCGATGCAGGTTGTCAGGAGATCTTGACTGGGATCCTCGCGGCATTCCGCGCAGGTGGGCTCCAGAAAGCACCGGGCAAGAAGCACCGATCCTGCCGTCATCTGCCTAAGGGCTTCTGCAAGACCAGCCCGTTCGGCCATGGCCTTGTCTTTCCGCGCCAACTCCCCCACCATCGTTCCCAACTCGGCCTGCATATTGGCGACCTTACAGTGGTCGCAACGAAATCGTGATACGCCTGCCATTCCTCCTGGTGCTGAGACTGCGAGAAGCTGGATCCGTTAGTGCTTGGTGGTCCGGCCAAAGGAAAGAAAGAACATGTGCCTCACAGCGTTCTCTGTTTGGTCCTAGCTAGAGAGCCCAATTCGCGTCGTTGCGTACCAGACCCACTGTGCCAGACCCAAGCAGATAAAATCCCAGTCGAAACCAGCAAATCCGAAAAGGTCCAAGGGCGGCTCAAGGCGTACCAGCCAATGGAGGCGCGCGTGTCGTCCCTCCGACAAACATACGCTGCTGCGTCACAGAGCCATGTCTTCAGGTTCTTCGAGACGCTTTCCGAGGTCCTGCCGCTTTCCCGACATTCCTGCCTGCTCGTGAATCCGCGCCCTGTCCGAGCCGCAGCGTCGCTTCTTTGCATCCTGTGAGGATCCCACTGAGGCTGTTCTGGCGGGGAGGGGAACAGCCGCAAAAGGAAGGATTCCTCAAGCAGCTTGAAGGTATCGATGTGAAGCGTGTGATCGACACCTACAGGCAGACGATTAATGCCTCAGGCCCGGTGAGCGCAACTTGTCCACGGGCAGGGTCGGGTGCTGCGTGGCAGCAGATTTGGGCAGTCTCTCCTCGAGTAGCCTGAAACTGACATAGTTGTTCGGCCGATGCACCTGCACGAGCGGTACAGAAGAGTGCCCTTGACTTCCTTCCACCGCAGGCTGCCCCGAGCAGGGTGGACCCGCTCCCCAAGGTGGTCAAGTACAAGGCCGCGGACGAATCTCAGCGTGAGGCGTGGCGCAAGGCTGGCATGGAGTTGGCTTCGCAGGGCAAGGTGGCGTTTTTGCTTCTTGCCGGTGGGCAGGGCACACGACTGGGAACCTCGGACCCGAAAGGCTGCTACGACATTGGACTGCCCTCGCACAAGTCGCTCTTTCAGCTGATGGCAGAGCGCCTTCGGCGCCTGAAGACGCTTAGCGGCGCAGGCGCCGCAATCCCGTGGTACGTCATGACGTCTCCTATGACAGACGCGGCAACCCAGGAATTTTTCACCAAGCACGCTTTCTTTGGCTTGCAAGAGGAACGACCCTCCCTTGAAATTGACTCGGCAATCAAGGCTGCGCGCGTGCGCCTCGTGGCACCAGTAGGCGCGAGGCATGGTGACGAAGCGGTGCTTTGCAGAAGGACGTCTATTTCTTCCAGCAAGGCACGCTGCCGTGCCTCACGCTCGACGGCGAGCTACTTCTCGAGGCCCGCCCCCTCCCCGCCCCTCGCGCCGCCCGTGAGCCGTCTCCGGCCAGTCCTGAAAGGGTGACACTGGCGGGTTGGCTGCTGGTGGAGGCAGGCACCTGGGCGGGTGGCCACGGCGCCGGACGGAAATGGTGGCATTTATAGGGCGTTGTTCGAGAGCGGGGCCTTGGCGGACATGCAGAGGCACGGGGTGGAGTGCGTGCATGCCTCCTCAGTGGACAACGCGCTGGTGCTGCCGGCCGACCCCGCCTTCGTTGGGTACTGCCGCGCGGAGGGGGCGGACTGCGGTGCCAAGGTCTGCGCCAAGGCTGCTCCCGATGAGGCTGTCGGCGTCCTCTGCGCCGCACGTCTGAGCCCCGCACCATCCTGCACCGCCCCGACACCCCGTCCCCCCCTCGTGCTGTTGTCTAGCCTACGCAAAGCGGGTCGAGTGACGGAGCCATGTTGGGGGGGGAGGGCAGCGGAGGGCGGAGCGCGGGTGGTGGAGTACTCTGAGATTGATGCGGAGGCCGCACGCGAGACGGACCCGGCGACTGGCGAGCTCCGCCTCAACGCTGGCAACATCTGTGACAGCCCAGGCCCCCGCCTCGCGAGAGCCTCGTGGCCTTCTGTTCGGGCCCCGAGACGGGCGAGCAACCCTGGCGCAGACTTGCAGTGACGGCGTGCACCGGGGCGGCAGGCAACCATTATTACACGCTCGACTTCCTGAACATGGCTGCGACCCTCCCGACGCCATACCACATAGCAAAGAAGAAGATTCCAACTGTCGACGAGAACGGTGCGCCAGTGCAACCGACGGCAAACAACGGAGTCAAGCTCGAGATGTTTATTTTCGATTGTTTCCCCTTTTCAAAAAGCTTCGCGTGTGTGGAAGTGGAACGCGCCGAGGAATTTGGCCCCGTGAAGAACGCTCCGGGCGCCGCGGTGGACTCGCCGGACTCTGCACGGGCGCTGCTGCTCGCCCTTGGGCGGCGATATCTCGAGGAGGCAGGGGTCCCAGTGGAGGGTGAGGGGGGCGTGGAAGTTTCGCCGCTGCTGTCATACCGCGGCGAAGGTCTTGTGTCGCTCGCCGGCCAGGGTGTCACCGCGCGCGCGGGATTTGAGGTGCGCCTGGAGTGAGCGGACGCGGGACAGGGCGCGTGGGCTGGACAACATGATTCCGCTTTTTCGTTTTGTGTGGCTGACCGCCGCGAGCTGCGTGAGCACCTCCTCAGCGGTGATGAGGGGCGAAGATTCGCACTGTTGTTCGTCGTCAGCCTCTGACGGTAAACGCCAGTTGAAGGCGCCCCGCCGAAAGACAGCGCGCGCTGTGCTATGGCATGAGACCGCGCCATCTTGATGAACCTTTCCACAGCATTCAGCGCCGCACTTCCGTGGCCTTTATTGAAGCCAAACCAGTCCAGCTGCTCTGCCCGGGGCTCGCGCGCAAGCATCGATACGTCACACTCGTGTCCGCTTCAGTCCCTGCGCGGCAGCGGTGCTGGTTGCGCGCTCAGTGCCAGGGCTGCCCGGGACCTGGAGGGCCCGGGAACCCCCCGCCCCGCCCCGCGCCTCCCGGGGACTGCATGCCGCCGCCGCCGCCCCATCCGGCCCCAGGCGGGCCTCCACCGCCGCGCCCGGCGCCCTGCGGCGCGTCGCGCCCCGGGTAGTTTCCGACGCCCTGCTCGCGGCCCTGAATGACCTGTCCGTCTGACGTCGCCTCGCCCTGCGCGCGCCAGTTGGAGTTGCGCGCATTCCAGTGGCAGCGCACCGTCAGCACCGTACCGACTGACACGTGGATCGGGTCCGCAACCTGCACCATGGCACCACAAAGCACAGGCCGCATCTAGTTAGCGCCAGCTTAGGCTTGCGATCCACATTGGCCACAGTATTCAGCACTCGCATTTCCAAGCCACAGAGCCTGGGTCTGAGGCACCTGTGCTGGCACATACACGTTGCTCTCCCCAGGTTTGGATTCCATGAAGCAGAATCCTTCACGAACTGATGTGATGCGTCCTGTGAACGACCGGAATTCCCCAGCCTGCGGCGCTCCGCCGCCGCCGCCGCCGCCTTGCATCTGTCGCACGAAGCACTGGTGTCAACTGTGCTCCGCTAGAGCGCACAATTTTGCAGTTAGATGCTCCAATCAACGACCAGAATCCCACTCCTGCCCACGCCCTCCGGCAAAGAAAGTCGAGGTTGAGACAGGTAAGCGGGCCGAGGCGAGGCAGGGAGGTCCAGGTTGGTACCGAAGCAGGGCCGCGGCCACGGCCATGGTTGATGGGCTGCGCGCTGAGCGAGTTGGAGTGCGGGCAATTGGCGGCTTTGTGCCCGTGCTCGAAGCAGTTGTGGCAGCGAATGGATGCCATGATGCCCGTCACTTCCTGGCCCTCAGGAACTTCCTCAGGCTGCTCCCACTTAGGGTGCCCGAGGGGACAGTCTGGACCCCTGGGGCAGAACCCAGCCATGTAGGCGCCACACAGCGACTTGCGCACGTGCCGCTTGCGGCACTTGGCCCCGTGCTTGCAGTGACCACGCGCGTACCAGGGACATTCGACCGTCTTGTCCTCGGGCCGGATGTGCAAGAACTGGCAGTCGTCCTTAGTGCACTGACCTTCGGTGAAGAAGTGACACAGAGGCATACGCTTCATATCGTATTGGTGCAGGTAGTCGCAGTCGTCGCCTTTCTTGCACTGGCTCCGCAACCAGTGTTTGCATACATCCGTTCGCGGCTTGCGCTGGTGCCGGAAGAGGCACTTGTAGCCCTGCCGACACATACCTCGCGGAAACCACGGACACATCTGAGGCCTGCCCGTCCGGTCTCCGACTGTGAGGTCCTCCTTGGCCTCGGCCTCCTCAATGTACTGCTCTAATTCGAAGTTCAGCATGCGCTCCTGGCGGTAGGGCCCCGCGAAAAATCCGTCCTCCTTGATATCGAGTCTGCCACCCGGAAACCGCAGCACTGAGCAGCTCGTAGGAGACAAGGCTCTGGGAATCTGGGACGGGGGCTCACTGTGCGGACTCATTCTGCAGCACTACACCTGACTGTGGCGGCGGCGGCGGGCCTTCGTTTGAAATATCGGACAGCGGCCGCTTGCCCCCCACCTGCGGCGCCCCTTGCCCCATCTGCATCTGCCCGGGCATCATCGGTCCTCCGGGCGGACCTCCGCCACGTCCGCCCTGCATCATGGGAGGCCGCATTCCCCCATGTGGCCCACCATTTGGCCCGCCGTGCGGTCCGGGGAAGTTGCCCCCCCCGTGCATCCCCATCCCCGGAGCGCCGCCCTGCTGCATCATGCGCATCATGACCTCGGGTGGGGGAAGGTTGCCCCCACCGAAGCCAGGGCCGCCCATGAAACCGGGTGGCCCCATCCCCTGCATGCCTGGTGGAACCATTCCATGCATTCCCGGCGGCCCCTGCCCCCCGCGTGGCCCCCCCGGTCCTGTGCGGGCCGGCACGAATCAGCATGCAAGCTTGGCGGGAGGCAGCGCGTGTGATACACGACCGCACAAACGGGAACAGGATCAGGGCGACGAGAAACGGAAAGGTCTACCTCGCTTATCCATGACGTCTGAAGAGGTGCCGTAGGACGCAGCTGTCCTGCGCGACGCCTCGTCGCACAGGCCGCGTCCGTGTCAGAGGGACACAAAGCTGGCGCCCGCGAGAGTTGAGAGTTGCCGGAAGAATTTGCTTTTTGTCAACTTTCGTTCATCCAGTTTTGACGAATAGAGCGCACGGGCAAGGTCAAGTTCACCAGCTGCTAAGCGACCCTGCTCGTCAAGGACGAGGAAATTGTGCGAAGCGGAAGCTTCTGCTGGCCAGAGCGAATCAAGCGGTGGACCAGTAGCTGGGCGGGTTGCAGCAGGTCGGAGCGTTAGCTGAACTTGGGGCGGTGAGGGCCGAGGGCGGGCTGCGTGGCTGCGACGATGTCGAAGGGTGACAAGCGCACCCTCTACGTTGGCGGACTTGAGGAGGGAGTTGGAGTGGAGCAGCTCAGGGCAGCCTTCATCCCCTTTGGTGAAGTGGGATCCCATCCCATATCTTGTCATCCACGATCACAGCGTGGCACTGGAGAACCCTGCGCCGGGTTTCCACAGGTGTCAGCTTCACACGCAAGGTGCGCACGTGCTGCACTTGCGCAGGGCAGCACGTGCGCACCTTGCGTGCAGCCTGTTACTACAGCCTTGGTAGAGGCAGTTTGGATGGGCGTCGGTGCCGATACGGCAGGCGGGTGATGTTGGGCGCAAATGTAGCTGATGTTGGGCGCAAATATAGCTGAGGAGCTGGGCGTGGGCGGGATGCCAGGTGGTCGACGTGAACATCCCGCTGAACAACGAGACGGGAAAGAACAGGGGATTCGGCTTCGTAGAGTACGAAAACCCGGGTGACGCTTCAGAGGCAATCTTCAACATGAACAATGGCGAGCTTTTTGGTCGTGTGCTCACGGTCCTGCCACAGCCTTGACCCTTTTTACCTCCTGTGCGATTCGGCCACCTCGCTGCATCCTCCTGTGCGATTCGGCCACCTCGCTGCATTGTGGCTGCCAGTGACAGGGAGCGTTAGAGAATCACGCGTTCTACTCAGTATCACGGATTGCGCTGAGTTGACAGGTGAACATCGCAAAGCCGATGACAGTGACAGAGAATTCTGCAAAGCCGATCTGGGCCACCGAGGCCGACTCCTTCTACGGAAAGCAGGGCTGGAACGCCACGGAGGAGATCGACATCATCGACGATGGGGGAAAGCAGGTGACAGCCCACTTCTTCTTACTGTAACACCTTGGCCTTTGTCTATACCGGGTGCGAGGAGGTCGCGCGCGCGTTGCTGCCGGTGACGAAGGGAACCCTGCAGGACGACGGCATGGTGCCTGCCAAGTAAGGAACCCGAATGTATGGCATCGGCGTCGGTCCGCATGTGGATGAAATTGAGGACAAGTGGTGTGGCAGCAAATTTTTGCCCGTGCCCATCCCTGAAGGGTAGAGTTTGCGATGGCTCAGCGATGCTCCTATCTCAACTCAAGCTTTCGTGAGATAGCTCGAACAGGACAGCTTAAAAATATCGCAGTCGTGTTATGGCCGTATCGCACGATCAAACGTTAGAGTGAACGCGGTGTCAAAACTGATGTGAAAATCCGCCTCTGAAAATCCTTCCCGCACTGTATTTCGTGCCTTTCACTGCGCAGACGAGATGCAGCGAAAGCTGATCCAGCAGTCGTGCGCACCTTGCCAGCTAGCAACAACCAAATAGGCCACCGACTCTCTAGCGGTAGGCACCAATCTTGGCAAGCTCGCGATCAAGGGCGCCTGGCTGAAGGTACCACGGCGCTCCAGCTGGGAGCTCCTTTGCCCAGGACTCGTCCTGCAGCTGAATATATTCGTTGGTGTCTTCTGGCGCGTAGATCAGAGCGCCCTTATCTAGCTTCACCTGCATACATTTGCGCTCTTCAAAGAGTGGACGGGCAGGGCAACTCCCAACAGAACCTCCGAAGATCCCAAGCGTTGCTGCCAGAGTGCAGCTACGCCAGCAGCGCCCTTACACGCTGGGTTGTGGAAAGACCAACAAGACAGTGATAGGGTTGCAAGAACCTGATATGGTGCGCTGGGCTTTGAAGCAGACCAGCTTGGCTCGCGATAACCGACCTTGACAATCGACCCGACCTCATAACCGCTCCCCCTGCAGTCCACCGTCACAACTCGTACGCATCAGCACATGCACAACGTTTGTTTTAAGTCGTAGCGCTTCTTCTCAATGACAACGGCAAGGCAAGGGGTGGTGAAAGCGCGCGAGACAGCGCTGCACAGGCTAGCCAGTCCGAGCAACTAGGCTGGCAAGGGGCGCACCAGCGCGTGCATGCACAGCGTACGCGATCACCCACAGAAAAACGAGGACCCGCGCTCTGATCGTTCGGTAGGTGAAGATGGGAGCCACTGGATGCAGGGGCGGGGTGTGCGTTCGAAGAGGGCCCTGTCGCGCCTCCGTTGAGCGCTTGGGTCTCGTCCGGCTCCTCGTCCCGCCGCTTGCGGTGTCGCCTGTGCGATGATACCGCCTCTTCAGCCAGCAAATCAGGTGCCCCAGGAATGCCTTGCATTTTTCCCGTCTTGACCTTGGCCCACTCCTCTTCAGTAAGCCGAGTGCCGTTGCCCCCCCTTCCATCCGCTTCCACCTCGTCGTTGTCGTCCCGCCCCTTGCCGCACTGGCAGTTCATAATGCCGCCGCGCTTCTTCTTCTTCTTCTCACCGTCCAAACCCCCAAAGTCTTCCTTGCTGTTCTGACCGCCCATCACTGGGTTCCTCCGCTGCGCTACTCTCCCTCAAGCAGTCAGCGCCAACCCACGTCGTCGGCTAGCTCTCGAATTTCACCGCTTTTGCACTTTTGAATGGTTGAACTGGGTGTGATTGATCGGGCCCGCCTCGGACTTTGCAGATACGCCCGGCCGGTTGAAGGGCGACGGGGACCCTTCCATTGTTCGTATCTGTGTTTTCGCCGGCCTCATCACGCCTTCTTCATGAACGTTCATGCTCTACGAGCTCATTTCGCAATTCTCTGCCTCATAAACTCCCTTCCAAGCGGCAGTCCCTTTCTTGGTAGCTTTGACGAAACAACCACATGCATCCAGCCTGCTCGAGGATACAGGGGCATGGTAGTCCAAAACTCGCATGCTTGGGTGTTGAAGCTACGCGGTGGAAAGGGGGAGAAGGGTCTCGGCTTCAAAATCGACCCAAGGATGATGGTCCGCGACGTAGACGGTGCGCTGCAGCCTGAGGACGGTTCCGTCTAGCATGTGTGTATCATGAACTTCGCTGTCGTGGATGGCAGGTGACTATCCAACATTGGAAGAGCTGCAGCGAAAGGACGCAGAAAGGGCGTTCCGCAAGGAGCATGGAGAGTTTTTTGAGAACTTCGAGGTCATCGAGTCAGGCACCGTGGTGCGTTGCACCTCGGCAGTCCACGCTGTTAGAAGGGTAGTCTCGGGGCGTGGGGGCTTCTTCACAAGTACCTGACCCAGCGGGGCCAAGGCAGGAGGCCAAAGAATTGGCCGACATGTCCGCTGAGCCCACGGCTCTCGACAGCCGAGGGAGTTCTGAGGAATACGAGTGCATATACCAGGTGGCTTCCGCGCCCCTCAACGGTCGTGCACGTGAGCCGGCGCCGGTGGCGAGAGTGGTACTGCTCAGCGCATGCGCGTCCTGGACGCCCCCGGGATGCAGGTACCGCACAAGGTGCATGACCCAGAGCGCTTCTTCGAAGAGCAGCGCCCGCTGCTGGTAGCCCGGGTGCGCACCCGACCGCTCCTCCTCGGCCGCGGGCGTGGGCGGAGCGTGAGGCTTAGTGATCTGCCTCCGCATCGCCGGATCCGCTGCTCGCCTTGTGGCGCTCGCTTGGCCCTGTGCTCGCGCAATACGCTCCAGCACTCGCACGACCCGGCGGCCCATGACGACGCCTGAGATGCGGTCGGGCGCTGAGCGCGGAGCTTGGTCTGCCTCTCGGCGGTGCGGCAGCGTGTGTGGGAGGCGGCGGCGCGCGGGGACGAGGACGAGATCCAACTGATGGTGGCGTACCTCGGCGCCGACGCCGACGCGCCGGACCCGGAGGTCTTCAACTTCACGGTCTGCGCCCGCCCGACCGAGCCGCCCGCGGGACCACCCGCGGCCCCATGGCTAACCGACAGGCGCTCGGTCGCGGCCAGGCAATGCACTGGGCGGCCGTGGCGGGGCACGCACGCGTGGTGGCCCTGTTGGACTCGCTCGGCGCAAGCTTGAGGCCTTCCCCCGCCCTCGCCCCCTCCGCCCTCGCCCCCCGCGCGAGCGCCGTCCACGCGACCGGAGGACCCCTCGGCCCCGCGCGCCGCGTGAGGTGGGGACGGCGCGGACTTGGCAGCGCCGAGGACGCCACGGGGTCCACGCCTCTGCACTACGCAGCAGACAGCGGCAGAGTGGAGGTGGTCGAGGAGTTGCTGGCTCGCGGCGCCGACGCGCTCGCGGAGAACCACTTTGGGCGCACGGCGTTGCACTGGGCGCAGGACTGCGTGTTCTGGGGTTATCATGGCGACCCGGCCGACCGCGAACGCGCCGATCGCCTCACGCCCGGCAAGCTCGCCTGCATCCGCCGGCTCCGTGCCGAGTGCGGGCTGCCAGACCCGCACGATCTCGAGCGGCTCCTTCTCCCGCCCAAGAGCGGCGAGCGCGCCCCGGCGCCCGCCCCGGCAGGCAAGCGTAGGCCCCCACCGCCGGACGAGAGCAAGGCCACAAACGAGATTTTTGGTGTAGAAGGGGATCCGGGTGATGCTCCGACTGCGTGAAAAGCTGTACGGGATTCAGCAAAGATGTTGTCCTCTTCCTTGCCATGCTCTGGAAAAGAGAGAGAGGATGCATTGAATAACCTCGTACAGACCGGGTACCAAAAACCGAGCCAAACCAGATAGGCACGCAAAAATGAGAAGCATCTGATATATTAGTGCTGCTAAGTCATAAAAGCACCACATTAGATCATGAGCTTTATGTGAACCGTTTGCACATTCGTGGAACTGGTCCCACGTTTGCCTCTTCATTTTGCTCGTGGGTTGATGCTTCCTTTTTTTGACTCAATATCAGAGGATGTGACCGGCTAGCACACATAAGTCACATTCCCTATTAAGTAGTCGTGTCCTCTACATTACTTTGTCTTCTCTGACACGTGCTGTGTCACAGACCCGACCGACTGGTCGTCTCAGGTTAGAGCCCCACACGCTTCCAAGCGGATCTACGCCTCCACAACCCCTCCACCGCCCGTTCCTACGGCGCTTTCTCCGTCGAGACCTTCTCATCCTCGACTTCGCTACAACGCTACAAGACTACTGATACATTTGATGCTTCTCACCAAGAGAGATTAATACATCAGGAAGATGAAGGCGGGGACGGCGAGGTAGCCGACGAAGAGCGCGTGGCACGAGAGGCCCTGCGGACCAGCGTGTATTGCAGCACGCCAAGCACCTGCGGGCGCTGCGGTCAGCAACGGGCGCGGGGCTCGGTCGACAGATACGTTTAATGACAAACAGTCACAAATCACAGAGCGAAAAACTGGCGACGGGCGGGGGCCGGGAGACCACAGCAGAGAAGCCGGATAACAACGAGGTCCCAGGCCCACACCACTAACGGGACGCGCGCACGTGGGCGGCGGGAGCCGGGGCAAAAGCCCCAGCCCCACACCGGGCCCGTGCGCGGGATATGTGCATTGCAGAGAGACAGGTACGTTTAATGACAAACAGTCGCAAAGCGCAGAGCGAAAAACTGGCGACGGGCGGGGGCCGGGAGACCACAGCAGTGAAGCCGTATAACAACTAGGTCCCAGGCCCACACCACTAACGAGACGCGCGCACGAGGGCGGCTCTTAGAGAGATAGATACGTTTAATGACAAACAGTCACAAATCGCAGAGCGAAAAACTGGCAACGGGCGGGGGCCGGGAGACCACAGCAGAGAAGCCGGATAACAACTAGGTCCCAGGCCCACACCACTAACGGGACGCGAGCACGTGGGCGGCGGGAGCCGGGGCAAAGGCCCCGACCCCATACCGGGCCCGTGCGCGGGATCGCGATAGCAGTGAGGAGGCATAGGGCGCAGCTGAGAAGCGTCTAATGTATTAGTGCAGCTAAGTCACATGAGCTCCACCAATACTTCCCAGTGAGCCTCTGTTTTCTTTAACAAAGTAACCACTAAGTTTATTCAATGCACCTTCTACTACCACAGACCGCGAAAAACCACGGCCGGGAGCCTCCTCACCCTGCACCGCCCAGCACACCTGCACCCGACCCACCGCCCGCCGAGACCGCCACCGCCTGCACCACCGGGGCCGCGAACGCAACCGAAGACGGAGGAGCCAGCACCGGGCCCACGCCCGGGAGAGCCGCGGCCGAGGCCGGGGGCACCGCCGCCGCGCCCCCGCCCCGGAGAGCCTCGAACGCACGCAGACACCCAGCCTTCATCGCGACGAGGGAGAACTCCGCCCTGAGGCGCCCGAGGACCAACACGCAAGCGCTCAAATGTGGCGCGCTGATTGCACGGCCGCAGGCGTGCTGTGAGTAGCTAATTCGTAGTCAATTCTTCGTAAGGATGTTGTGCACACTAGCAACGCCATGAGGTGGGTGGTGGCACTTAATTTCGTCCACACATTTCTTCGTTGACACGGTGGGGGTAGCGACGGATGTTGCCACACAGCGACAGATGTTGAGGCACGTTTATTTCTGGCCTACTTTACACCACGACTCTTCATACCGCCAGCATAGTGGGCCTGGTTGAAGTTCGACTTGCGAGTTGAGTGTGAGGCGTGCGGTGTCAACCTGCACGTGACAAGTGTCAACCTTCTTCGCACAGCCCTCTTGTGTTCGGTGTTCAGGGGCTTCCACCACCACTGCTTCCACCACTGATCGGTGAAGACTCACGGGGGCAGATGCATTGCTGGTCCTTCGGGATCTGAGACATCACGGACTCAATGTGCTGACCGCATCCAGCCCAGGTGAAGAGCTGGCACTTCTGCACAAAACCCGGGCACACCCCGCGTTTACAGTCTTGACATGTAGGGTCAGGCAGGAAACAACCTCTGCGGCTCTAGCAGAGACAGAAAACGACCTCTGCGGCTCTGTCAGAAACAAACTCCCTGGCTGCCTCACAACCCGCCCCGCAGCTAGAAATCTCGACACGCGGGCTTGACTTCACTTCTGCATTGCGCGCGAGGCCATGTTGAGAGGATAGGGTGGGTGGGGGCGGTTGGGACATGTCACCGGGCACGTGACCTTCCTGCACATGTTGCAGTGCCTGTGTCGAGAACCTCTCTCTCTCTCTAAGCTTTCGTTTTCCTCCCAGTGTCTGTGACCAAATCGTGACCCTGAATTCCCTTCGAAAAGGGGGGTTAGCGTCGAAGCGGCGCGCGATGCTATCCAACCTGGTGAGCCGACGCTCCGCAACTCGCGTACAGTGCGCACCTCATAGCGATAGCCCGAATTAGGTGCGCGTATCTGTGTTGCCTGCAGTAAGTCTGTTGTTGCCCAGTGCAATGCGGGTTGGGCATGCAAGGTGTCAGGCCTGGCGAGTGCGCTGGGCGACGTGACTCGTCAGAGCTGGGTGCCGTTGGATCGGGCAGCAGCAAGCTGCTGTCTGTGAATTTGTGCTGCGACTGTGTGTGATTTTGTAGAAAGTGGTGCGACCTTGCTCTTCATACGTGTGCGGCTCTTGTTGACCCGCTTTTATATGTGCAGCTCTACGGGCAGCGGCAACGCGTTGAGATCAACCAGCAACAAGCCATCACAGACTGGGTCGACAGCAAGCAGGTGCCAGCCCGCCCATCCGCTCGGATTGATCTCTTCTGAGATTCTTGCATTCCGGGCTGCTGCTCGTCAAATCTGCTTGTTGCTAGCGTGGTCGTTTGAGCAGTAGCCTTGAGCGATAGATCCTGAGATGATGCACCAAGCTGTGCAACCTCAGGCTTCGCAAAATGCATGGCCACACGACATCAGTCATGTAGTTGGCATCACATGTGCACAGCCGAGGGCAGTGCCTGGAGATGTGCCTGCAGGAGCGGCCGGATGGGGAGACCGGCTCGAACGTAGCAGTCGTGCTGACTTGCTTCCCGGCGCAGGCGCGACCGCCGAGCAAGACGCGGAATCAAATATTTGTGATCCGCTGCCACAAATACGGGTGCTTCGACAACGCCGGCTGAGGCGTGTCTAGCTCACTGTATGGGGCGAGTTGAGTGTGAGGCGTGCGGTATTGTTTATTTGTGTTGCCGCAGCAAGCGGCGAGGTGCGGTGGCCGGATGATGCTTCGTAAATAGAGGGAAATTTTGGATTCCTGTGCGGCTGCAGCACTCGGTGCGTACGCAGTTGCAGTCGCGGGGCTTAGGCCAGCTTGTTTTTACCTTGTTTATAGTTCTTTTCAATGCCCCATCACACCACTTCTATTTACATTGCTTTGCCTCCACAGTCCTGCGAGGCTACTCGAGTAAGTCTCTCAGCCACTTACTCGAAGCGTCGCCTCCATCAGGCTCGGCTGGATCATTGCGAGCACGGCGCGCACGTCGTCCTCCGAGTGCTTGACCCCCCGGAAGTTGATGGTCCCGGTCGCCCAGATGTTGAGAGTCATCTTCGGGTGGCGATAGGTGAGCATTATAGGGGGAGAGCATTTCAAGTCCAGTGAGCCCTCCTGATCCTTCAGGTAGTCTAGCAGTTTGCGCAAGTTGAGCGCTCCCCCGGTAGACGCCGTTGCGTGAAAACTGCACAACCTAAAGGTGCTACTCCAACCTCCGGCATTGAATCCCCCCATGCTCTTGATTTCGTTCCCCACCAGTTTTATGGCCTGGTGCGCCATTTCTCCGCTGCTGGCACCCTTAAATGACATCTTGCCGCTCAAGTGGATCTCTACGGTGGCCATGTCGGCGCCCGGCTTGATCGACAAAACTGCGGTCTTTGGGCAGCCTGTCTTCTTGACGTAAATCTTCGTTTCCCAATTGGATTTTGGCAAAGATCCAGGTTGGAGCCACTCAGCAATCCTGACAAAGTCCTCCGCTTCAAACGAGCAGCCTACGTCAGCAGAACCCCAAAAATTGTATCGTTTGAATGTGAGCGCAGCGGCAACCGAGCCATCGTTGCACCGAGAGAGACTTCGGATGAACTGGCACGATGAGGGCTTACGAAGTGAAGGAAGCACCAACGGGTGAAGGTGCACCAAAGATCCCGCGCAGAGGAAATGACGCCTAGATCGTGGGGCCATAACCAGCGCACTTCTCAGACAAAAAGACGCCTTCATCATCACAGAGACCTCCGCCGCCGACTGAGCGGTCGGATCTCACCAGCGGGCAGGATCGGCGTCTACGGCGCGTTAGGAGCGGCGTTGACGACGGGCAGAGAGTTGAGCGCGAAAGTAAGTGACCTGCCCCAGGACAAGAGAGAGCTCGGCCGGATAGAGGCTTGACGGACCGTCCCTGCCCCTCGACCCCCGCCCCCCCGCACTGTGAGAAAATGAATAACTTTTTAAAATACGGAATAATTGAAAAATGTCGTGAAGCCATCTCTCTAACGAGTCTGCTGAGAAATTCCTCGGCATGGACGCGCAAGCTGGACTGTGCGAAGTCTGCGACGATACGGTTGCGCGCTACGAGTGCCAGGCACGGGGAAATCCTCGAAATATGTATTGCAAATATGCGCTTCTGACAGCTGGACGGTTCGCTGACAATGATGGCCTTGACCGCTTGTCGAAAGCGCATCCAAGTGACACGACTGCTAACGTACTGCTGTGATACAGGAATGTCGACGGCGGACATGCGAGGAATGCGATGAGATCCTTCATCTTGTCGATGCTAACAAGACACACACACGTGTGCCACTTTTCACCACTCGAGCATCTCAAAGCTCTCGAGCGGCGTCGCAGGCACAATCGCGGAATCGATCTCCCCGGTGCGTTCCGGTGCCCAAGCGCAATTTCCCGGTACCATCGAGCGTCGCGGTCGTAGACTGCCCATCGGTATTGAATTCCGGTATCAAACAGATCCTCTGTTTCCCGACTTCCACGCGTCGACGATGGCTTTTCGTCGCTGCTTGCGCAGCCTGCGCCATCCACCACAGCCCACACAGAAGCTCCAGTACGCAGAGACAACGGCTTTACGTACCCAGCCCCTACCCTCGTGCTCACCCCTGCATGGCGTGCGGGCGGCCGTTGTGCCTGGAGCATGAGCCTGTCACGAGCCTCCACTCGACGAAAACAAGTTTGTGGCGCGACTCTGTGCTGACCGCCACCCATGCAACGCGATGAATGGTGCCCTCACCTGTGATCTACCGCGTAGATTCGGTCTGTCCGAGGACTCTCGCGAGCCGGAAAGAGCTGAGGAGAAAGTTGCGCCCTCCGGCGCCGGCGCCGACCCAACTGCACCGCTCTACACTGGGGCAAGGGCGCCCGGCGGGCCCTTCGGTCTACAACAGACGCCATCCAAGCTGGCCGTCTACACGGTGGACGCTAGTGCTCCCAGCGCCCAGGTGCGCTTCGCTCTCGTACTAAGTGGACACGTCGCGTCCCTCACCCCGTACTAATCGGACACGCCGCGT
>ENA-UOXV01003240-UOXV01003240.1-marine-metagenome-genome-assembly--contig:-NODE-3240-length-20018-cov-6.050694_pt1 | contig 20018 bp, 24 predicted proteins | sample MGYA00238165_ERZ766961 | MGnify/ENA primary metagenome ERZ766961 (study PRJEB28924, sample SAMN03173240) | marine metagenome | biome: Marine; feature: Water; material: Subsurface seawater | place: North...
TAAACGTACCTTTTATATATAATAAATCCTCAGAATTATTAGTAAAGAGGTAAGCACATGAAGATATTTATTGATACGGCAATCATTGAAGAAATTGAAGAGGTCATTGATATTATTGATGGTGTTACTACAAATCCTTCTCTAGTTAAGAAAGCACTTACAGGTAAAAAAATAAAACTTGATGAGTATATTGATAAGATGCTTAAAGTTGCAGGCAAACGTCCATTTAGCTTAGAAGTCAAAGATGGTGATGCTGATGACATGTACAAGCAAGGTAAACGTCTTTGGAAAAGATTTTCTAAAAAAACAAACAATGTATACATAAAAATTCCAATCAATCCATCATACGGTGGTGTTGATAATGACTTTGAAGGTCTTAAAGTAATTAAAAAACTCTCAGATGAAGGCATTCCAGTAAATGTTACCCTTATTTTCACACCAGAGCAAGCACTTCTTGCTGCAAAGGCAGGAGCTAAGTTTGTAAGTCCTTTTGCTGGACGAATTGATGACAAGATTAGAAAAGATAATGGCGTTACGTTTGATAAAAAAGATTACTTCCCATCCTATGGCTGGAATGATAATGGCCACATGTTAGAAGACAATGGCGTCATTTCAGGAGTTAATCTTGTAGAACAATGCGCAGATATCCTCATTGATTACGATACTGAAGTTCTTGCTGCATCAATTAGAAGTAAAAGAATGGCAAGAGAGTGCGCTATGGTTGGCGCAGATATTGCAACCTGTCCTTATTCAATTATTAAGCAAATGACACAACATCCTAAAAGTGTTGAAGGCATGGAAAAATTCACTGCTGATACACCTAAAGAGTATGAAAAGATTCTAAGAGGAAAATAGTGAACTCAATTCAATTTTCAGCTAAAAATACGTTAACTCCAGTTAAAGATCTTAAAAAGATTTCTCCTAAGTGCGATAAGAAAACTCAAGTAATGAAAAAAGCTCTTGAAAAAGGGTATAATGATGATCATGCATCTATTTACTTACCTAGCGACGAGGAAGGATTAGTAACAATTAAGAAAGTCATTGCAGAAAAATCAAAATTAAAACCCGCTGCAATTATTGTTGTGGGAATCGGTGGATCTAATCTTGGAACCATTGCAGTGCAAGAAGCTGTGTTTGGCAAGTTGTATAATCAATTAACTACTGGCACTAAAATATTCTATGCAGACACTGTCGATACAGACACTATCAACGATATCAGATTAATTATTGAACCTCTACTAAAAAAAGGGAAACGCGTTATTCTCAATGCGGTAAGTAAAAGTGGTGGAACAACAGAAACCATTGCTAATTTTGAAGTTCTTTTACACATTATTAAAAAATACGATAAAAACTACAGAGATAGTGTAGTTATCACGACGAATAAAGATTCAAAATTTGAACTACTTGCAAAGAAAAACAAATTTTCAACTCTTGAGATTCCTGTACTTGTAGGCGGGAGATATTCTGTTCTCTCTGCTGTTGGACTCTTTCCATTAGGACTCATTGGAATTGACATTGACGAATTAGTTCGAGGAGCAAAAGACATACAAGAATTAACTCTCTCAAGCAAAGCAATAAACAATCCTGCAGCTATTAGCGCAATAAATTTGTTCCTTGCACATAAACAGAAAATAACTATTCACGATCATTTTGTTTTTAGTAACGATTTAGAAAGCGTTGGTAAATGGTATAGGCAATTAATGGGTGAAAGTATTGGGAAAGAATTTAATCTTAAGAAAAAAAGAGTTTTTGCAGGTATTACACCTACAGTGAGTATTGGTAGTACTGACCTTCATAGCATGGCTCAATTATACTTAGGCGGCCCTTACGATAAAATTACTACATTCATCAGCATTAATCCTAGAAGTGATCTTAAACTTCCAACAATGAAAGCATATGATGCACTTGTTCCTAAAATTCAAGGACGATCTCTACAAGAACTCATGGACGCAATTTTACAAGGTGTTAAGAATGCATTCAAGAAAGGTAAAAGACCATATATGGAAATTGAACTGGGAGATAAAAGTGAATATAGTATTGGTATGCTTCTTCAATTGAAAATGTTTGAAATTGTCTATTTAGCAGACCTTATGGGCGTAAATCCATTTAATCAACCAAATGTTGAAAGTTATAAAATTGAAACTAAGAAAATTCTAAAAAAGAAGTAAGTTCTACTAAACTCTTACGCAAAATGGCCAATCTTCAACAATTAACTCAATTTTTGGATTTGCAACTTCTGCAGGGATAATATGTGCTTTTACTTTTCTTCCTTCATCAAAAGCAATAGCTGCTTTTTTTGGAAACAATTCTAAAGGCAATTTGTAATCGACACTAGTTCTATTTTCCACATGAACAAATGGCTGATCGTCTGGATTAATATGAGAATAGTCAAGTATAACTGGCTTTAAATCAAAAAATCGTACTTTTTCTGAATGAGATGAAGTTTGTGGTTGATAATATACTAATCTGTTTCCTTGTTGATCCATTACTTGTTTTTCAAGTCCAGACATTTTACGCATATTATTTAGTTCTTGATGAGAATAATTTTTCAAACTTTTATCTGAACGCAAGGATTCTACATCTGCAAGTCGTACATAAAAGGCATCGTTATTATAGAATACATCTGCAGTTCTCATTCGTTGAGATTTATTTTCAGCAACTAGTTCCCTTTGAGCTTTTAATGGTGTTCTAGAACTATGAAGTGCAACGTATACAGGTAAAATTTCAGGATTATGAGGTGTTGCTATAATGTGATCTATTTCTTGATCAAGAGCATATAACCCACTGCGATCTAATTGATGATGTACATAATCAGACATTGCTTGCTTTACTTTTCTACTTGCCACAAGAGAAGAATACCCTTCGAGTATTTAAACATTCGGATTTTAACTACTACCAAGTGACATTGAAGGAGTTAAAACCTTCCACTTCTTGTCTTCTAGCCGAATATGGATGCATCCGCCTGTTTGAATGTCCCAGGTATGTTCAAATTGGTCCAAATATTCCTTTAAAACAAGTCCTGGAAGATCCCTTAGAATTTCTACATGTCCTACAACAATTAACGTATCAATATCATCATGTTTCTTTACGACATTAAGCAGTTCAGTCTTGTTTTGATTAGTTGTGTAATTATTCTCATCTCTTGGACCATCATAACTCCAAAGAAACGGTTCTAGAATGTGATTCATAAGGCCTAATCTTCTTTTAATTATTTGAGCAGAATCAATTGCTCTTGGAGCAGTGGACGTAACTATTCTCGTATCACCTTGTGCTCTTTGCGCAATATCAACACAGATGTCGCTTATTTGTTGTTTACCTTCTTCACTAAGAAGACGATGGCGATCTATTGCACCATGCCTGACGAGAAATATGTGTTTCACTTTTTTGAAAGTTTTCTGATGATTTAAATGTGTTATTGTTTAATTATTAACAACTAAAAGTTTAAATAAACCCAGTAGAAGGTTATATTAGGTTAGAGGAGATCACGATCATGAAAATTGGAATTATTGGACTTGGAAGAATGGGTTTTGGTATGGCAGAACGTCTACATCAAAACAACATGGAAGTTGTGGGATATAATAGAAGCCCGGCAAAAACAGATGCACTAAAGGAAAAGGGCATCGAAGTAGCTTATGAAATAGAGGAATTACTTTCTAAACTCACACCTGAAAAGAAAATTGTTTGGCTCATGCTTCCAACTGGTGGTCCAACTGAGGACATGATCAAATTACTGCTTGGTAAATTAAATCCTGGCGACATCATTATCAATGGCGCTAATTCATTTTACAAAGACGCTGAAGAACAAGCAACATGGTGCAAAGAAAAAGATGTTCACTTATTTGATTGCGGTGTTTCTGGTGGCGTTTGGGGCCTTGAAAATGGCTACACACTCATGATAGGTGGAGACAAAGAAGAATTTCACTACATTGAACCGTTCTGCAAAGCACTTGCTCCTGAAAAAGGATATGGCTTCTTTGGAGAAGTTGGAAAAGGTTTCTACGTTAAGAGTGTTCACAACATTGTTGAGTATGTCTACTTACAAGGACTTGCTGAAGGTGTTGAACTTCTTGAAAAAAGGGACATTGACATTGCAAAGGCTACTGAAGTGTGGGGTCCTGCATCCGTTGTAAAAAGTTGGTTACTTGACTTAACGACTAAAGCCCTTCGAAGAGATGATTTTGATGAGATCGCTCCAAAGATTGGAAGCGTAACGATTAAAGAACTCAAAGATACAAAAGAATCTGTTGAAGGATACGCTCCTGCATTTGATGTATCTACTCAGATAAGAGAAGATAATTCTGACAAATTTACACTCGGTAAAAGAACGATTGCTGCAGTACGTAATGAATTTGGAGGCCACGCGGTAGAAAAATGAAAGTATATAGAACATCTAGAGAAGACTCAGAAGAACTTGCTGCAAAAGAGATTGGTAACGTGCTACATGATTTAGCTGAATCACAAGAAACCGTTGTGGTTGGCGTTGTTGGCGGCACAAGTGTTGCTGGCATCTATGAACATCTAAAGACACTTCCCATCCGTGTATGGTCCAAAGTACACATTTTTCTTGCAGATGATAGGCAAGTGCCTATTACCGATGAGCGAAGCAATGGTAAACTCGTATATGACACATTTGTAAAGGATCTTGTTGATAGAGGTGATATGCCAAAAGAGAATTTCCATCCATACATCCATGATAATAATGTAACTGAATATTGTAAAGCATTCAAACAACAAGGTGGAAGATTTGATTTATTGATTCTAAGTGCTGGAGAAGATGGTCATATTGCAGGTTTATTTCCAGATCACACCATAGATTATGATAATGAATGTTTTATTACATTCTCGGATAGTCCAAAGCCACCTGCTGAACGAATGAGTGCTACAAAAGAAACTTTGCTTGATGCGCAATATGCTGTTTTAGTGGCATTTGGAGAGACAAAGCGAGCTGCGCTTGAGAAATTCCTCAATCCTGAAACGGAGATGAGCGCATGCCCTGCTAAAATCGTAGAACACATTCCAAATGCGAGCGTGTTTACTGATTTGCATGATAAAGAATAATTTTTATTTCGGATATTTTCCGATTTTTTCTAAATTACACATATTAAAGAATACTATTTTATGAATTCATGAAATTTGAAGTATTTTTTGAGAGCAATGTTCAAAAAGAAATTGCTAAATTAAAAGATAGTAAAAGGATCTTTCAAAAAATAGAACAAACTAGGGAAAATCCCTTTAGATACTTTATTAGACTTAAAAGTAGAGAAGAATATAAACTCAGAATAGGAAACACAAGAATAATAGCCATAATTACTAAAGATAAGATTTTAATTCAGGCCGTAGGTCATAGGAGAAACATATATGAAAAATATTATAAACTTAAAGAAGCAAGTGAAGAGTATGGAACGTGTTTATGATGAAGATGAAGGAGCTTACTTCAAGAAGGAATTCATTGAAGAACTAGACAAACGTAAAAAATCAACAAAATACTTTACACTAGAAGAAGTAGCTAAAGAGCTCAATATTAAACTATAAACCAAAGATTTCTGCAGCTTTTTCCAAAACAGGAAAATCATGCTTAATCATATCAAGTTGACGAGCTTCTTCAATGGTGCACCATCTCATTGCTTGACCTTCTCCAAGAATAAGTTCTTGAACGCCATCATAGCTTTCAGCAAAGACATACTTGAACTCTCCAGGCCTAAATTCTTGTGTCCAAACAGGTGATGGATCTTTTAAATCATATCCTAGCTCTTCTTTAGTTTCTCGAAATACAGCATCAAGAGGCGTTTCATCTTCCTCTATTCCACCACCAAACAATCCCCAAAGTCCAGCACTTCGCTTAGCATCCTCAGACCTGTGTTGGATAAGTAACTTGTCCTCTTTGAGTAAAATTATTACTGATACGCTTCTTCCCATGATCCCTCAACAATAAGGTACTACTTAAAGATTATTCATAATCCCTAAGAAATAGGATGGATCTGGACAATTTTTTTGATAAAAATCAAATTCATCTGGCCTACATACACCAGGGTAATCTCCACTATTCCCCTGCAAATCATTGATTAATTGAAAATGCAAATGTGTAAACCAATTCCCATTTTCTTCCCTTGATCCTATTGTACCAATTTGCTGGCCTGCATTAAATGCTTGTCCAACAGTTATGTTCAGTGATGATCTTGATAAGTGTCCATATAATAGATAAAATATTTCACCATCAAGTTCATGCTCCATTATTATGGTTGGTCCATAGTCGCACACTGCATCATTGTCAGCAAAGCTATGTACGCGTCCAGGTAGTACTGAAAAAACAGGAGTTCCTTCAGGAACGCAAACATCAATTCCAAGATGAACTGTTCTTCCATTGAATGCAGCTGTTCTATAAATCCCTCTGTCTTCACCATACTGCCCAATCCCAATTCTTCCTTGTAGTTCGTTTTCAACATAGTCGTTTACTCCCATTCCAGCAATTGCCGAATTAGACGAAGATAAATCAAGTAGCACTAATTGACCTTCCATTAATACAACAGGATGAACTTCAGGTAATTCAAGATTCATCTCGCGTCCCATATAATACAAGCGTTTCCATATCTGAAGTTTCAGTAAGTTCTCTCTCGCCACCAATTCGTACATGATGTGGTAAAAATCCTCGAGGGACAAATCCACAGTTATGTAGTGCTTGATTAATTCCTATGTGTGGAGCCCTTGCTTCGCTAAAAACAAGATCTGCACGCCTTATTCTTGGGTGAGCCATTACTCCATCTATGCAACCTTGCATAAGTCCCTGCCTTCTATGCTCAGGAAGCGTTGCACAGTCGCTCACTTCAAAAACTGAAAGTGGTCTCCCTTGATATACAAGTCCATCAGCTGATTCTGCAATGCACATGCTTACTATGCGTCCATCATGTCTTGCAACACTTACTGCAGAAGACGATACCATTTCTGATAATAGTTCAGGTGTTGGATTATACCACATTATCATTTCACCATTCCTACTATAAGCAGATTCCATTAAGTTACCCATTTCTAGTAAGTCCTCTTGCGTTGGATTTATCAGCGGAGCAACAGTATATATGCCGTCAACTAGCCTAACAGGATGTCGCGACATACTAGATATACGCTCTACCTGAGCTTCTCTGTAATGAGATTCACGTTCAGACGAGGTATTTCCCAAATATACCATATGGATTCCACTGAAAGGAAGTACTCCTTCAACATCAAGAGAGGTCTCAATATTCTGTGGATCTCGAGCTAATGTCCTAAGGCTTATTCTTGTAGCTCCTGTTTCTTCTTGCAAACGAGTTGCTTGTTGTTCTGCATCTACTAGCAAATCACCTCTCTCATCACCCAAGCAAAGTTCACCATTGTGAACCCAACCTCGTATGCGATTATTGAGAGGATCATATGCAACATTCAATGTTCCTGTTGAAGTCATTCTATGAGGAGAGGAAAAGATTTATAATAACATAATGTAAAATAATTCACAAATAAGAAAAATGGTAACTATTTCACATATTGTAAAAAAACTTGTAAGAGAAAAACCCTTCATCCAAGAAGCCCTCAGACGAGATATCATTTCTCATGCAGCGCTAGCTGAAGAATTTACTCCTGAAATTGAATCTGAATTAGGAAAAAAAGTAAAATTTTCAGCTGTTAACATGGCAATACGAAGATATGCAGATATTATTGATAAGGAATTTACTTTAGCCGCCCACTTTGATAAATCTAGCATCACAGTTCAATCTCATCTCGTAAGTATCACACTCAAAAAAAATGAACAAGCCCAGGTTGCCATTAAAAAGATTAACCAGCTTGTTAAATACGATAATGGAGATATTCTATCGATTGTTAGAGGACTACATGAAATCATGATACTCACCAACATGAAATTCCAAAAAGAACTTAACACAATTATCCCAAAAAATACTATCAAGAAAAAGGTTGAAAAAGTATCGGCCATTACAATAAATCTGAGCGAAAAGGCAATAGATGAAGTAGGTCATTTCTATCTAGTTACAAGGGAACTTGCATGGGCAAATATCAATATCATGGATATTGTTTCAACATATACAGAAATGACGCTTCTCATAACAGAAAAAGATGTTCCAAGAGCACTTAATGCTCTAAATAAGATCCTCTAAGAGGTTCAACCATAAGTTTATATACTTGAAGAATCTTCTTAAAGTTTGCTCTTTTTGAATTTGCATATTATAAAGATATCCGTGAAGCTTTATAAATGAAAGACCAAAAAGTGCGAACCTTTATAAAGCAAGAGTGTTTTCACTTCTATTGAGGGGTAACTAATGAGCATGGGAGCTAACTATTATGAAACGATGTCCAGAATGTCAAAGCAATAGACTTAATCAAAATAAAGAAGCCGGCGAAATTGTCTGTAAAGACTGTGGCTTAGTACTAGAAGATAAACTAGTAGACTTTAGTCCCGAATGGACAGAGCACGAATCAGAAGATCAATCCAAGCGAAGAACTGGAGCTCCTCTAACCTATACACAACATGATCAAGGCTTAGGTACCGAAATTGGTAACTCAGCTGACTTCTATAGACTTGGCAATAAGGACAAGTTCTATAGACTTCGAAGATGGCAACGCAGAGTATCTACTGCTATTGAACGAAACCTACAATTAGCTCTTTCTGAATTAAAAAGAATTAGTTCTGTACTTCACCTAGCACCTGCTGTTGAAGAAGAAGCTGCAAGAATTTACACTATGGCAGTGCAAAAAGGCCTGGTTAAAGGACGTGGTTTAGAACACATCGTAGCTGGAGCAGTATATATAAGCTCACGGCTTAATGATAGCTCACTCACTATGGATGATGTTTGCAGAGCTGGTGGTCTTGATAAGAAAGAACTTGGTAAAAATTACAGATTCATTATGAGAAAACTAGATATTAAGTTAATGCCTGCAGATCCTGTAAACTATGTTCACAAATTTGCAAGTAAACTAGACTTAAGTCCTGTTACTCAAACTAAAGCTCTTAAACTTATTGACGATATTAAGAAAAATGGTCTAAACAGTGGTAAATCACCTAAGGCAATTGCTGCAGGTGCATTATACTTAGCTGCAATTATGAATGGGGAGAAAAGAACCCAGGAAAAAGTTGCAATGGTGAGTAATGTTACTGAAGTGACCATTAGAAATCGTTACAAAGAGTTTTCTGAAAAGTTAGGTATAAAGAAACACCTTAACAAAGCACTGAAAAAAGCAGTTGCTTAAATTTTCTTTATTTTCTTATGATTTTTTCTGATAAAACTGTTGCTGATTTGGAAGTTAAAGTACTTAGCGGTCCATCAAACACAGTAAATAATCCCTGGTATGAGCATAATATCCATCTCTTAGAAAATGGAAACACGGCAAAAACAATTTCTCCATTGTCCTGGGCTAAGAGAGATAAGGAAGAAATTGCTCAAGAAGCAGATGCTAAAATTGAAGCAATTAGAAATGGATATGTCATTCAAGAAGAACTATACGATAAGGGCATTTCAGTTCCTAAGCCACTAGGAATGTTTAGTATTCGATGGGACGATATGTTTAAGGATTGGGTTAAAAATTATGAACGTTATCAATGCACTACAGATCAATTAGTAGATCTCCCCAGATATATCATGAAAACAATCCAAGGGATATGTGGAGCTACAAACGATAAGCGAGATAAAACCTCTGAAAGATCCCTCAGAAATGAAGAAATTCAAAGAGCAAAAGATCTTGGATATGCTCCTGGAGATGACTTTAGACATAATTACATGTACCTTCCAGAAGAAGAAAAAGTTGTTCTTATAGACTTTGATTTATGGCAAAAACCTAAAAAACCATTTGCGAGGGTAGATCAATGAAACCACTCTTTGAAGTCAATTTAGCTACGTATATTATTAAAAAAGCTCCTATTGAAACAGAAGCAAATGGAAATTCATCCGTAATTCATCACTTTGCTAATGGATTAACACTCAAAACCATGAGTGATCTACATGCTGAGTTTAAAGATACACAGCGAAATAAATACGATTCAAAAGTAAAAGCATTTCTCAACGAATACGATATTCAAGTTGACCTATATCAAAAAGATATAAAAGTTGCAACTCCAAGAGGAGCTCACATGATTCAATTTTCTAACGAAGAACCAAGACCAGGATTTTTCATGGACACTCTTCCCGGTGAAGATGGATTTTTTGGACCATGCAGGCCAACGGCGCAAAGAGAATTCACGTTAAGACACAATGAAATAGAAAAAGCAAAATCTCTAGGATTCAAGCCGGGATACGACTTTGAACATAATTATGTTTATGATGCAAAAAGTGATAGTCTAGCTTTGATTGATTTCTTTTATTGGCAAAGGCCTAAAAAAAATGGAGACCTGGCTAAATGATTTATAATTTAGATTCCTTGCAAGATCTTGATCACAAAGTAATTTCTATTGGTTGTGAAAGGGTAATAGGAACACTACGATCATATGACGTGTATCATCTTGAGGATGACACAACACTAAAAACAGTTCCACCCATTAAATGGGTTTACAAAGAGAGATATCCTGATAGAATTAATTTTGAGATTAATGAATTGATGAGAGGATACAGCATACAAACCAAACTTCACAAAGAAGGAGTAAGTGTTCCTAAAACACGTGGAGCATTTACTATCGACTATGAAAAAATGAATGACATTTCTTTGGCAGATCTAAAAGGAATTTTTGGGATCATCATGGACACTGTACATGGCATGGATGGATGTAGATTTGAAAGTCGCTTAGAAAATAAAGAAAGAGAAGTGGTACTTAGAGACATTGAAATTCAAAAGGCTCAAGATTTGGGATTTATTCCAGGTAATGATACAAGGCATAATTACATATACTTACCTGATGAAGACAAGGTAGTTCTTATTGACTTTAATAGGTGGAAATTCCCTCTCCCTCCTAAGAAAAATTTTTGGGGGTTTGGTAGATGAGTTTGATTAGGGACTTAGATAGCATATGCATTAATAGTCCTTGCGACATCAGTAGACGAGGGGAAATAGTATACCCCGTATTTCACTCGAAAGATTTCACATTTAAGACAATTTTTCCAACATTTTGGGCTAATAGAAAAGAAAACCCTCAACTTGTTGAATATGAATTAAGAAGAATCCTAAAAGGATATCAGATTCAAACAGAACTTTACAGCAGATCAGTCAATGTTCCAGAACCCATCGGTATGTATACTATGAACTGGGATAATATGAATGAGTGTTGGAATGCTTATGCCGGTGAATTTACATTGCCTAAAGAAGACATGCAAGGAATTCCCGGTATGCTCATGAGAAGGGTAAAAGGGCTGTGTGGAACGCGAGAGAATAAAGATTTTGAAGAACCAGATCTGGTCGAAGCAGAAGTGGATAAAGCAAGAAGACTAGGGTACACTCCAAGCTCAGACTATACTTGGAATTATCTCATTGAATCTAGAGAAAAAAGTAACGCGACTCAACCATCTACAAAACCAGTTGTCCTTATCGATTTTGATTCCTGGAAATCTCCATTCTCACAACAAAACATAGATGGAGGATTTAACAGATGACTTCTACAACAGATCTCCCCTACCTAGATGACTTACTTCTAATAAGAAAAGCCCTCTCCTTAATCAAACCTGATTTCCCTCACCTCGCTTGCGAACATAGTACTAGATCAATCAACCAAATTATTGGACTTACAGAAACTGCAGGGCATTACATGGGATTTCATGAAAGAGAATGGCATGCATGGAATTACGATCCTGAAAGAGACATATATATAGATATTAGCATGACTCAATTTTCCGATAAACATGACGACATTAGTATTGTAACACCTGAATCTCCACTTTTAAGACAGTCCACTATAGAAGAAGAAAGATATAGAAAACACATCCCCTGGTTAGATGGGAAAATCTTTGAAGTTGTAGAAACATACCATCGTTTGAAAAAATAATCAGCCGAGTAAATCTTTATATATTCTTAAACTAAAAATAAGACATGAAAGAAAGAGATAATCAATTAGATTCTATTAAAGCTCTTGCAATCATTCTTGTTCTTTTATTGCATTTTAGACCACTACACATTGTTTCAGGAAACACCTTTCTCATTCAAGCCATCTCATTTTTTTATACAAACATTTCACTAATAGCCGTTCCCAGTTTTTTCTTGGTCAGTCTATATATCTACTTCAAGCATAAATTCACAAGATCCTACACTAAAGAAAGAATTATACGATTAACTAAGATCTATCTATTCTTTTTTATAATTAATATAGGTATCAAAGTACTCTTCTTTGATGGATTAGATTTCAACAAAACCCCTTTTCTTGAACTCCTGTGGATGGGAGGTCCTCCAATACCTGAGATCGGTAGTTCTGTTATCTATTTCTTAGTAGTGCTGATTGTCCTTACTATCGTTTCATATCTTGGTTACGGTAACAAATATACAAAGGACAAAGAAGAATTAATGATTAAAGTGAGCTATATCTTCATCGTTCTCAATGTCACTACAGTAATAGTTCTTGGATTACTAAATTCATTAGAAAAGCTCATTGGAACATCATTAACTTTCTCATATATGTACCCACTGCATACATTCTAGTTAAAAAAATAAAGACAATAGAGTCCTATAAGTATGCTTTTCCATTACTATTTATATTGACGGTGATTTTTGAGTTCTTTTTCATTGAGAACCTAAACCTTTATTTTCACAACTCCATCTATTTTGGCAGCATATGCTTATTTTTATTTATGCCGCCTCTAAAATCAGCTGCAACAATGATTGCTACATACAGCCTTGGAATATATACTGTTCACAAATATGGAAAACTCATTGCACTCTTACTTATTGAACCATTAAATATCTCACGCATAATTATATTCAATCAAACAGTGAGTTCTAGAAATCTTGCTGTGTTTTTAATTGGAGGAACAATCACCATAGTAATAATCATTCTGTTTTCAAAAACACCACTGAGAAAATTCATTAAGTAATTAGACTAAGTTAATATTCTTCTTCACTTGGAAGATTTCCAAAGAGAACACACTCTACAAGTGTTTTACCCATCATGTCTTTTTCAGTTTGCAAACTTTCAAAATGTGCATGAGGGACGTATTTTACTACTTGATCTAAAATTATATTGAATCCTTCTTTTTCAACATCGCCAGCAACATGAACAAAGACAGTATTTACTTTCTCTGTTTCAATATCTTGTAGCATACCTTTTACGCTATTCTTAATTGCTTGAACGTTTACTTTAGAAACAGATCCTTGATCGGTAAGCTCACTAATATTCTCTGTAGTCATCTTTCGAAGTGCAATACCTTCTTCTAATTGAGAGAGTTTATTCAGTAAAGACATTGTTTTCTCATTCTTTTGAACATCTTTTGAGAGTTTCCAAAAAGGCAGAGACAAACTTGGTAGTGCTTCTTCTAAAAGTTCTGCATCAATTGCAACTGAAGAGAGTTTTCGAAGTTCAGCAAATAATTTACGAAGTTCAGAAATATGTTTTTCAGGATCACCAGTAAGTTCTAGCTTCACCATCGGTAAATTGAGTGTTAATTTGACCCTATCTTCCATGTAGTTAAACAAGGGATCTTATCTATTTAAAGCTATTGCATTTCAATAATCTACTCGGAAATTTTCCGATTTATTACAATATAATTGTGATAATCGAAAATTCATTTCCCGGAAATTTTTCGTATTTTAGAGGAGCAGACATCTAAAAGAAGAAAACAAGATTCACTCATGAGCAACATTACAAAGGGGATATTGACTGGATGTTTAGCGCTTTCGCTCTATACTTCAGGAGTTGCCTACAACTATGCGTGTATGCAGGAGCATTTTGCTAATGCATCAACACATCAAAGAGATCACGTCATTAACCATGAGCAAAAATACGATGTTATGGCTCTTGAAGATCTCGTAAAAGGCCTAAAAGTGCAGGAACACCTTCTTAACCCCACGTACTGCCTCTATACCCATAAGCTTTTTAAATGATGTACAGATAAATAGGGATAGGAGATGTGCTGAGTAACTTCGGTGAATCCTAACACAGTATCGTAAGAAACTGTGCAAACTATTTGGAGGAAAATAAAAAATGGGAGTATACAAATACCTTAGAGCTTTGTACCAACAACCTAAAGCAAATTTAGGTGATATGTACAAAGAAAGATTAATTGAGTGGCGTAAAGAAGGTTCTAGTACTAGAATCGAAAAACCTACAAGACTAGACAGAGCACGCTCACTAGGCTATAAGGCAAAGCCTGGCATTATTGTTGTTAGACAAAAAATAATGCGTAACAAAAGACAACGACCTAACACTATGGCTGGGCGAAGACCTAAAGCTAATAGAAGAAAAAAGATCGTTAAGATGAACTATCAGCAAATTGCTGAAATGCGAAGTAACAAGAAATTTCCTAATTGTGAAGTACTTGGTTCTTATTGGGTTGCAGAAGATGGTAAAAACAAATGGTTTGAAATCATTCTTGTTGACAGAACGCATCCTGCAATTTTAAGAGATCCTAAGTACAATTGGATTAGTCTGCAAAGAGGTAGATCCTTTAGAAGCTTAACTTCAGCTGGTAAAAAATCCAGAGGTATAAGAAGCCATAAAGGTAAAGGAGCTGAAAAGCTTAGGCCAAGTATTGGAGCAAATCAAGGAAGAGGCAAATAAGCTTCTTTTATTTTTTTTATTTTACTTTTTTTAATATATTCTAAGAAATTTACTTAATATCAATTCTACAACGGTATGCTGTTTGGGTATCTTCATGTGAATTGTAAACCTGTTCCACTAAAGAAGTATTAGCTATTGCTTTCCCAGAAACTTCTAATAAAACGTCTGTGGGAAGGCGTGTGCTCTTGGCAATACCCCTAAAGTAAAGAGGAGGAATAATGAACATTCTAGGCCGTGATAATTTTGCTGAAGTAATAGGTGTATCAAATGATTTACCTGGATAATACGTTCTTTGTAAAATTCTCACCATAGGATCATCAAAAAGGAGGTTAGCTTCTTTTACAAATTCATCTTTTAACTTGAGATGATATCCTGCGTGTTGTCCACGCTCCCAACGTACGAATCGATTCTTAGGATCTACATGAGCATAAAGGAATACACCCACATTACCATGAGCTGGCTTATCCATTGTACCCTCCAAATCGAATACATAAAGTGTTTTTTTATTGCTTCTAAACGGTACAGTTTGTTTTCCAAGAGGGGATAAAAAACGCTGTTCCTGAGAAATGCCATGTGCATTACGCCGAGCATTAGGATTTTTCATCATCTTATTAAATACAAACCCATGTTTATCCCAATCCATTCTGTGAAATATGTATGCCTCAAGAAGTGAAGATCCCTTGAGTGCAAAAGATCCTGCAACCACTGAATGAGATACTGGAGCATTCCAAGTCAAGGAATAGACATGATCTGACTCAGCTAAAGAAGATAAACGCTTGAACACACTAGCTTCAAGCATACTTTTCAACTGCTCAGGTGATGCTGCAATTTTTTCTGGATTTCTTCTAGGAAGAGGATTAGCGAATGGTTTAGAAACATGTGGTTTAGGAACATCAGTTCTTTGAGTAGTTGATACTGCTTGTTTTTTTGGTCCAGTAGGCTCAGTTCTATTCCCTAAGGTGACATAGCCAAGACCTAATGTGGCAATAATTCCTGTTGCTATTGCTCCTCGCTTTAACCAAGGAGCCATTGTTTCTTTTCGTTGCACATTTCTCTCATGAGCATGTTCTTCTGCCATTTCTTCATCAGTAAATACCATTTCATAAAGCAATGATGTTGAAAAAGTGCTAACTGGTAATGGAGAGATTGGATCTGCTTCTTCACGCACCAAAGACAGTGAAGGCATAACATCTTCAATCCCTGAAAGCTTCTCAATTCTTGCTTCCCACTTTTCAATATTTGATTGGTTTCCTTCAATTCTACTAGAGATTCTTCTTTTATCATGCTCTGCAAGATCTTCTTGATCTAATTGCACTTGACCATGCATCATATGATCGTGGCCACTTTCTATCTTTTCAGTAAGAATTGCAATTTGCTTCCTTCTTTGCAGAGCCGCATCACGTATTCCATCTTCTGCTCTCTTCAATAGTTGAAGAGCAGCAACTTCTTTTCGTAAATAGGCATCATCTTTGAAATATACTTGAATTGTATCTGCATGAAGAGGGTGAGCAACATCTCCATTATCCGCTATCGTCTGCACACAAGGTGTGTAGAGTTTTTGCAAATGAGGTCTATATTCCTCTACATGCTCACTGGGAATGGAAGAAAGAATATCTTCAAGACGCTGAACACTCTCCCTCACAATCCTTCTGCCTTCTACAGTTTGCTTAAATCCTCTTAAGAGGTCGTCTTCAAATTGAGGTTTGAGTCTTTTCTTGTGCATATGAGCAGAATCCATAGAACCCTTATAAAGATTCGGGGGAAACAAGGAATTCCCTCCAATTAAGCCTTAAACAAGCATTAACGCCCAGACAATAGCAAAGTTTATAAACCAAAATAACGACCATAAATAGTCGTGACAAAGATAAACAAGCTTGAAATGAAGGGTTTTAAGTCCTTTGCAAAAAAGACCGAATTGGTTTTTGGCAATGACTTTAATTGTGTTCTAGGCCCAAATGGTTCTGGGAAATCAAATATCCTAGATAGCCTTTGCTTTGTACTTGGTAAAGGATCATCAAAAGCTATGCGTGCTGAAAAAACTGCTAATTTGATTTACAACGGCGGTAAAACAAAAAAACCGGCTACGCAAGGTGAAGTTGCAATTTATTTCTGTAATAAATCAAGAATTTTTCCAGGCGATGAAGACGAGATTAAAATTTCACGTGTGATTAAACCAACAGGTCAATCTAAATACTATATCAACGATAAAACATCAACCAAAAGTCAAATTCTTGATACACTCTCAGTTGCTAAAATTAATCCAGATGGATATAATATTATCCTACAGGGAGATGTTATTCGTTTCACTGAAATGCCTACAGACAACAGAAGAAAAATCATTGAAGAAATTGCAGGTATTAATCAATATGAAGAAAAGAAACATAAAGCAGTCCTTGAACTTAACAAGGTCGAAGAACATCTCAACGGCGCTACAATCATTCTAAAAGAAAAGAAAACTCACCTCACTGAATTACAAAAAGATCGTGATCAAGCACTCAAATACAAAGAGCTTAACGATCAAATCAGGTATAATAAAGCATCCTACATTAAAATTCAAATGGAAAAGAAGGAAGCTGTAAAAGAAGAACTTACTGAGCGAAAAACAAAAGCTCAAACCTCATTTGAAAAATATGATTCTCAAATTAAAGCATTTAAAGAAGAAAATACAGCAATGAAAAAAGAGCTTGAGGATATTCAAGCTGAAATTGAAAAACGTGGAGAGAAGGAACAGATTACCCTTTCTAAGGATCTCGAAAACCTTCGCGTTGAAATTGCTAAAAATAAAGAGCGTATTAAGACCTGTAATAATGAGATTCAACGTATCGGACAAAGACGCGGACAATTAGATAATTCACAAAAAGAACTCCAAGAAAAGATTGATTCTTTTGAAAAACAAAGAAAAGATATTCAACTCAATAAAACCTCAAAGGAAAAAGAAAAAGCACAAGTTGAAGGTGCTATTGAAAAATTTAAACAAAAAAACAAACTTGGCGATGATCTTGAAAAAATAGATGGTGAAGTTGAAAATATTGACGTTAAATCTGAAGAACTTCAAAAAAACATTCAAGGATTAAGAGAAAAACAACAAGAACTTATTCGTGAAAAGGATAAACTTGAATTCATGATTGGAACACTTGAAGAACGTATCACTAAAGTTGCTGAACTTGAGAAAGGTCATAAGGGCGAGCTTGAAGAACTCAAAAAGAAGCGTGAAGCATTCAAAACAGCAACTAAACAATTAACACAATTACTCAATGATGATGCACGAATTGCATCTCAAGTCTCAGCGATTAGAAAAGAAGTTCGAGAACAAGAAGAACAACTTGGCAGACTTCAAATACGTTCTGAATCTCAAAAAGAAGTTTCTATGCAAAATAAAGCTGTTGAGATGATCTTGCAAAAAAGAAAGACATTCGGCGGTGTTCATGGAACTGTTGCTAGCCTGGGTAACGTATCTAGTAAACACGCGCTTGCATTAGAAGTTGCCGCAGGTGCAAGGATTCAAAGCATTATTGTTGATGATGATTCTACTGCAGCTAAGTGTATTAGATATCTTAAAGAAAACAAGCTTGGTATTGCTACGTTCTTACCACTTAATAAAATCAGAGAAGTGCAAATTACAGAAAGCATGAAAGCATCTGCTAAAAAACCTGGAGCTATCGATCTTGCTATTAATTTGGTTAAATATGATCATGCATACAAGAAAGCCTTTTCATATGTTCTTGGAAGTACCCTTATTGTTCACGATGTTGCATCTGCAAGAAGCCTAGGTATTGGTTCTGGAAGAATGGTTACCGCTCAAGGTGACGTCATGGATGCATCTGGAGCTATGCAAGGTGGTTTTAGACATAAACGTAAGGGAATTGGATTCGCAGAAGATGAACTTACCAAAGGCATCGACAAGCTAAGTAATGAAATTGCAACACTTCGATCAGACATGGCTGCATTAATGGGTAAAAAAGAAAGTAATGAGGAAGAAGTACACAGATTACGTTCATACAAAGCTGAACTTGAAGGCGAGATCATTAAGCAAGAAAAAAGTCTCCACCTAGGAAGCGATGACCTTGGAAGTACCATTAAAGATAAAGAAGACATGCTTGCTAAATCCAAACTGCTCGAAACACAAATTGATGACGTACAAGATGAAATTAGTGATGAAAACAGGGAACTTGCTATGTTTAAAGTAAATAGACAACAATTAAAATCTAAACTCATGGAAATGAGAAATCCTACTGTTCTTGCAGAGTTAAATACACTTGAAGAAAAGAAAAGACAACTCATGCAAGAAATTGCGGAACTCATGACTGAAACAAAAGGTATTGATATGCAAGTAAAATCAATTTTTATGCCTGAACAAGAAAACATCTCTAAAATTCTAAAACAGCATGATAAAGAAACAGAATCCTTCTCTGGAGAAATCGATGCTCTCAAAGAAATGATTACAAAGCAGCATGAAGACATTAAAGGCAAAGAAGAACTTGAGAAGAAATACTATTCACAATTTAAAGAACTCTTCACAAGAAGAAAGAGTCTTCAAGTAACCGTTGATAAAAACGATGAAAAGAATGAAGGACTTTCCGAGCATGCAAGAAAAGCAGAACACAGACTCAACACCATAGGTCTTGAAGAAGCACGGGTAAATGCTGAATATGCAGCACTAAGTGAAGATTTTGCTCAATATAGCGACTTAGAGGTTAAAATTACTAAAACAGAAGAAGATCTTAAGAAAGAAATTCGAGACTTTGAAAAACTACAAGAAAATCTTGGAAGTATTAACATGAGAGCACTTGAGATCTACGAGCAAGTTGAAGTTGAGTACAACAAACTTGTTGAAAAGAGAGAAAAACTAGGTGTTGAAAAAGATCACGTACTTGCCATGATGGAAGAAATTGAAAAGAAGAAAAAAGAACTCTTCATGAACACGTATGACATCATTAATCAGAACTTCCAAAACAAATTTTTATCACTATCTAGAAAAGGGAATGCATATCTTGAATTAGAAAACCCGCAGAACCCATTTGAAGGCGGTGTTGACATTAAAGTTAAACTTTCAGGTAAGAAACACATGGATATTAGAGGGCTCTCTGGTGGCGAGAAAACGATGACAGCACTTGCATTTATATTCGCAATCCAAGAACACGAACCAGGTAGTTTCTACATCTTAGATGAAGTAGATGCAGCACTTGACAAGCACAACAGTGAGAAACTTGCGCAGTTAGTTAGGTCATACTGTAAAGATGCTCAGTACATCGTAATATCTCACAATGACGGCGTTATTTCTGAAGCTGATAACCTGTATGGTATTAGCATGGATGATCACGGCGTTAGTAAAATTACTTCTTTAAAAGTTTAG
>ENA-UOXV01003241-UOXV01003241.1-marine-metagenome-genome-assembly--contig:-NODE-3241-length-20016-cov-6.412855_pt1 | contig 20016 bp, 25 predicted proteins | sample MGYA00238165_ERZ766961 | MGnify/ENA primary metagenome ERZ766961 (study PRJEB28924, sample SAMN03173240) | marine metagenome | biome: Marine; feature: Water; material: Subsurface seawater | place: North...
CATAATTATAATAAAAAAGATACTTTCTTTTTTTAAATCAAATTTAATATATTTTTATATATTTCTATTTTTTATATATTTATATTTCTTATCCTTATGAAGAATAATAAATATTTTTATATTTTCCATATCTTTATTATCAAAATCCGGTCTAGTTGTAATAAGTCTATTTAGATACATACTACGACTTTGATAAGTTTGATTTTTGTGTTTTCCAAAATTAATTTTTTTTAATTTTAATTGTTCATATTTTAGCCTACAATATTTTTCAAAATTAGATTTATCTTTGGAAAGCTCACAGCAATTTTGTATAATTTCATATTCATTTAAATCAGAATTATATGCTTTGTTCATAATATTCTTAATATTTTTCATTTTAGATTTATTAAAATTTAACTCTTCTTTATTAATTTTTTCACGTACATGCTTAATATTTTTATAATACTCTTTTAATTCTCCTCCAAATAATTCAATACAATCACTTCCAAGTGATAATATCTTTCCGTTTATCTTATTTTTAATAGGACATCCATGTTCAATATCGTGTTTGCATGCACATATATAATTAGTTTCTTTAAAATTATGATAATAAGTTGCTTCCCATTGACATATTACTTTTTCCCAATTGTCTGCTCTAAAACAGTCATCAGGAACATGTTTTGTTAAATCTCCATTGTACATTAATGATTTAAAAGGTATTCCTACAGAATTTTGTAAAACTTTATTATATAAATTACCTTTTGGTTTATGTGAATGATGATTGTTTGTTAATCGTTCTGTTCTATTGGGATAAGACATATCAATAATAAAAAATACAGTATACAAATAATGTCAAATTTTCTTAAATAATAAAAAATTGATATTTTATTGTTATCCATTGATTAATTAATTTTTTGAATAATGGAAAAATGCGTTGGGGAAGTTAATAATAACATTGTAAATGGAGATGAAAGTCCAATTCAAATGGAAACTAAAAGTATTAATAAAGATACACCCGCTGAATCAAATGATTCAGAAATTGTAGATGAACAAGAAATTGTAGTCGAACAAGAAATTGTAGTCGAAAGAGACATTAATGAAAATTATAATAGCGATGAAGACCCTGATTATAAACCTTCATCTTCTGATACAGAGGTAAGTGATAAAGATACTGAAAGTGAAGATGATTGCGAAGAAGATGAAATTCAAACAAAAAAGGATGTGGACGGTGACGACTCTGACGGTGACGACTCTGACGGTGACGACTCTGACGGTGACGACTCTGACGGCGACGACTCTGACGTAGAAGTTTATGTTACTATGAATAAATATGTTTATAAGATTGGAGAGTTATATTATACTTATTCTGAATGGCTAACTTATTTATTTCATAAGTATATCTATTAATTATTGATATTATATGTAAAAATTGAGTAATATAATTATCTTTTTTGTTTAATTGCCACATTGCATAATGACTTATCTTAATGACCTCAATAATCTTGCTGCGATGATTCTAGCGGCTAGTGGTGAGAAGGATGAATATTTTAATTAAGTCGGCATATTAAAATTTTGACGTTCTTGTTCAGTCGCATCTTCATATTTTTTACATTTTTTTGATATTACAGGAACATCTAAAAACCATTCTCCAAAAAATGTATTAAAACAGATTTCTTTGGTTGACAATTGCGACCGACAAATAGGCTTATCACTTGCACACGTATCTGAATTATTTTGATTTGGAACATGATTATGTTTACAAGTATCAATACTTTGAGCATTATTTTCATCTTTTGGACATTGCCAACAAAATCTATCGGTTCCAAAGTTATTATTCCCAAATGCGCCACCAAGACAATTTTCTGAATAATCTGTATTTTCACACGGATTTTCTTGATTACATATGTTTGGACAATACATATTTCTAAATTTTTCATTATCTGTATTTATACTAATTATATCATTTTCAACTGTATTAACTACCGCTGTATTTGCATTGTCTGAGTGTATATTATGGAAATCTTCATCATTACCATATTTTCGATTATAAAAATGGTTCCATCCATTACGTAAATATTGTTCCCAGCCATCTACATCTGATAGGGAATTTATAATTATACTTTCGAGAAAACTTGTTGTAGGTGTTTCTGTATTTAAGTTACATTTATATATTTTATCACTTATACAATTTTCTTTAGGAATATTATTTTTACAACGCACACGAGACACTTGTTCACTTCTTACTTTATCTAAAATTTGCGATAAATTACAATTTCCTTCAAAATCAATATATTTAGATTCAGGTTTATCATATTTTATAAATAATTTACATATTTTTGTTGTAGATATATATTTTTCTTTTTTATAATAAAAATTATAAAAAATAAAATTATATTATTATATGAATTTATGTGAAATAGAACATCCATGCACAATAAATTGTATAAATTTAAATTGGCAACAATGTGTTGCAAAACTACAACCATCTATTATTATAACTAATCCGCACGCATGTTGTAGTGATAAGCATGAACAAAAATGCGACCAGATTAGTAGAAAAAGACGTAACCAAATGTTAAAAGGCTCGTCACATCATGATGTAAGAGAAAATAATGAAATGGTTAGAATAATACATTCTAAACAAAAAAATATTATTGGTATTCTTCCATTAAATTATCGTATTGATATAGACCTTAATAGGAAAACATCCAAAGCATCTTTACATTTTAGAATATTTGATTATATATATAACATTAATCCTCATTCAGTTATTTTAGATGTGCATTCATATTCACTAAATCATACTTGGGGAAAAAAAACTAATAAAGATACTGATTTAGTAATTTTATATTCTAAATATGGTGTATCAAAAATATTTGCATTAATAATGAAACATATATTACATGAATATCATATTGTATTGATTTTAGGGGCGGATAATATATTAATAGATGAAGCATCAAAAAAAAATCACATAGCATTACTACTTGAATTTCCAGAAAAAGGAACTAATAAAAAATATCAAAAAATCATTAAAATAATTATGAATTATTTTAATGATTTTTTAAAATAATATATTATATTATATATATGGCTAGTTTTAAAAAAATAAATATTAAATTCGTTGTTTTAGTTTTATTAATTTTATTAATTATAGGATTATTACTTAATTATTTAGGAATATTTAATCAAGAACGTTTCCAAGACATTGGAAGTATATATGAATTAAATGATACAAGTGATATTTTAACTGTAAATTTAAATCCGGATTCTTTTTTTGATTTAACAAACCCAGAAAATATTACTACGATTAAATTAGGTCAGAATGTTACTGTAATTCCTAATAGCGCTTTTGAAAATTTTACAAATTTAAGGGAAGTTATAATCGATTCCCCGTCTACATTAGAAAACATTGGTTCACACGCTTTTAAGAATTGTATAAAACTATCATCATTTCCTTTTAAAGAATTAAATAATAATATTAATCTAGGAATATATGTATTTGAAAACACAGGGTTTAATAATATAACAGTATTAGATTATATGAATGATAAACAAGGTATATTTTATAATACTAATTTAAAGTCTATAGTTATTACTTCTGATGTAAATATTGTGGGAAAGAATATGTTCAAGAGAAATCTGCAAAATGTGAATATTTACATTGAAAGTTCAAGTGACCCTGTAGAAAAAGTTCAAATGATATCGTATGGAGGAAATGAAATTTTATCAAATTTAAGTTCAGAATTAGACCGATTTAAAAAATTAACTTCAGACGCGTATTCTTCTGATTATAAATATATGTTACCCAGACCTCTGACTATTTGTAATGATCGAATTGTAAAATCTAGATGTTCACTTTTACCTTCGTCTATAACAACTCCTTCCGGTTCAATAAATTATCCGTCATTATGCTCTGATGCCAATGTAACTAATAATGATATAGCAGAATTTTCATGTAAAGACTGTAGCAATTTTCATATGGATATTAAAATTAGAGGTATAACTAATATATCCTCTTACTCAATACGTCCAGGCACCGACGAATTTGGCACCACTGAAATCTCGGGAGAAGATAACGAGAATTTAAAATTGTTTAAAGGTAAATGGGCAGATCATGGATTTATTAATAATATAGAGGATTTAAGTAATGGAGCCGACTATAGAAGCTTTAATGATTGGAACAGTATTAATTACACATTAAAAATAGAATTAGATACTGATGTTCCCATTTGTATAAGTGGTTATGAATTAATAACTGCCAATGATAACCCACATAGAGATCCTGTAAGATGGAAAATAGAATTATCAGAAAACAATGTTGATTTTGTAACTATTTCTGATCAATATGAATATGATGATTGTAATCTAATGCCAACAGAGCGTCACACATCAACAGGAATAATACCAATAAATCAAAATCATCGGTCTAAAGGACAGATTGTTAATATTAGTTTTAAAAAAATGAGAAATATAAATCCAAACCCAAGGGAAGAATCTGATTTTATACAACTAAAACAAATCAAACTTTATACAAATCCGGTAATTAATAGTGAATAATTTATTGGTATAATTATTATGATTAATTTTAAAACTTATTTAACGCCAAGTATTCCAAAAGATATTTTTGAAATATTGGCAAATTATTTAGAAAATAAGTGCAAGGTAAAAGTAAATTTAATTACTGAAATAACTAGTTCAGGTCCTAAAAAGGGAGAACCTATTATCGATGATTTGGTATGCATGTGTAGTCCACCATATTATTGGTTATATGAAAAATATAAAGATATTATTGAATTATTACCATGGGTGCCTCTATATAAAGATCCGCGAAATATAAATCTTCCGTTATATTTTTCCGATATATTAATTCATAAAGATAATAATGAAATTAAAAGTCTTAAAGATTTAAATAATCATAATTGGGCATATAATGATACAGAAAGTCTTAGTGGATATTTCTGTATTAGTGATTATAAAGATAAAATAAATATGATTTGCTCAGGAAGTCATCTTAATTCTATTAAAATGGTTTCTGAAAAAAAAGTTGATATTACTTGTATTGATTCTAATGTATTGCCATTTATAAATCATGATTTAAAATCAATCGGATATTTTGGCCCACATCCTATTCAACCGTTTATATTAAATAAAAATAGTAAATACAAAACTATAATTATTGATGTTTTTAATAGTATTAATGATAACATTGATGTAATTAATCAATTGAATAATTACAATATTATTAAATTTATTGAAATAAATAATGAATTTTTTTTTGGGAAATATTCAATAAAAAATTTAATTGAATAACTTATAATGAAATGTTATTACTTTAAAGAAATAAATAACGAAAAAGGGTTTTTAGATAATATTATTGATTGCACTTATATTATGCTTTTAGAAAATAGTCCTCGTGAAAAAAATGTATTTCGTCAATTAGAAGAATTTGTCCCATCAAAAAAAATAATTATTCAATATAATAAAGGCTACAAAAATTGTAAAAAAAAACTAATAAAACAGAGTAGTAATTATGATATATTAGATTCATATATTACAATATTTAAACATGCAAACAGTAATCATTATGATAAAATTTTAGTATTAGAAGACGATTTCATCTTCAGTAAAAAAATAATGGAATCCACTATAATACACGATATTGAGTCTCTTTATAAGAATTATGATGTCAATTTGTTTAATTTTGGTTCACCAATGACTATATATAACCCGTTTTTTATAAATTATACACGCTATAATTGTAATAAACTCATATTTTCATTTGCCGCACATAGTGTTATTTATAGTAAAAAATTCCGAAACAAATTAATAGATTATTACGACAATAACAAAATAAATTATCAAATAGACCTTCATTTTAATAGTTCGTTTATAGATAATATTTATACTTATAAAATACCTCTGGCATTTCAGACGTTTCCAGAAACAGAAAATTCAAAAGAATGGAAGATTTATAATGTAAATATATTTGGTGCATTTCAATATGTCGTATCTTTTTTTAAAATAAATGAAAAACCAGAAATTGGATATAATAATTTATATTTAGTATTGAAAATAGTTAATTTAATTATTTACATTATTATAGTGTATACAATAAATCAATTATTTATTCAATAGAATTAATAGAATCAACCATTATTGATAAATAATTGATTAATAAATCTTTTTTATTTAAATCATCGGATATTATTTCATAATATGTAATGAATCCTGTCGTTAATCCTCCCAAATACATTTCATCAATACTATTAAAATTACCAAAAATTGATTTCATTATTTCATTCGCCAATGGATATATATTTTCTTCTAAGATGCTATTAATAATAAAAAAATTCACTTTTTCTGGAATTATTTTATTTACAAGTATGCTTTTCTGTTCGCGCGTATATTTCGGATAAGTATATATATTTCCCATTAATATAGTATATTCATTAAATTTTAACTATTTAATTAATTAATTTTTTTTTTTCTTTATATATATTATTATGCGTTCTAAAAAATACAGTTTAGTGAGAAAAAATTCTATTAAGAGAAATTCGATTAAGAGAAAATCGATTAAGAGAAAATCTACATATAGAAGAAAATTATCAAAAAATAAATCTAGAAATCGTCGAATGAAATATAGGGGTGGGGCGAACAGGAACATATCAAAGGTTCAAATCACTTGGCAGAAGCCCCAAGATGAAGATTTATACTGGCCGATTAATAGGAATAATAACGAAGTAATGACTGTGCTTTTTAATAAAATGGAGAATACAAATGTTTGGAAGTCTGACGGTAAGTTCAACCCCCCTTTCCGCGGACCCTACTCACCAGGATCCAAAAAAGAAGGCTACTTGTTTCTCCATGGCGATAAAAACGAAAAATGGAGAATGTCCTGGAGTTCAGAAGAAAAATTACTGAGGTCCGAATCATTCCGCCTGGATATGGGATTTCCAAAACCACCAGATAATATGGTCGATCATGTTACCAATGCTGGCCTGGGCACCTTTGCTGGTTTTAGGGATGATGTCTCATTCGTAAAAATGTCTACTTATACTCCCGTGTGGCAATGGACAACTAAGGATGGTCCGATTAAGCGGTTACCGGTTAGGTTTGCATAGGAAATCTTTACAGTTAAAAAGAACCTAAAATAAAAAATACTCGATAAAAATAAAACGAATATTTTTTATTCAATAGAATTAATAGAATTAATCATTAATAATAAAAAAATTTACTTTTTCTGGAATTATATTATTTACAAGTATGCTTTTCTGTTCGCGCGTGTATTTCGGATAAGTATATGTATTTCCTATTAATTACTTAATATTCCATTACTAAATCCATTCTATTTTTTCTTATATAACATGTATTCATTTTATCGATTGATTCTGGTAAAGAATTCATTGTGCACAACCATATAACATATGGATAATTTGGCACTATTTCTGACCAAAAATTATTATATGTAATTTTATTCATGCATGCTATTTCTAACCAATCATGTTCTTTTTTTATTGTTTCATTATGGACTTTGCTTATAATAATATCTAATTCATCTATTTGTATTATTAATGGTTTATCTTTAGTTGGATTTGCTTTTTTGTATAGTCTTTTAAAACCGCAACCAGGCGTTACCAAATTTATATATGTTGCTAATTCACCATTTAATTGATTCGCCAATAATTTACCAATATAACTTTTTCCTTTTCCTGGTTGTCCGTAAATAAGTGTTCGACAATAATTATCATTATTATTTTTATAAAATTCTATTATTTTTTCAATAATTAGTTTTTGTTTATCATAAGGTTCTTTATCAAAAGGTATTATCAATTTATGAACATATGAATCCCTATAATCATCATCTTTATCCCAAATAGATATTGTATTAATTTTTTCTTTGTCTTCGGATGATATATTTGATTTTTTCAAATCAATATGTAAATTACCCAAATAATAGATTGTTGAATTTACTTTACACCTATTATGTTCGGTAATATTTAAATTAAATATATATGCTATATAACCATCCTTATGACTAAAACATAATCCCGAAGGAAGTTTCTCTCCATTTTTTAAATAATTTAACGAAATATTATTACAATTTTTGGAAATATATTCTATCATTTGTTCGGTATTTTCACTATCTGATACACCATCAAAAACATAATAATTAATATCGAAAAAAATGATTAATAAGTATAAACATATGTTAAATATATGTTGTATATAAGATACTATAAATAATCCTAATAACCAAGACATAGTTACTATTCATACTAAGTTTATATTTATATAAATAAATATTATTATATTTATTATATTTATTATTATGGATTATAATTATAATTCGATAAATTATAAAAAAATAGTTCAAGAATTAGACAAAAAATATAGTGAAAAATGGATAGAATTTATATTATCAATCATTGAAACTTCTAATATTGATTTAATTAACTTTTTAGAAAATCCAAATCTTACATTAGAAATTTATAATAATATAGAATTTGAAATAGAAGATGATAAATGTTACATGACCTATAAAACACATAAAAAAATATTAACACCATTCGAAGTGGAAAGTGTAGAATTAATTAATATTTTGTCTATGTATAATCCAAATTTTGGTAAATCACAATTAATAGAATTTCTTGATACTATGAATAAAGATGAATTTATTGATATATTCAATGGCAATGAATTTGATATAGATTGGTTAGAAGAAATATATGATAACGTAAATTTGACATTTGATATTTTAGTAACGTATGCAAAAAAACACAATATAAGATTAAATAAAACGAATTACAATTTCATAGGAGATGGTTTATTATTTTGGTATTATTATAATGAACATCAAAATATATCAATAGAATTATTGGAAGAATATATAGATTTCCAATGGATATGGCCTATTCAGATTATATATAATAAAAATATAAATATGGAATTCATTGAAAAACATAAAAATATTATAAAGCATTCATTATCTTTTTGTACTCACACTAAAAATGATGATATTTTATTTGAAAAATTATTAAGTTTATGTATTTTATGTAATATTAATGTATCATGGAAAGAAAAGAAACAAATATTAGAAAAATATGATTTTAATAAATTGAATTTATCATCCTCATTTATTAGATATGGTTATGTATTTCACCTTAATATTTTAGATACATCTAAATTAATAACAGACCATATTGAATTACCATATGAGATTATAAGTGATATGATAAAAAATCCAATTTCAGTACATTATTCATATTTTAACAATAATATTAAATTTGTTGATTTAATCAAACATATAAATTTACCTAATGATTTAATTAAATTTTGTTATAATAATTACGAATATTTATTGGAATCAACGTATATACACGAGGGAAAAAAGAATATCTTTTGTGATTACAATTATTTAACTCCCGATATAGTAAATATGTATTACTTCAAATATAATTTTTTAAATATTTATGGTAGGAGTGCCATTTCTTGGTATCAATATAACGATATTCTAAAAAATATTGATAGTAATAACATAGATTTTTTAATAAATATTGACAATATTGGAAAACAATTATATTATAGTAATGAATTATATAAACATAAAAAGGCAAGTATTATTCAAAAAGCATGGAGAATATGTAGATATAATCCCAAATATACTATGTGCGAAAAAGTTCAGTTACGTAATTTAGATAATATTCAAGATGAACACAATCATTATTTGATTAAAGACTAAAAAGATTAAACTATTTAAACTTAAAATAAAATAATTGATATAAATGGAACAATTAATAAATGTATCAAGTATTGATGGCAGATATAATAAATATACAAAATCATTAAATGAATTATTTTCAGAATATGGTTTATTTAAATATAGATTATATATTGAAATTAACTATTATATTTTTTTATTAAAATTTTTAAATATTAAATGTAATCATGATAAAATTTTAAAAATATATGAAGATTTTAATGTAGAAGAATGTTTAGAGATAAAAGCAATTGAATTGAAAATTAATCATGATGTTAAGGCCGTTGAATATTATATAAAACAAAAATTTCAAGAATTGGAAATATTAAATTGTAATTATATTCATTTTGGATTGACGTCGCAAGATATCAATAATACGGCAATAAGTTTAAGTATTAAACATTATTTAACGGATTTTTATTATTCAAAAATGGAAAAAATACTATCTATTTTAAACTCGAAATCTAATGAATGGAAAAATATTATTATGTTATCGCGAACACATGGTCAATCCGCTGTCCCAACAACACTTGGTAAAGAAATAAAGGTTTTTTCATATAGAATAGAAAAACAACTGAAACATTTAAAACATATTAAAATATATACTAAATTTGGTGGCGCAGTTGGAAATTTAAATGCACACGAATATGCATTTCCAGAATATCAATGGGTAGATTTTTGTAATAATTTCATTACATCAATCGGATTATATAAAAGTGAATACACAACACAAATAGATAATTATGAAAATCTATCAGAAATATTTGATAATATTAAACGTATTAATACAATATTAGTAGACATGTGTCGTGATATATGGCATTATATTTCAATTAATTATTTTACTCAACATGTAAATATTAAAGAAGTAGGATCATCGACGATGCCACATAAAATAAATCCAATAAATTTTGAAAATGCTGAGGGAAATTTAATGTTATCAATTACGTTGTTTGAGTTTTTATCTAGAAAATTACCAATATCGCGTTTACAGAGAGACTTGACGGATTCGACCGTATTAAGAAATTTAGGAAGTGTATTTGGTCACTGTGAAATTGCTTATGAAAATATTATAAGTGGTTTAATTAAAATAGAACCGAATAAAAAAACCATCGATGATGATTTAAATAAAAATATTGTTGTATTATCGGAGGGTATACAAACTATATTACGAAAACATAATTACAATAATGCATACGAAAAATTAAAGGAATTTAGTAGAAATAATGAAACAATAACAAAAGAAGATTTACATAACTTTATAGATAATTTAGAAATAAATGGATTAGTCAAAATACAATTATATAATTTGACTTTAAAAAATTATATTGGAAATTCTAAAATGGTTGAATAAAATATATATTATTATTATATCAATGCCAACGAAATTACGAAGAACAAAATCATTACCAAGTAACCTAAAAAAACAAAGTATTTTAAAAATTAGAAGAAGAAAATCATTACAAAGTAAAAAAAAAAAAAAACTAACATTTAGAAAAAAACTTGCTAATATTAAAGTAATGTCACCTGGCTCTAAACGTTATGCAACTGTAGTTCCGGATGGACAAGAATATCTTAATGAACTTGCAGAAGCAAAACGAGAACAATTATTAAAACAAATTGTACCCGACGCAAACGCCAAAAAAAAATCTCAGCAAAAAATGGCATTAAAAAAAAAACAAAATCAAACCGAAATGAAACAAAAAGCACGTACCCGAGCACCTAACCCAACAAAATTAAGAAGAGCCTTAAATTCCAATTCAAATAGTAATAGTAATACATGGAATTAATAATGAAATCATAATATAATTTTATATTTTACAACCATATTTGATAAACTAGGTATAATTTTTTTTTCATCAAGTATATAATCTATACACCATAAAAATATTGATTCTATATTATTTTTTAGTTTAGGCATATGCGATTCAAGTGGTAAATGAACAATTGTTCCTTGCTGTTTTTCTGAATAATTTTTATATAATTTTATAGTATTTTCTAAGGTGTTGACATAACTAAAGTAATCAAGTCCCATAGTAATAAATAACGGTTTTACATCTTTGGGAATTGATGTATGTGTTAAAAGGCATCCTGCGTTAATTATTATTGTAGGTCCCCGCCACAAGTTTTCCCATACTTTCCCTATACTCACTTGTCCACCGCGAGAACCGACGATAATAGCGGCTGGAATTTCCCCCTTAGTTTTGATATGCGTTTCAAGTAGGTTTACAATAGAACCCAAATGGGTTCCCGTTGTATTTACTAAATTATTGTTTTCCCAATTATTTGGATAATTATCATATTTGCCTTGGGACTCAGCAAAATAGCGAACCGTGTATTTTGTTTCTAATTTTTTATAGGCATCGCGATTCTGATATGTTCCTGCACCAGGTCTTATAACGAAAACGGTATTCTCACTCGGGGGTAATTGGACCCATGAATTGTTTAATAGTAAGTTAATCATAATTCTTAAATTACAATACATAAATTTTTAATATATTTTCAATTTTATTTAATTCATTTACTAATTTTTCAATATTTATATGGTCCGATTTATTAATATCTACAATACAATAGCCAAATTCATTATTTGTTGCCAAATATTGATTTTTTATATTACAATTATAATTTTTTAATACTTCGTTTACTTTATAAATTATTCCTGGTATATTATTATGAATATTTGTAATTCTTATACAATTTTTTGTTTTATTTACTAAAATATTAGGAAATGTTAAACACCCATCCGTATTCCCATTATTTATAAAACTTAATATTTTATTAGAAACATCTTGACCAATAAAATATTGCGCCTCTTCAGTAGAACCACCTATATGGGGTGTCATTATAACATTTGGCACCCCCTGTAAACAACATTCCCAATCATCAATATTACTTTTAGGTTCATTTGGGTAAACATCAATTGCCAATCCTGCCAAATATTCATCTTTTAAAAAACGACATACTTCTTTTATATCTATAACATTGCCACGACTTAAATTTAATAAATATGAATTCGGCTTCATTTGCAATAAACGATGGGTATTGATTAAATTTATAGTATCTTCTTTTAATGGAACATGTAAAGTTACATAATCAGATTGTTGTAATAATTCATATAATGTATTCGTTGGTTTACTATTTCCGATACTCATTTTTGGTGCAATATCATAATAAACAACATTCATACCTATACTTTCGGCTAATACAGATACTTGACTACCAACATGCCCATATCCAATAATACCTAAGGTTTTACCTCTTATTTCATAACACGAAGCACTACTTTTTTTCCATATACCACGGTGCATATTACAATTTTGGTCACCCAATTTTCTTGAAAGACCAATAAGTAAACATATAACTAACTCTGAAACACTTCGGGTATTCATAAATGGTGAATTAAATACTGCGATATTATGACTTTTACAATAACTTAAATCTACTTGATTTGTTCCAATACAATAACATCCTATTATTAATAAATTCTTAGCATGTTTTAATATTGTTTCACTTAATTGTGTTTTGCTTCTTATTCCAATGATATGAACATCTCGTATTTTTTCTATTAATTCAGAATCATCTAATGAATAAGATATAAATTCTAAATTATAAATACTTGGATTAAATAATAATTGAATTGAATTATTTAGATTTTCTAAAAATAAAACATTATATTTTGTCATGGTTTATAATAAAAAAAATTTATCTATAAATATAAATATAATTATATAATTTAATCAAATATGTAATGTAATCTAAACCTATAAGAAATACATACTATACATTTTTAAATAAAATCAAGTATTAAGTGAATGGACAAAAAATTTTGAACCATCATGTTTAAATTATACTGAATAGTATTTAGAATATTTTACTCCAACGTGTGAGTATAATCAATATTATTGTCCGATAATATTTTTAGTGCTTCGCCTGCACTACTAACTTTAAGAATTTGTTTTTTTAATTTTTCATCTATTTTATCTGCAAAAATTTTAGTTATGTGTTCTTGATAAGTTTTTCCGTTTAAATCGGTAAATCCATATACGTTTGTTAAACTATCATACATAAATTCTGTCATAATATATTTTTCATTCATATTTATTATATACTAATTAAGTATTTATTATATACTAATTAAGTAGTTATTAAGTAGTTATTAAGTAGTTATTAAGTAGTAATAAAATAGTAATATAATAAAATAATATTTTAAGGAATAATGAGAATTCATATAATCTATAAATGAGTGATATCGTTGGGTATATAGCAGGATTATTATTAATCATCAATTTTATACCCCAAATTTATCAAACTTATAAAACAAAACAAATGAAAGATGTTTCGCTTGTTTTTATCATATTTAATTTAGTTACTTGCTGTTTTCAAATGATATATTGTATATTAATAGAAGCAACCCCCCTAATTATTGCAAATAGTATTGTATTTATTGAAATTCTACTTTTATTATATGCTAAATTAGTCTTTAAAGACTATAGTTATGAAAATATTGATAAGGTTTATGTAAAGAGCAATGCCATACAAGTTAGTGACGTTTAAATACATTCTCGAAAAGTAATGCTATATCTAATATCACGTGGTTTATCTTCTTTTGGTATTTCATGCACAAAATATTTTTGACTTGCACCGGCCATAATAAATAATGAATTGGCTTCCAGTTCTATTTCAAAATCTATGGGATTTTCTTTATCTAATCGCAATGATGCAAAATTACTTGTATCCCAAATAGCCTTTTGAATTTTCATGCGGCGCGATTGTCCATGAGAATAAATTAATATAGTTGGATAAAGACCAAATGTTTTAGACGTATCTCTATGTGGTCTTATCGAATCATTTTCATCTCTATATTTATTTATAAGACAACTATTTATTTTTGGTATTTCTATATTTATATCATTTGTTGATAGTATATCTTTTGTTGTTGTATCAATCAAACCCTGAAAACCATACAGAAAGTCATCGTATTTGGCCGAAACCCAGCGTTCATAACGAACTTTCCATTCTTCGCAAAAATATTTTTCTTGCTGATGAAACCATAATTGCTGACGTGGAATGCGCTTTCCACTAATGCACCATCCATCGCGAAATCCAAGAGAATTAATCCAATTATCAATTTCAGTTAGATACTCATTATCTTCTATAATATTTTTTTTATATAGAAAATAAGTATCTTCGTCATTCACACTAAATTTTTTATATACATCTAATGGCATAATTTATTTTATTATCATGTTATAAATTTTATCAATTTTATAAAGATATTATTTATAATAATTCATCCATAACTATTTTTTCATAATTATTTATTCTTTTTTTCATTTCATTTATTTTAGTATCAAATCCATATAATTGCATATTTTTTTCTATAATATCTATTTTTAAAGCCAAGTTCCATTCGACTAATATTTCTTTTATCATTTTTTTACTAAGTTCTTTATTTTCAGTTCGTTTAAACCAATCATGTTTATCAAATATTAATGGTCTTTTACCATATATATCACCCTCATCAATACTCATTAAATCACCATGTTCATTTACTAATATATTTCGTAATATATTATCGCTACTTCGAAATATGCCATCAAATAAACGTATTTTCATACATTCTTTGAATACAGAATTATTACTAATAAGTAAATGTTTATGTTTTCCTATGTCGCCTATATTTATAAATTCATCCATCATACAATATATTACACCACCTTCTCTTTCTTCTAATTTCCAATTTTTAATAAAACTACGTATTTTCTTATCAACTATCATTAATCCAACATTACTTTTTATTCGCTTCATATTCAAATCTCGAATATTAAATATGTGTTTTAATGAATCTAACAGTATATAATCTTTTCCATAATTAAAAGATGGACGCATTTCCTTCAAAATATAATATTTATCTTTATATTTAACTCTTATACAGCATACTTTCATTCCACATACTCCATCTTCTAATACTTTTATGTCACTAAATTCATCCCATAATATATTTTGTGGATTAATATCCGATACATCTTTCACCACTTTAACTTTCATTTGTTTTCCATTTTTAATATCTATGTAAAACTGTTTGTAATTTTCGCCATTAGTCCCCAGTAAAGATAAATCTTCATTTGTTACTAAACTTCCTACGTTACCAAATTTCGCAATTCCATGATATTTATTTACATGATAATCATTAATTACATAATCTTCATTAATGACTATTCTGATTCTATTTTTCATATATTCATCGAATAATTGTTCATTATAAATAATTTGTTTATAAGTTTCAATTGTATTATTTTTTAGCGGTTTCCATACCAATAATATTAGCCATATTCCAAAAGCACGTCTTTCGGTCATTTGTTTTCTAAAAAACATTTGTTTTATAAATTCAAAAATAGATTGAAATGGTTTGATATCTTTCATATGGTCTTCTATAATTTCAAATAGTAAAAATACTGGTTCTTTACGCCGATATCTTATTCCAACTTTATTTTTCATATTGTATAATTTATGATATATTCCAAACATTTCTTCATCTTTATCTTGCAAGTATTTTATAAATAATTCGCCATATGTAAGTAATTCGTCTGTGTCATTTTTTTTCGCATATTTTTTTATTTTATCTAGTTCTATATTTTTTGGCTCTTCAATTGTTTTATGGCGCCACCAATTATTAATATAACTACATATACGACCTCTTTTAAATTGTTTCAATAAACTACATAATTCTAACATATACATCATTTTATTTTTTAGTTGAGATTCGTTATCAATTTGATTAAATATGTTAATACACTGTTCAAATTGAATATAATCGGTGCATGCAATTTCTTCCATAATTAGTATTTTAATTCTATTTATAACATTTGTTAAAAGCCCTTTATTTTTTATACCGAATAACATCATTTCAATTACACACCATTCAAACTTATCAAATTGTTCGCGTCGAAAATATTTACAAATACCACTTTTTAACACGGAACTTTTATATCCATAATAACTTTTATTATTGAAACTACCACAAGCAATAGCATCAATATGTGTTTGTTCTAAATGTGGTATATTCATGATAAATAATTATTAATTATTTATTAATACAAGTATCAATTTTATTTAAATACTATAAAAAATAAAATAAAAAATAAAATAAAATAAAAATATCAATAAAAATGATATAAATTAAATACGTCAGAAACACTAACTTTATTGGTTTTTTCAATGGATACATCAATTATTTCATATTTTTCAATATCTATTATATCACGATATATTTCCATCATATCCTTATTATTTTTATTTATTAATTTATCTATAAAAATAATACTATCATTTGAAATAAATTCCATTTTAAAGTCGGTGTGTTCAAATATATTTTTAAGATTAATTTTTATTATATCATAAGTATAAATATGGTCTGGTACTATTGAAAAATTATTATTTTTTGGTTCATTATAAACGGGTTTTAATATTAAATGTTCATATTTAATTTTAAATACTAAATTAATCATAACTATAATATTATAAAATAATAATATATTTATTTGTAATAACAAACACATTTGGTCCAACCTAAAGGAACCTTAGATTTAAATTGTATATATTTAGCAACAATACAATTCTTACCACAACTCGGATACTTAGAATTTCCGAAAATAGGAGTCATTATTTATATATAATAAATAATTATAAAAATATTATCAAATTTATTTTCTTTAAAGTTATTTATATTTTCTATTTATAATAATTAATTGAATTCTAATTATAATTTTTGTCTTTCTATATTATAATGCGTTCTAAAAAATACAGGTTGTTAAGAAAACCAACATTTTCCAAAAAAAATAAAAATAAAAATATATATAAATCAAAAAGAGGTGGTAGTAAAAAGACCACGGCTAAGGCCATTGCCAAGGCAGAAAAGAAGCGTCTGAAGACCCGGGCTAGTGCAGATAAAATACTAAAAAAGTGGGTTACTAAGCAGGATTTACTTCGCTCCCGAACACACCACTACTATACCGAGAAGATGCTTAATCAAAAAACACGAGCAGGGTCTCCTGAATGGAGGTCCAATCCAGCCGTGTATTTAAAAAAAAATAAAGATAGATTACCTACTAAAATAAATACACTATATAAACAATCATCATTTGCAATGCCCATCCTTAACGAAACTTATTTATAGAATACCACATTATAAAATTTTAAAAAGTAATAAAAATTTGAATATGTATTCTTAATGATTAATGATTAATCACAATGAATGCAACCTTCAGAATTACTAATAGTATCAATAATCAAGACACGTGTTACTGTGAGGTTAATGCAAAAGTAAAAGAAGAAATATATGACAAATATCAAAAAAATGATAAGTTAGGCAATACATATTACTATGTTTCATATGAATATACATATGGAACCGATGCAAATTCAAAAAAGTGTCATCCCTTTTGGAATAATAGACCATTTTATGAACATTCGGAAGGAGATATTATAATTAAAAATGAAGTCAATGAAAAATTAATTAAATATTTATTGATGGATATGGATAGTTTAGAAACGGTGTCTGGTAGTGGAACACCCGAACATTATAAAAAAATTATAATGATGCAAATTGCACTAGCATTTGATTAAAGTGAAGTTTTTGATGGTGCCTTTTTGCGAGTTCTATTAGGGCGTTGACGTAATTTAATTTGTTTTTTTGTAGGTTTTTTAAATTTAGCGCGTGTTAAAATTAATGAATTTCTTGATAAACTTAATTTTTTTCCTTTATTTCCTTTATTTCCTTTATTTCCTTGTTTTCCTTGTTTTCCTTGTTTTCCTTTATTTCCTTTATTTCCTTTATTTCCTTGTTTTCCTTGTTTTCCTTGTTTTCCTTTATTTCCTTTATTTGATTTTTTAGGAGAATTACATGATGCCTTACAATCATATAATTCCCGCGCTACATACGGATTTATTTTAATTAATCCTTTTGGATTATATTTTTTATCACATTTTTTTTCACAAGTCATATATATTATATATTATATAATTTTCTAAGAAATATAAGAGAAATATAATAGAAAAAAATATAATTATATTATATATTATGCTCAATTTTACTAAAAAAAATTTCAAATTATTACAATTATTATTACTTGTATTAGTAATTATGTTAATACTTTTATTTTTTATGTATAATCATAAAAAAGATTCATTAGTTATAAAAAATAAAATGGTAAAAGATAAATACGAATCTTTGGTCAGTATAATTGGACCTTCAGTGTATATTGAAAAAGACAATGACAATAATATGAAAACAGTAACATGGCAACATCCATTAAGTAAATCCGCTGAATTCGGAAAATACGGAGGCTGCGATTATATTAGAATTCGCGGACATCCATCGAAAAAATATCATCCTCATCCAGCCGATGTATTTTTAATTGTGGGAAAATACTTGAATGTTCCTGAACACTTATTTGGACCATTGAAATACGCTTCCGAAACAATTAATATCGAACAATTATTTGTTCCCGATTCTTATAGTAATAAATATTATAATACAGGAGAAAAAGAATTAGCATTAGTAACAGGTAGTTGTGCCAGTGTTACTATTAGTGTAATAACAATACAATTTGTTATAGATATGATAGAAAAATATAAAGGCGATACAGACAAATCTTTAGAATTATATGAAGAATTCCGCAACGAATATGACAGAAGAATAGATGATTATCTATGTAATAAAGGAATTACAAATCCTATTAATTGGTTTAATCCCGAATATTTTAATGAACCTAATGTAATGAATATCGGCGATGATATATGCAATAATTCATGATTATGTATCAGACATGTAAAATCCGATGAATGTTAGCCTTAGTTTAGTTGCAGCTCCAGGGTCGCCCGATGGTTTTACTTTTAATTTACTTCCATTAGTTATAAATTTTCCCGTGTTGGCAGCATTACCATTGGGTTGATATATACCTTTAAATCCGGTAGATGTAACTAAGGTTATATCATCAAATAATATATCGGTTCCAGATTTCATATCAATAGTTATTTCATTATTTGGTTTATCTATTATATGAATACCAACCGCAATAGGTAAAAAAGCACCTTTATTATTAGTAATATTGTCATCAACTTCCGTAGTCGACCCATTTGGCAATGTTATTTCCGTCTGATAAGTTGTATATAATACCTGATTAGTTGTATTTGAACCTAAAACAATGCCATCAAAATGACCTATTTTATTATAATTACTCATTTATTTATATAGATATTATCCATTTCTTTTA
>ENA-UOXV01003244-UOXV01003244.1-marine-metagenome-genome-assembly--contig:-NODE-3244-length-20003-cov-7.247343_pt1 | contig 20003 bp, 23 predicted proteins | sample MGYA00238165_ERZ766961 | MGnify/ENA primary metagenome ERZ766961 (study PRJEB28924, sample SAMN03173240) | marine metagenome | biome: Marine; feature: Water; material: Subsurface seawater | place: North...
AACCCAAGCTAATTTTTTTTGAGTAGGCTGTCTCATTAAGAAGGCAGGATGAAAAGTAACAATTACAGATGTCTTGTGTTGTTCAAATTCTTTTTCAATCCATTGTCCTCTTAATTTAGAAATAACTTTATCACTACCTATTAAAGCATTCATTGCTGTACTTCCCAATAAAACCAAAATTTCAGGAGCAATTATTTCAATGTGTTTTTTTACAAATGGTAAATATCTATTCATTTCTTCGTCGGTTGGTCGTCTATTTTCTGGAGGTCGGTAATTTATAATATTTGATATATATACATTTTTTCTATCTAAATTAATCGAAGCCAACATTTTATCTAGTAATGCTCCTGCTCGACCAACGAAAGGAAGCCCTTCTTGATCTTCATTTAGTCCAGGAGCCTCACCTAAAAACATAATTTTAGATTTTGGGTTGCCATCATTAAAGACCATATTTGTAGCACCAGCTTTAAGACTACAATTTCTTATGTTTAAAATAGACTTTTTTAATTTTTCTAAATTTTTAGCTTTATCTGCTGAAAGTTCAAAATTATCCTTTTTATATCTATTGATTGCCTTGTTATTGTAAATTAAATTATGATTAATAAATTTATAGAATTTTATTAATTTTATTGGGTTGGGACTAATTTTTTTTATCATAAACTTTTATGGGTATATTTAATTCAAATATTAAGATTATAGTACAAATAATATTTGTCATTATATTTTTTTCCACATCGCATGCTAAAAACTTGAATAAGTTTGATCAAGCAGATTATGTATCTAATTATTTTTCGGGAATACTACTTTTAGATGAAAATCAGTATAACGAGTCTTTTAAATTTTTAAAAAAATTGAACGGTTTAGAAGAAACCCACATTAGTTACTCAATCAAATACCTGTATTCACTTGTAAATTCTGGAAATTTAAAAGAAGCATTTAACTACTCTAGAAAACTTGAAAAACAAAAGTTAGATAGTTTTGAAAGCAATTTAATAACAGGAGTTTTTTATTTAAAGAATTCTAATTTAAATTATGCAAAAAAATACTTTTTGAAAGCTAATACCAAAAATTCTAGGTTAATATTGAATAATTTTATTTCTAATTCTTTATATAATTGGTCAAATTTAAAGAGTGCAGATATTGATAACGCAGCTTTGCAATTAAAAAAATTGGATCAAAGATTTGAAAATTTAAAAAGAATTCAAAAAGTTTTCTTGAATTGTTACTATGATAGTTTAAATACAAATAATTTATTTCTTGAGTTAAATTCTAATAAAAAAACAGATTTTTCAAGGTACAATTATTTTCATGCATCATATGCATCTTCTTTAGGAAAAATTAGTGAAGCAAAAAATATTGTTAATTCTGCACTAAAGCTTTATCCAAGAAATTTACTGCTCAATCAATATAAAATTGATTTAAATGAAATGAAAAATTTAAATTCATTTAATTGTAAAAAAGAAAATCATATTGGAGCAGAAATTTTATATGTTTCAGCAAATGCGCTATCCTCGCAGTCAATATATTATTTATCAAATTTTTATTTAAATTTAGCTAAATATCTTAATGAAGATTTTCATTCTTTTGATATTTTATTGGCTGAAAACTTTTATAAAATAGATAATCTAAAAAAAGCAAAAAAAATATATCAAAGATTAAGCAAAAGAGGAGAAGCTTTTAAATGGTATTCTACAAAACAACTTGCAAGAATTTTTATAAAAGAAGAAAAAAAAGATAAAGCGATTAAATTAGCTAGCAACGTTTATAAAAACTTAGTAAAAAAAGAAGTCTATGAAACTTTTGATTTAGCAGAATTTTTAAAGAACAATGAAAAATTTGAAGATTCTATTTCTTATTACACGCTTGTATTAGATAATATAAAGAAAGATCATCCTTTATATTCAGAAGCCACAGATGGACGTGGAGTAGCTTATGAAAGACTTGGAGAATGGGATAAAGCAGAGAAAGATTTATTGGCATCACTAAAAGCTGATCCTAATCAAGCTTACGTAATTAATTATTTAGCTTACTCTTGGATTGAGCAAGGCATTAAAATAGAAAAATCACTTAATATGCTTGAGAAAGCTAACAAATTAAGATCAAACGACCCATTCATTATTGACTCTCTTGGTTGGGCCTTATTCAAATTAGAAAGATATCAAGAGTCAAAAAAATATCTTCAGTTAGCAGTAAGGTTGATGCCAGGAGATCCAATTGTAAATGATCACTATGGAGATGTTTTATGGAAAAATGGAAATGAACTACAAGCTAGATATTATTGGAATTATGTTTTAAATCTTGAAAAGACTGAAAATGATTTAAAAAATACTATTAATAAAAAAATTCTAGAAGGCTTGTAACCTATGGTTTTAAACTCTTATGCAAAAATTAATTTATCTTTAAGTATAAATAGCAAGTTAAAAAGCGGTTTTCATCAAATTCAATCTCATTACTGCTTAATTAATTTGAGTGATAAAATTAGGATAATTAAGGCTAATAAAAAAAAAGATACAGTGTTTTTCAAAGGTCCATTCATAAAACATATAAAGAAATCAAATAATTCAATAATAAATCTACTTAAGTTGCTAAGAAAATTAAAGATAATTTCAAACTACTATTCAGTAACCGTTATTAAGAATATTCCTGCTTTTAGTGGCTTAGGAGGTGGAACCAGTAACGCAGCTTTTATTTTAAAATTTTTCTTAAAAGAAATAATTTCTAAAGATACATTAAATAAAATTGAAAAGGTAGTGGGTTCGGATTTGAGACTTTTTTTTTATAAACAAGGTTTTGTAGACAATCTTAGAAAAATTATAGTTGCCAAAAAAAATCATAGATTATTTTTTTTGATATCACGTCCAAATTTTAATTGCTCTACACGTGAAATTTACTTAAAAGTAAAAAAATATTCAAAAAAAATTAAATTTAGCTATCAAAAAATACATACTAAAAAAAATTTTATAAAAAAAATTTTGAATAATAAAAATGATTTACAGTCAATTGTTGAAAAAAAACACCCAATACTAAAAAAATTATTAACAGATATCAGCACAGAAAAAGGCTGTTACTTTGCAAGGATGTCGGGTTCAGGCTCAGTTTGCTACGGTTTATTTAAAAACGAAACTAGTGCTGAAAAAGCACTAAATAAAATAAAGATTAAATACCCTAAATTTTGGTTTTCATTAGCAAAAACTGTTTAATTTAGGTGATTTATGATATATCAGGTCTCTTAATAGTGGGGCATAGCCAAGCGGTAAGGCAGCGGTTTTTGATACCGCCATCCTAGGTTCGAATCCTAGTGCCCCAGCCATAAATTTATGTTTGATCTAAGTTTCAATTTTATAAAAATAATTAAAAGAAACTTATTTCCTTTTTATAAAAATAAAGAATTAAAATTTGTATTCAAAACCCTACATCAAGGCTCTGTAAATAATACTGTGGTCGCTAGATTTGTTGGGGGTTGTGTTAGAAAATATCTAACAGATGATTCTGTCGATGACATTGATATAGCAACAACTTTAAGCACAGATGAAATCAAAGAAAGATTTAAGAATACTAATTTTAAGGCAATTGATACTGGAATTAAACACGGAACAGTTACCTTGGTATCAGATCACATTAAACTTGAATTAACAACTTTAAGAAAAGATATTGAAACCGATGGCAGGTATGCCGAAGTTGAATATATAAATGACTGGCAACTAGACTCTGAAAGAAGAGATTTTACAATAAATGCAGTTTATATGGACATTAAAGGAAAAATTTTTGATCCACAATTAGGAATAATCGATCTCAAGAATAAAAATGTAAAATTTATTGGTGATCCACAAAAAAGGATTGAAGAAGATTATCTTCGAATAATAAGATTTTTACGCTTTAAAATTATGTATGATAACAAAGTAGAGTCTATAATCAGCAATGTAATAAAGTTAAATTTAAATGGAGTTAAGAAAATTGCAAAAGAAAGGATTTTAGTAGAGTTATTCAAAATCTTAGATTTAAAAAATTTTGTTAATTTAAATGACAACGAATCTTTAAAAGAATTATTTTCTCTTATTTTTCCTGAATTTGAGAATCTTGAACGGCTTATTCGTTTAAAAAAAATTGCTAATCATTTAAAAATTAATCAAGATATTTTGTTAGCAACTTTGCTTATTAATGAAAAAAATAATCATGAATATTTTGCACATAAATATCATATTGCAAATGATGTAAGGGAAAAATTAAGTTTATTTGCTAGAGATTTAAAATTGATTAAAAAAAACAAAGATTTTTTTAAGAAAGATTTAGAAAAAAATATTTATTTAAATAATAAAAATTATCTCATTAATTTAAACATATTAAATTTTGTAATCAATCCTAAATGTAAACTTGAATATTTTTTTGTGATTCTTAAAAATATACTTCAATCTAAAGTTCACGCCTTTCCAATTGATGGAAAATATTTAATAAAAAATGGTATGAAAGAAGGCACAATACTAGGTAGAGTTTTGAAAATTATTGAAGAGGAGTGGATTAATAATGGTTTTAAGATTTCTAAAAATAGAGTTATCGAAATAATTAAATCAAATTTAAGCTAAATATATTCAACGTCAAGTATCTCAAAGCTTCTTTCTCCAGATGGAGTATTTACTGCAACCACTTCTCCTTTGTCTTTGCCAATAAAAGCTTTACCTATAGGACTCTTAAAGAAAACTAGATTCTTTTTTATATCAGCTTCATCTTGCCCAACTAAGCGATATGAAATTTTTTTATTTGTTTTTAAATCTTGGACTTTAACTGTAGATCCAAAAATTACTTTACCTTCATTTTCAATCTTTGTTACATCAATTACATTTGCACGAGCAATCAAGTCATTAATTGCTATTACTCTACTTTCGATTAAAGCTTGTTGTTCTTTAGCTGCATGATACTCAGCATTTTCTTTTAAGTCGCCGTGTGATCTAGCCTCGGCAATAGCTGCAACAACTTTTGGTCTTTGAATATTTTTCAAATTCTCTAATTCAGATTTTAAATCTTTTAAACCATCGACTGTTATTGGTTCCTTTTCCATATTTATTTCCACTTAGCTTCAGGGGGAAGTGACATTAAAATTGAGTCAATATTACCTCCAGAATTTAATCCAAACTTTGTACCTCTATCATATAAAAGATTAAACTCAACATACCTACCTCTTTTGAATAATTGTTTTTCTTTATCTTCTTTTGTCCACTTTAATTTACTTTTTCTATTAATTATTTTATTAGAGATATCTATGAATGTTAACCCAAGTTCTCTTACAAACTTAAAATTTTTAATCCAATCTTTAGTTTCATAATCAAAAAATATTCCACCAATTCCCCTAGCTTCTTTTCTATGTGGTAAATAAAAATATTCATCACACCATTTTTTATATTTTTTATAATTCTTTTTATTTCTTAAACATACTTTTTTTAAATAGTTATAAATTATTTTTTCTTCTTCATTATCCTTATGACTAGGAGTTGCATCCATTCCTCCACCAAACCATTCTTTTGAGGTGACAATAAATCTAGTGTTAAAATGTATGGCAGGAATTTTTGGATTTTTCATATGCGCAACCACTGATACTCCTGATGCCCAATACAGTCCATTTTTTTTTGCACCTAAAATTTTTGATCTATATTTTTTTGGAAATATTCCAGATACTGTCGATTTATTTACTCCAACTTTATCGAAAATCTTACCTCCCGATAAAAGGTAAGAAGTTCCACCACCATCGCTTTCTTTTTCTTTTTTCCATTCTCTCCTCGAAAATTTTAATTTATTATTTTCTAAAAATTCAAATTCTTTGCAAATTTGATTTTGAAGATATGAGAACCAACTATCAGCCATTTTTTTTTTTAAATTGGTAGTAATCATTAATTAAATAGGTTGTTCTGCCTTAATGCCTCTGCTGAAATTACAGCAACACTCATCGCAACATTAAGCGATCTAGCTTTTTTTTGCATTGGTATTTTTATTTTATCTTTTATTGTTTTATGTAAGTTTTCAGGCACTCCTGCACTTTCTCTCCCAAATAGTAGCATATCATTTTTTTTAAATTTAAATTTGTGATAGAATTTTTTTGCTTTTGTTGTTAGTAAAACAATTCTATTTTTTTTATTTTTTTTTAAAAACATATTGTAATCCTCGTATCTAAATATTTCACTTAAACCGATATAATCCATTACCACTCTTTTAAATCTTGAGTCATTTATATCAAAGCCACATGGCTCAATGATATGAACTTTTAAATTTAAACAAGCACTCAACCTTATGATTGCTGCAGTATTTTGTGGTATATCGGGTTTATAAAGAACTATGTGCATTATTATGGCTTAATTTGCTTAATTTGTGTGTCATTCTGACCCTAGAATATTTAATAGTATAGTTTTATTAATTATTTACATTATAAACACATTCAATAATGAGCAAAGAAGAAAAAAAAGTTAATCGAAGAGATTTTTTATTTACAGCCAGTTATACGGTTGGCGCAGTAGGATTGGGCGCAGTTATTTGGCCTTTGGTTGATCAAATGAATCCTGATAAAGCTCAACAAGCACTTGCGACAACAGAAGTTGATATAAGCAAAGTTGAACCAGGCAAATCAATTACGGTGCTATGGAGGGGAAAACCAGTTTTTTTAAAGCGAAGAACTCCTGAAGAAATCACTGAGGCGAGGTCTGTAAGTCTAAAAGATTTACCGGATCCGCAAAAGGATGAAGAGAGAGTTAAAGAAGGTAAAGATGAGTGGCTAGTTATGCTTGGAGTGTGTACTCATCTTGGATGTGTTCCTCTAAAAAACAAAGGAGATTATAAGGGTTGGTTTTGTCCTTGCCATGGATCCCATTACGATGTGTCAGGCAGGATTAGAAAAGGTCCGGCTCCAAAAAATATGGAGATACCTAAATTTGAATTTGTAGATAATAACACAATTAAAATTGGATAATAATTTATGAGCGAAAAAGAATATACACCTAAGTCTAAAGCAGGAAAATGGTTTAATGATCGTTTACCTTTATTGACCTTAGGATCTCATTTAACTGATTACCCTACGCCTAAAAACTTAAACTATTGGTGGACATTTGGTGGAATATTAACTTTTTGTCTTTTAACACAAATCATTACAGGAATAGTTCTAGCTATGCATTACGTTGCTCACGCTGATCTAGCATTCGCAAGTGTGGAACATATAATGAGAAATGTAAACTATGGTTGGTTAATAAGATATATTCATAGCAATGGTGCATCTATGTTTTTTTTGGCAGTATATATTCATATTTTTAGATCTTTGTTTTATGGTTCTTATAAGTCTCCAAGAGAAGTTATTTGGATTATTGGTTTGATGATCTATCTACTGATGATGGCCGCTGCATTTATGGGATACGTTTTGCCGTGGGGTCAAATGAGTTTTTGGGGGGCTACCGTTATAACAAATTTATTTAGTGCGATACCATTAATTGGTGAAAGTATAACAACTTGGTTGTGGGGAGCTTATTCAGTAGACAATCCAACTTTAAATAGATTTTTTAGTTTACATTATTTAATACCTTTTCTAATTTTAGGTTTAGTAGTTCTACATATATGGGCTTTGCATATTCCTGGAAATAATAATCCGATTGGAATAGATATTAAAAAACCTTCAAAAGATACTGTGCCGTTTCACCCTTATATAACAATAAAAGATGCTTTTGCTTTGTTAATGTTTATGATTATTTTTGCGGGTTTTGTGTTTTTTTCACCTAATGTTCTAGGACACTCCGACAACTACATTCCTGCCAATCCATTAATTACACCAGCACATATTGTTCCCGAATGGTATTTATTACCTTTTTATGCAATCCTAAGATCTGTTCCAGACAAATTAGGTGGAGTAGTTTTAATGTTTGGAGCAATATTTATTCTTTTTGTTTTACCTTGGCTAGATACATCAAAAGTAAGATCAGCTGTATTTAGACCTATATACAGACAGTTCTATTGGATTTTTTTAGCCGATGTTTTAATGTTGGGATATATGGGCGCAATGCCAGCTGAGGGAATATATTTGATTTTAGCAAGGGTAGGTACTATTTACTATTTTTTACATTTTATAGTAGTTTTACCGGTAGTAGGACTATTAGAAAAAACTGATCCCATTCCTATGAGTATATCTGAGCCTGTATTATCAGGTGGAGCTGAACCTTCATTGGCTAAGAAAAATAATGATAAAATATAATTTTAGAAAATTTATTTTATTATCAATAATAATATTTGCTTTTATTAGCCCATCAAAAAGTGAAGAGCAGAATAAAATTTTAAAAGTTGATTGGAGTTTTAAAGGTTTAACAGGTAAGTTTGACAGAGCTGCATTACAAAGAGGTTTTCAAGTTTACAAAGAAGTCTGTTCCTCTTGCCATTCTATGCAATATTTAAGTTACAGAAATTTAGGCGAGTCAGGTGGTCCAGAATTTTCAACAGAAGAGGTTAAAGCAATTTCAGCAAGTATTGAAATTGAAGATGGGCCTGACAGCCAAGGAGAAATGTTTACAAGGCCTGGAAGACCATCAGATAAATTTAAAAGTCCATATCCTAATGTAAATGCTTCTATCGCTGCTAACGGTGGAGCTTATCCTCCTGATATGTCAGTTTTAGTTAAAGCAAGACCGGGTGGCTCTAATTATATTTATTCTGTTTTAATGGGTTATGAAGATCCCCCTACAGGAATGATTTTAGATGATGGTGTGTATTATAATAAATATATGACTGGAAATAAGATAAAAATGTCAGCTCCTTTGTTAGATGAGATCGTTGAATATTCTGATGGAACAAAAGCTACTGTAGATCAAATGGCAAAGGATGTAACAACATTTTTATCTTGGGCTGCTGAACCGGAGTTAGAAGATAGACATAAAACTGGTGTGAAAGTAATTATTTATTTAATTTTATTAACTATTTTAGTTTATTTAAGTATGAGGAAGATTTGGTCAGGGATTGACTCTGAAGTATAAAACATCTCCATCTTTAACAATATAATCTTTACCCTCTATCCTTAATTTACCAAGTTCTTTGCATTTTTCAGCACTACCAAATTTAATAAAATCTTCACACGTAACCGCTTCTGCTCTAATAAAGTTTTTTTCAAAATCTGTGTGTATTACACTTGCTGCTTTAGGAGCTAGTGTATTTTTTGTAATAGTCCAAGCTCTGCTTTCCTCAGGTCCTGAGGTAAAGAATGTATCTAAATTTAAAAGATCATAACCTTCTTTAATTAATTGGTTTAGACCAGTTTTATTTAATCCAATTTCTTTCATAAAATTTTCTCTTTCATTCATATCCAAGCCCATAATTTGATCTTCAATATCTGCACAAATAATTATAACTTTGTCGTTATAATATTTGTTTTTAACTTTTTCTGTAAATTTATTTCCAGATTCTAAGCTTGCTTCATCTACATTGCAGACAATAATTTTAGGTTTAATACTTAATAAGCCTAAACTAGACAAAAATTTAAAATCTTCTTTATTAGTAGCTTGCACGTCTTCACCTTGATTCAATTTCTCTAATTTTTTTTCTAGTATTTCTATTTCATTAGAGCTTAATAATTTTTTTTTCCCTTTTTCTAATTTTTTTTGTATAATATCTATATCCGCTAACATTACTTCTGTTTTAATTGTTTCTAAGTCATTAAGTGGGTTTATTTCAGAATTTACGTGTGTAATTTTGTCAGACTCAAAACATCTCACCAAATGTATAATTGCATCAACTTCTCTAATATGAGCAAGGAATTTGTTGCCTAAGCCCTCACCTTTAGAAGCTCCTTTTACTAATCCAGCAATATCTACAAAAGTAATATTTGTATAAATCTTTTTCTTTGAATTTGATAATTTAGATAAGCTATCTAATCTTTTGTCCACTACATCTACGATGCCAATATTGGGATCAATAGTACAGAATGGAAAATTCGCCGCTTCCGCATTTTTTGAAGCCGTTAGTGCATTGAATAAAGTGGATTTTCCAACATTAGGAAGTCCAACAATCCCACACTTAAATCCCATTAATGTTTTGATTAACCTTGCTTGAAAAAAGATCCATTTTTTTATCAATAAGCGTAGGAATTAATTTTACAATATTTTCAGTAATTTCTTTAATTTTTTCTTCTTCATCTTCTTTAAAGTCTTCAAGAACGTGATTATTAACTTTTTTTTTTTGTTTAGGATGGCCTATACCAACTCTAACTCTTGAATAGTCTTTACCAATAAATTTATCGATGGACTCAATACCATTATGACCAGCACTACTACCTCCAAATTTAGCTTTAATTTTACCAAAATCAATATCCAGATCATCGTGAAAGACAAAAACATCTTTAGCGTCAATTTTAAAATAGTCTATTAATTCTTTAATTGCCGTCCCTGAATTATTCATAAATGTCAGAGGTTTAATTGCATAGATTTTTTTTGACTCGATATTTCCTGTAGTTAGTAATCCTTTAAATTTCGGTTTTTGTTTTGATAATTTGAAATGTAAATTAATAGCATCAATAATTTTGAAACCTATGTTGTGTCTATTATTAGTATAATTTGAGCCAGGATTTCCCAATCCGACAAGTAAAAGCATATTAATTATTTCTTTTCAGAAGGTTTTTTTTCTGCAGATTTTTTATCTTCTGTTTTTTTATCAGCACCACTATCTTTATCTTCTTTTTTAGCTGCATCACCATCTTTTGCGGCAGCTAATTCTGCTCCTTCAGCAGGAGTTTCTCCTTCCGCACCTTCAGTTGTTTCTTCAGCAGGTTTTTCTGGTTCTTTCATCACTGTTGGTGCTGCAACAGTAGCAATTACAAAATCTCTATCGGTTATTGTAGGAAACACATTTTCTGGTAATTTTACATAAGATATTTTTATACTTGTTCCAATATCTGTTCCTGTTAAATCAATTAATATTTCATTTGGTATACTTTCTCCTGGACACTTTAATTCTACTTTTCTTCTTACTATATTTAGAACTCCTCCTCTTTTTAGACCTGGTGAGTCTGGATGATTTTTAAAATTTACGGGAACTTCAATTACAACTTTTTTTCCAGTTACAATCCTCATAAAATCTATATGGATTGGCTCCTCAGAAACAACATGATATGCCACTTCTCGAGGAAGAACTTTTTCCTTCTTTCCATCAATTTCTATTTCTAAAACTTTAGATAAAAAACTTTCAGAATTAATAATGTCCCTCACAGATTTTTTTTCTATTGAAATTTTTTGGTTAGGGTCTTTTCCTCCATACAAAATTGCAGGAATTAATCCTGTTTCTCTCAATCTGTTAATTGAGCCAGATGTGGCTGTTTCTCTTTTTGTTGCTTTTAAGTTGCTCATTTAATTTTTTATTGGAAAAGTTATATAACTCAAGTTATTTAATAAAACAAGTATTAATTGAACAAATCAGATACTGAATTAGAATTAGCTATTCTTTTAATCGCCTCTGACATTAATGAGGAGATGGATAACACCTCTATTTTATTGTTATTTTTAATTTTTTGAGAGGTGTCAATTGTATCGGTTATTATAAGCTTCTTGATTTTTGAGTTTTTTATTTTTTTTACCGCATCACCACTAAGAACAGCGTGGGTAATAAAAACATATACGTCAATTGCACCAGCTCTTTTTAAAGCGTCTACAGCATTAACAATAGTTCCACCGCTATCAATTATATCATCTACAATAATACAAGTTTTGCCTTTTACATTTCCAATAATATTCATTACTTGAGATTGTCCAGGTCTAGGTCTTCTTTTATCTATTATCGCTAAATCAGCTTTTATTCTTGTGGCCAATCCTCTTGTTCGCTGAACACCACCGACATCTGGAGATACACAAATTAATTTTTTATTATTAAATTTTTTTTTAATATATTTTGCAAACAATGGTGTAGTAAACAAATTGTCTACAGGCATATCAAAAAATCCTTGTATTTGACCTGCATGTAAATCCACTGTAACTACTCTGCTTGCCCCGGCATTGGTAATTAGGTTTGCAACAACTTTTGCTGAAATAGAAGTTCGTGGTGCAACTTTTCTATCTTGCCTAGCATATCCAAAATAAGGAATCACAGCTGTAATATTTTTTGCAGAAGATCTCTTTAATGCATCAACAACCAACAAAAGTTCCATCAAGTTATCATTGGCAGGATTAGATGTTGATTGAATTACAAAAACACTATTTCCTCTAATATTTTCATTAATTTCTATGAATATCTCACCATCTGCGAATCTTTTAATGTTAGTATTGACTAATTTTAATTTTAACTTTTTTGATATGTCCTTGCTTAACTTAAGGTTACTAGTTCCAGATAGAATTTTCATGAAATGTAATTATGTATACATTTATTTGCTGATGTTTTCAAATCAATTTCACTTAAATTAATTTTATTACTGAAATGCACCTGCCATAATCATTTTTGTGTAATTTTTGAGATCTTCTGTAGCTAAAAAAGTTATCTTTTTCCTTAAAAGTATCATAATTTACATTGTCTACTTTGACATTAAGTTTTAATAATTTATCCCAAACATACTTTCTAAGATTAAATAGTTTTTTATCTTTATTTTTTTTTAAAAAATAAGCGGCATTTTTCTTATTTTCATATTTAAATTTTTTATAGAAAGATAAATCAACCTCATAACTTTTTGTTCCAATACAAGGGCCAATGCTGGCATAAATTTTATTATTCAAACTTATCTTTTTAAATTTTAATATTGTGTTTTCTATAATTCCTGAAAAGGCTCCCTTCCAACCAGCATGTATACATCCAATTATATTATTTTTTAAATCATAAAGAATAATTGGAACACAATCTGCTGTTACGACTCCTAACGCCAAACCTTTTGATTTTGTAATAATTGCATCAGATTTAAACCTTTTAGTACTTTTATTCTTTCTATTAACTACTATTACTTTGTTACTGTGTGTTTGTTTCATAAGTAATAATTTATTTTTTTTTATTTTCATTATATTTGCTACCCTAATTAAATTGTTAGAAACATTCTTTTTATTGTCTTTTGAGCCTATTCCACAATTTAAACTTTTGTAGATACCTGTCGAAACTCCACCTTGTTTTGAAAAAAAACAATGTTTAATATTTTTGAATTTTTTTAATTTTTTGGAGTAAAACATTATTTAAATCCTAAAAAATTATTTTTTTTAAATTTATAGGTAAATATGACCTTAAACAAACTTCCCATCAATCTTTTACTAAGTATTCTTTTAAGCCGCAAATATAAATTTGCCTGTTCATTAAAATTCATTCTCTTACTTAAAATATTCGCTCTTTCTAAAATTCCCATTGTTTCCAAAAAAAATTTTTGAGTGACAATTTTTTTAACTTTTAAATTACTTTTTAAAAAATACTCATTTAAAAGCTTAAAATTAACAAGCGATGTAACATCAGCACTTCCTAAATTTTTTAATATATCGTTTTTTTTATGTTTAATTACCGATTGTAAAGTATTTTTATTGCTAGGCGTTAAATATCCATAATCAATAAGTAATAAACCACCATTATTTTTTTTTATTTTTTTTATTACTTTATTCAAATGAATTAGGCCTAATTTAGGAAACTCTATAAATTGCAACTTTTGTAAAGATTTATACTTTTTAACTTGAAACATATCTTTTTTTGAGGCTTTTTTTAACTTTTCTAAAATTTTATTATCTTTATTTAATGAATAATTTTTTTCAAACAGAGTATTATTTTTTTTATAAAACTGCTTGATTGGAATAGCATCAAAAAATTCATTACCAAAAAAAATAATAGGACCTTTATTAATGGAGGAAAATTTTTTTATCCACTTTATCTTTTTGTTATTAATATTTTTTTTTTGTATATTTTTTAACAAATCGCTTTTTTCAAATAAGTAGATCTTAGTTACATTATCAAATTCGGGAAATTTTTTAAAAATCTTTAATAAAGTCTTTGTCAAAGAGCCATCTCCAGGTCCAAGTTCAACTATATTAAATTTTTTTGGTTTACCTAAAGTGTTCCAAGCAGATATAAGCCAAATACCAATTATTTCTGAAAATAATGTTGATATGCCTGGAGCCGTTATAAAATCTCCTGAACCACCAAACGGAATTTTTGAATAGTAATAACCAAATTTTTTATTAAACAGTATATTGTTAAAAAACTCATCAACTGGTAGCACTTTAGATTTTGGAAAGTAATTTAAATTAGATTTCATTTTTATTTCTAAAAAAAATAATTATTCCAGCAATTAACATAAACAAACTTAAAATCATTCCCATACTAAAAAAGTTAAATAAATATCCAATTTGCACATCTGGCTCTCTAAAAAATTCTGAAATTATTCTAAAAATGCTATAAAAAATTAAAAACATACTAGAACAAGTTCCAATTTTATAATTCTTTTTTGAGAAAATAAAATTCATTAAGATTAACAAAATTAAACCCTCTAAAAATGCCTCATATAGTTGAGAAGGATGTCTTGGATTTTTATCAATTGCGGGAAAAATAATTCCCCAACCCAAACCAGTTGTTTTGCCAATTAACTCTCCGTTAATAAAATTAGCTATACGACCAAAAAAAATACCAATAGGGGCTACACAAGCAACGATATCTAATAATAAAAAAGTGGGCAATTTTTTTTTTGATGAAAATAAATAAGTTCCAAAAATAATTCCTATAAGTGCCCCGTGAAAAGACATTCCTCCTTCCCAGATCTTAATAATATCTAATGGATTTGAAATATAGTAATTGAAATTATAAAATACAATATAACCAACTCTTCCACCTACTAATAAAGAAATGATTAAAAATGTTATCAAATCATCAAATTCTTTTATATTAAAATTGAAATTATTTATTTTTAATTTTTTTAAAAGAATTTTTTTCCCCCACCACCAACCAATTAAAATACCAAAAATATATGCAAGTGAGTACCATCTGACAGTTAAGAAACCCAAATCAAATAAAACAGGGTCTAAATTATGAGTATACATTACTTCTTATAACATATTTGAAATTAATTTTTCTATGAAATAAGATGAATTATGAAAAATTCTGAAAAATTACTAAAAGCTTTATCTGTCATACTGGAAAATGGAATATTAACTTCGAAAGATATACAGAAAGAAATATCTACCGATTTTAAATTTAAAAGAGATAAATTAATTAATAAACTTCAACTTGTTTCACGAGAAGAATTTGATGTTTTAAAAAAGATAGTGCAAAAACAAGATGCTTTAATTAAAAGATTGTCTAAAAATAAATTTCCTAAAAAGGCAAAGAAATCTTAACTAGTAACCCACTATATTTGCTTTTGCCCAACTGAATGCTTCCGCCATGAGAGTTTACAATATCCTCTACAATAGCTAAACCTAATCCAACTCCAGATTGATTGAGGTTTCTGCTTTTATCAAGTCTAAAAAAAGGTTTAAAAACATTTTTATATTGATTCTCAGGTATACCTGGGCCATCATCTTCAATATTTAATATTGCAATATTTGATCCTTTTTGAACATTTATGCATACTTGTTTGCCGTAAGTGAGACCATTCTGAATCACATTTTCTAGACATCTTTTCAAGGCAAACAATCTACCTTTTAAAATAACTTTTGGTGTATCTAGTAATATCAAATTTTTATTATTCATATTTTTTTTAATTTCATTTAACAAGTTTGATAAATCGATTTTAGTAGTTTCTTCTTGTGCTTGTGTTTTTGCAAACTGCAAGTAGTCGTTAAGCATTTTCTCCATTTCATCTATATCTTTAGACATTTTTTCAGAAATATTTTTTTGATTTAGCATAGCTAGTTGAAGCTTAAGTCTTGTTAGAGGTGTTCTTAGATCATGACTTATCCCAGACAACATTTCAGATCTTTGATTTAAATGACGATTAATTCTTTTTGCCATTCTATCAAATTCATAAGCAGCTTTTCTTATCTCAGCTGCTCCTGATGGCCTAAAATCGTTAACATAGTCACCTTTTCCAAATCTTTCAGCAGCTTTTGCAAGTCTAACAAGTGGTCTTGTTTGATTTTTAAGAAAGATTACTGCAATCAAAATTAAAACTATAGAAGGTAATGTCGTCCACAATACAAATAATCTAACAGAAGAAGCAGCAATCATTTCTTTAGGTATTAAAAACTCTATTATTTCATTTTCTAGTTTTATTTTAATTTCAACAGCTTTTTTAAACTTAGATGTATTAAATGAGTAGTTTTCATTTCCAAATGCTGATTTTAATTCTCGTCTTAAAGATCTATCCATAGGACTAAATTTTCTTTCACCAGTAAAAGACGGAAAAGATCCCTTGCTTATATCAATTTCAAAATTAAAATTATTTTTATAACTATCAGTAAAAAAATCTAAATTATCTTTATTATTTAAATATATATTTTGAATAGTTTTTAATTGAGAGACTAAAGATCTAGTTATATTTTTATTTGCTTTAATCCAAATACTGTCATAGAAGACGATTGTAATAAGTAGTTGTAAAATAATTGTAGGTGCTGCAACTATTATTAGAGCCCTATAAAACAATCTTTTTGGTAATATTATTTTTAAAATTTTATTCAATCCAGAGAACATAACCAGACCCCCTTATAGTTTGAAGATATTTTGGGTTTTTAGGACTAATTTCAATTTTTTGTCTTAGCCTTGTAATCATAACATCTATTGAACGTTCTTGACTAATTCCTGATATTTTACCTATCTCTTCTCTAGAATAAGCTTTTCCAGGATTTGCAATCATCTCAATTAAAATTTTTTTTTCAGATGAGTTTATTTTTTTAATTTTTTCAGCAAGAAGTATAACCATTTTATCTAAGTCAATTAAAGCATCTCCAACATTATGTTTCAATTTTAAATTAATTTTGTTTTTTTTGTTAATTATATTTTTAATTCTCAATAATAACTCTTTGGGCTCAAATGGCTTACCTATATAATCATCTGCACCAAGTTCTAGACCTTTAATTCTATTTTCAACTTCTCCTTTAGCTGTAAGTAAAATGATCGGAATATTTTCTTTTTTTTTAATTTCTTTTGTTAGTTCGTATCCATTCTGCCCTGGCATCATTACATCTAAAACTATTAAATCAAATTTAAATTGCTTAATTTTAATTTTGGCATTTTCAGCATCTATTGCAGTCGAAACAATATAATTACTTTCATTCAAATATTCTTTCAAAAGATCTCTAATACGATTGTCATCGTCAACTACTAGAATATGAATTTTATTATTTTCCATCTATAATTCGTTTTAAAACTTCCTTAAACTTTATCACTGAGTCAGCATTAGAATTTTTTAAAGCATTAAATATTCTTTTTTTTTGTGCATTGTATGCTGTTTCAAAAAAAACCTTTCCTTCTTTATCCAAAAATAAGTTTTTTTTTCTAGTATCATTCTCATCTTTTATCTGTTTAATCATCCTTGTTTTTATCAGGTCCCTTAGAACTCTGTTTAAACTTTGCTTGGTAACTTTTAGTTTAAATATTAGTTCTCCCAAACTAATTCCTGGATTTTTTTCAATTAGGTTTAAAGATCGTAAATGAGCGGGTCCAAGAAATTTTTTAGCTAAAACTTGCTTAGTATCCAATAAAGTTTCCCTGTAAGCATAAAATAGTAGCTGAATAAAATCTTTGATTTGTTCGTCCTTAAGATAAAGTAGTTCTTTCATAATGGTAAGTTATATTGACTTATCTTATTAAGAAATATACTTTTTTGTAATAAAAAAATCTATATATTTTAATCTCTATGGAAAGCATACCTTACGACAAAAGATCTGGAAAAATTTGGTTTAATGGTAAAACTGTTGAATGGGTTGATGCAAATATTCATATATTAAATCACGGTCTTCATTACGCTAGCTGTGTATTTGAAGGCGAAAGAGTTTATGATGGAGAAATTTTCAAACTTGAGGAACACACCGAAAGATTATTTTATTCTGCAAAACGAATGGGTATAGTTGTGCCTTATTCTCAATTAGAAATAAATGATGCTTGCAGAAGTATTATTAATATTCAAAAAGTACAAAATGGATATGTTAGACCTTTAATTTGGAGAGGAAGTGAAATGATGGCTATATCAGCGCAAAAAAATAAAATTCATGTTGCAATTGCTACATGGGAGTGGGGATCTTATTTCGATCCTAAACTTAAACTAAATGGAATTAAACTCAACATATCGAAGTGGAGAAGACCAGCTCCTAATACTATTCCTTGGGATACAAAAGCAGCTGGTTTATATATGATTTGTACTTTATCTAAACATGAAGCTGAGGCTAAAGGTTTCACAGACTCTTTAATGTTAGATTATGAAGGAAATATTGCAGAAGCAACAGGTGCTAACATCTTTTTTAAAAATAAATCTGGAGAATTGCATACACCAATTCCAGATTCGTTTCTCGATGGAATAACAAGGAGAGAAGTTATTAAAATTGCAAAATCAAAAGGAATTAAAGTTGTTGAAAGAAAAATAAAACCAGAAGAAATGAAAGAATTTATAGGTTGTTTTTTAACTGGAACAGCTGCTGAAGTAACACCAGTTTCTCAAATTTCTGAGTATAATTTCAAAGTTTGTAATTTTATTACCGACTTAATTGATTCTTATCAGAATTTAGTAAGAAAAAAATCTGCAGCTTAACTTTTTTTAGCTGTAATCAAAACAGACCAAGCAAATAATCTAAAAATTTTAAATTTAAATAAATAGCTATCTAATTTTGTAAGTAATTTAAATAATTTAGAATGACTTGGTGATCTATAAAAAGGAAAAAAAATTAATGTTAAAAGTCCATAATATTTAATTTGAGTTTGAAAAAATTTATTTTTAATATATTTAAAATCTTTATTTATTAAAGGGTGTTCATCTTTTGATCTAGAATTAGGAGTAAATTTTCTGTAAAGATTTATAATTGGATTTGTGCCCAAAGGCTCAATAAAGACAAGTGTTCCTTTTGGTTTTAATAATCTAAATATTTCATCTAAACATTGATTTATTTTAAGATGGTGTAATATTCCTGTACCATAAACAATATCAAAGCTATTATTACCAAATTTTGTTTTTTCACAATTATCAACTTTATAATCTACATTAATTCCTAAATTTTTAGCCTTATTTTTTGCCTTATTTATAGATACTTCTGAAATATCTATACCAATGATTTTTTTTGGATTATATTTTACTACCCTTTCAATTGAAGAGCCTACACCACATCCATAGTCTAATACTTCAGAAGAGCTCACATTATTTTCTAAAAATTTGTAAAAGTCATCATTAAGATGATGAATAGCCTTGTAAAAGATATTTTCAAATCTTTCCTCTTTTTTAGATTGAAGGTTGTTATGAAATTCTTTTTCCCTAATATTTTCTTCTGTTAAATTCATTATTTATCTCTTTTATCTTCACTAATTGCATGATCAATGCCTTTTCTTACATAATCATATCCAGTATATAAAGTTAAAAATGCTGAGAGCCAGAGAAGTATAATTCCAATAGTTTGAGCGTTATAATCTTGAAAATTAATTAATCTATTACCACTTTCACCTGTCAAAAGTATTGCTATTGAAAACATCTGTAAAAGTGTCTTTAATTTTGCAAGACTAGTCACCTGCATTGAAATTTGTCCTTTTGCTAAAAACTCTCTTAAACCTGATATGAGGATTTCTCTTGTAAGAATTATAATAGCTGCAATTACCTCATAATTTTTAATAGTTCCATTCATAACTAGCAATATTAATGCAGCCGCGATTAATATTTTATCAGCTATAGGGTCTAGAAGTTCGCCCAACCTAGACTCTTCTTTAAACAATCTTGCTAAAAGACCATCAAGATAGTCTGTGAAACTCGCTAAGACAAATAAAAAAAAAGGAATTAGATCACCAAAAAATCCTGGAATAAAAAAAGCTAAGACAAATATTGGAACAATAATTATACGACCGATTGTAAGAATATTAGGTATTTTAAGTTTCATAATTTATTCGTGAAAATAATTATATATTTTATTTGCAATATTGTCTTC
>ENA-UOXV01003246-UOXV01003246.1-marine-metagenome-genome-assembly--contig:-NODE-3246-length-20000-cov-5.431737_pt1 | contig 20000 bp, 20 predicted proteins | sample MGYA00238165_ERZ766961 | MGnify/ENA primary metagenome ERZ766961 (study PRJEB28924, sample SAMN03173240) | marine metagenome | biome: Marine; feature: Water; material: Subsurface seawater | place: North...
TTTTGTGTTGCCACCATAAACACTTGAGCTACTTGCATAAACAAAATGTTTAACATTATAATTACGACATGCCTCAAGAATATTAACAAACCCAACCAAATTACTCTCTACATATATGTGAGGATTTTCTATTGAGTATCTAACTCCAGCTTGTGCAGCCAGGTTAATAACAAACTGGGGTTTGTATGTTTCAAATATATTGTTAATTTCATTAAGATCAGAAATATCTATTTTGAAGTGATTATAATTCTTATAATTTTGAAGAATTTTTAATCTTGCTTCTTTAAGTTTTGGATCATAGTAATTGTTATGATTATCAATACCAATTACTTTTTTGCCTTTTTGAAGTAATCTAATACACAATTGAGAGCCTATAAACCCAGCTGATCCAGTAACTAAATAATACATAAGTGAATTAATTTAATTCTTATTCTTTAATTCTTCCCAAATTCTACTATATGACTTTATCATACTTTCCAAACTAAATTTTTCAAATATTCTTGTGTGGGCAGATTCACAAATTTTTTCCCAATGAGGTTTTTTAGTTTCATCTATAGCTTTTTTAATTTTTGAGGCTAAAAGGTTTGCATTTTTTGATTCCACAATCCATCCTGTATCACCAATGATACTTAATGTATCTCCTACGTTAGTTGCAACACAGGGTGTTCCACATGCCATTGCTTCTGTTATTACGTTTGGAAAAGCTTCGCTGCTACTACTTTGTATATATAAATCTAATGAATTCATAATATATGGAATGTCATTTCTTAGTCCCAATAAAGAAACCCTATTTTCTAAATCAAAATTTTTTATAATTTCATTCAATTTAACGTTTTTGTAATCATTATTATGACCAACTAAAACAAAATTAAATAAAATACCTTTAGATTTTAAAATACTAAGAGCTTTTAATAAATTGGGAAAATCTTTATATGCATGATATCTACCAACTGTTCCTAATAAACAATAATTATTATTTAATTTTAACTCAGCACAAAGTTTTTGTTTAGAATTTTTTTGAGGGTAAAAAATATCTAAGTCATAACCATTTGGAATGTGGCATAATTTTTTTGAATCATATCCTATTTTTTTATGTTCATCTAAGGCACGAGAAGCACAAACTATAATTTTATAAGGTAAAAAATGAGATAATTTTGATAAAATTTTTGAAATCCATAAAGTTCGTTTTTTTTCAATAGATGGATCTAAATCTGTATGACGAATATTCCAAACTAAATTTTTTTTAAGAGTGAAAATAGAAATCAGACTTGCAACAAGGTCTGAATTATACATCCAACTTTGAATTACATTTGGTCTTAATTTTAATACAATTTTTAAAATTCGAAAAAAGTTAAGGATATTTTTATTTAAATTAATTGGATAAACTTCAATACCTTTATCTTTTAACAAATCTCTATAATAACCATTGCTAGTTAGTGAAATTACAACATGTTTATTCTTTATGTCCTTCTTGCATATATTATGAAGGTTTTTTTCTGCTCCACCATGGTTTAAACTATTAATTATATGAAGTATTTTCATTACAAATTTTTAATATTACTAAAATTATTACTCTAATTTATTTAAATAATTCTCATTATATTGCTTAAATTTAAAATTATTAAATTTAATTTTTTAAAAAAATTTTTTATGAATGATTTTTTTCAAATAATACTTGAAATATATTACTGTATCAATGATAATAAATTAAACGATATAGAGTAGATTTAAATTTGGAGTAATGTATAGATAATTTTGTAGGTTATAACTAATATGAAAACAAAAAATTATAATATTTTAGCAAAAAACTCATCATGGACATTTGGAAAAAAAGTTCCAAAAAAATTTGATCAACATATTAAAAAATCAGTTCCTTTTTATGAAGAAAGTCATAATTTAATATGTAATTTGAGTGATTTTTTCTTGCAAGATGGGTCTATAGTTTATGATATTGGTTCATCTACAGGAACTACTTTAAATATGATTCATAAAAGACATTCTAATAAAAAATTAAAATTAATTGGTATTGAAAAAATTCCTGAAATGATACATCAGGCTAAAAAAAATAAAACACATAAATCGATACAATACTTAAATAAAGATGTAGAAAAAATTAAATTGAAAAAAAGTGATATGATAATATCTAATTTTACAATGCAGTTTATTAGATCAAAAAAAAGACAAGATATTATTAATAAAATATATGAGTCATTAAATTGGGGTGGTGCATTTATAATGTTTGAAAAAATCAGAGGATCAGATGCTAGATTTCAAGATATTTTTACTTCATTATATAATGAATTTAAACTTTCTAGTGGATTTTCTGAAAAAGAAATTTTAAATAAATCTAGAAGTTTGAAAGGTGTAATGGAGCCATTTTCGAACTACGGAAATGAAAGCATGTTAGTAAGATCAGGTTTCAAAGATATTACTCCTGTATTTCAGTGGGTTTGTTTCAAAGGCTATCTTGCTATAAAATAATCGTCTTTTTAATAAAATAAAAATTGATTTTTAATTTAAACTATATTAATTGAAAAATTTGCTTTAATTATATGAATAAATCACAGCTAAATTTACTTCTGAAATATCTAAAAATGGAAAAGTTTGCAGGTGAAAAAATTATAGATATTAATTGTGAAATTTGTGGATCAAATAAAAGTAAATTAATTAGAGAAAAAATTTCTTGGGGTAAAGGAAAATTTGGTTATTTTCCTATCCATTGTTGTTTAACTTGTGGGTTTATTTTTCAAAAAAAAAGATTTAGCAAAAAGTTTTATTCTTACTATTATCAAAAAACTTATAGAGAAATGACTTTGAATAATAAAAAACCACCAAAAAAATATCTTGAAGATCAGTTATATAGAGGAAGAAAATTATATAATTTTCTAAAAAAATACATTCCAAAAAAAGGAAATATGGTTGATATTGGCTCCTCTGTAGGACTTATGATGAAACCATTTTTAAATAAAAAATGGAATTGTTATGGGTGTGACCCCGTAGAAAGCTATATAAAATATGGTAAAGAAAAATACAATCTGCCTGTTGAATGCATTCAGTCAGAAGATATTAAATTAAAAAGATCCTCTATAGATCTCTTTTTGATAATGGGCTCTCTAGAACATGTTGTGGATATAAATATTGTCTTAAAAAAAATTTCATTAGCTGCAAAAAATGAAAGTGTTCTCGTTTTAGAAGCAAGAGGAGATCCTTTAGGAAATACTAAAAACTTTTTTAATTTAAACCACCATAGATATTTTTTACATAATACTTTAGAATTGATAATGATAAAATATGGATTTGAGCCCTTTCTAACAACTAAATATCCTATTTCTGGAGAAACTAGACAAGGAACAATTTTTTGTCTGGGAAGATACAAAGGTCAAAAAATTTCTAAAAATTTTAAAAACTTAATCAAAAATGGTAAACGAGAAACATACGACGATATATACTATAAATTAAAATATTATGATTATTTATCATCTAAAGAACCAACCAAACTACTATTGCGATAAACTCTTTAATTATCATTAAAAAAATTTTTATTTTTTAAAAGTAAGTTTTTTATTTCTGCTTAGATTTTGAGAGGAAAAAATAATATCTGCTTGTATTTTAAGAAAAAAATATAAAATTAACAATTGTTTTATAAAAGATAAAAAATTATCAAGAGAATTTCTATATAAATAAACAATTAACAAACCGGTTATTGCCGTATATAAAATCATTAAAGTTGAATTAGATTTTTTTATATAATTTCCAAAATATATCAAAATATAACCCTTCATAAATCCAAAAAATAATAAACCTGGATATGAAAAAGCTAGAAAGGTTGATGCAAAAATACTACCTGCTCTTCCATATCCAAGGTCTATAGGAATATTTTCACGTAAATTTTGATAGTAATAATCATTATCTAAACCAAAATATTCTGGCACAATAAGTAAGTTGGCTAACATAGATCTTATATACATAAAAGTTTCAAAATTATTATTTTTAAGAGCTTCCTCCGTATGCGCATGTATCATTAAAGGCTCAAAACTAAATTGCATGGCCTTTAAAACATTTGTGAAATAAGTTAAGTTATATCTTTCGAAAGAAAAGGTAATCCCATATTTAATATTAACATTATAAAAAAGTTTGTTAAAAATTATTATTATCACAAGTAAAAAAATAAGATTTATTAAAAAAAATTTATATTTTTTTAAGAAATCTTTATTATGATAAAGAATTACTGGCAAAAATGTAAAAAAAGATATTACTATTAATGTTCTGTCAGGTATAATGATTGAATAGACAAATAAAATTAAAATTATTATCTATAACTTTAAATAATTTCTTTCTATGCAATAAATAATACCTAGGAACAAGTAAAGCCATCTTCCCAAAAGTAAAATTATATAATTTCCACCATCTAACAAAAAAAAATATGAGAAATATAATATGGTATAAATTTCACAGACAATCTTGAATTGTTTCAAATAAGTGTTTGAACCTTTTTTTTTCTTATTTTTCATCTTCATATCTTTTGAATAAATAACACTAGCTAAAAAACCTACCCAAAATAAAAAATATATAAACTTTGAATGAAGTGTAGGTTTTTTAATTGAAGCTAATTCATCACCAAGAAAATACATTGGCCTTGTAGCATCTAAATATATCGGAATTGAATAAACAGAAAGTCCAATAAATCCAAAAAATAGAAATGAACTTATGGTAAATTTTTTACGAATTATAAAAAAGGTTAGAATACAAATTATTAGATTAAATATACCAAAAATATTAAAGGTATCTAACATTTAGAATAATTTTTTTTAACTTGGTATTTAAGATAATCAAAAAAGTATAAGAAAAAACCAGATATTATGAAAAAAATATCAAATAATTTCATTTTTTTTTTACTTTTTGAAATAAATGAATATCTGTAAAATTGTATTTTTGATTTAATTCTAAACAGCCTTGAGCTATAAAGTTTTGAGTTACTATATCTTTCATAAAGATCCATCATAGGTACCGAGTTGTCGTATTTTATATTAGATATACTTGCTGTCATTCCTAAATTATCATATTCCTTTACTACTATGCATTTACTAATTGTAAGACATTCTAATTTTCTAGAAATACATTCCCAAATTAAAGATGTTGGTGTTCTTCTGTATGCATATGATTTTTTGTAAATACATTTTTTGATGACTTGTGATTTTACAACTTCTTTCATATCACCTCTTATTTTATAATCAGCTCTTAATTTTAGTAAATTAGCTTTCAAATTATTTGGTGGAATTTTTTTGTAAAAAAAATTTTTTTTTTTAACTTTTACTCCAAATAAAAAACAATAAATATTTTTATATTGTAGTATAGTTTTTTTAATTTGATCAATTCCACCTGGTAGAAAATAATCATCAGAATCCATTATTATTACAAAAGATCCACTTGACATTATAATTGCATCAGCCAGTGCGGAAGATCTACCTCTATTTGTTGTTTTGTAAAATTTTAGTTTAAATTTAAAATTTTTTGATTTAATTTTTTTTTCAATACCATCTGTTGAGCCATCATCAAAAATTACTATTTCTAAATTTTCTGGTGAGTCAATACTTTTTAATAATTCTAGAATTTTTTTTTTTCTGTTAAATACTGGAATACAAATTGAAAGTATGGGTTTAGTTTTCATTTTTTTTTTCTGCTATTACATATCTAATAATTTTAGGTGAATGTAGTGCAAAAAGTTTTAAATCTTCAAAATTAATATTTTCATAGTAAAATCTGTTAAATTTTCCATCTTTATATAAATTATTTGAAAGGCCTAACTTTTGGAAAATTTTTTGATTTGGACTTACACCGGATGTAACAATGCTAAATTTTTCAAATCCAAAATTAAGCAAATTTTTTAAACCAGTGATCATCATATTATCACCATCAATATAATTAGCGGGATGAACTTCCATAAATATTAAAGATCCGACTGGCATAGATTGTAGAAACAAATTAGAATTTTTTCCTAAAATAACTGACTCTGCACCTTCAACATCCATCCTAAGGCAATCAAAATATCCATAACTATTGAATATAGTATTTAAAGAAATAGATTTTATTTTAGTAGACTCATAATTTAAGTTTTTTTCATCTGTAATTCTATTTAAATTACTTGCATTTGTAAAAGAAATTGAAATTTCACCGTCTTCACCAGAAACTGCAGCTTCCAAAACCTCTGTTTTGTCTTCCAGATTATTAATTCTTATATTTTCTTTTAGTAAATATGTATTCCTTGGATCTGGCTCAATACAAATAATTTTTGCATCTTTATCAGCATGTTCGGACTCTAAAAGCATATAATAACCAATATTAGCTCCCAAATCTAAAATTTTTTTTTTGTCAATTAATTTTTCAGAAAAAATATTTGTATGATCAATTTCTCTATATTTTTCCGTAAATATTGCTTTTGATATTCCGGTTAAATTTAAATCTACTAATAGTTTTTTTGAAAATCTATTTAATAAAATTTTTCCACTAATAACTTTTAACTTCACTAAAACTGTAAGTAAAATAGTAATTATTCTATTATTTTTCTTATATTTTTTCATTTTTTTTTAAAAGTTTAATACCAGCCTTTTTACTAAAATATACATCTGTAGTAATAAGTCGACACTTTAATTTAATGGGCAATCTTTTAAGTAAAAATAAATCTGATCGACCACGATAATCTGGAAAACTTTGTTTTTGTCCAACTACTCTTTTCTTGTATCTATAAAAATGCCTTCCTCCTTTCAAACCAATGCCAGTCACGATAACTTTTGATCTTGGATTTTCAACTAAAGCAATTAAAATAGACAATCCACCAGTTGTTAACCCCATAGGTCTTCTTTTCTTGATAAAAATACTATAAAATAACTTAAAAATTCCAAAAAAAATATTACCACTACCAAAAATAAGTCCAATATCTGACATTCTAAGGACATTTATTGAGTAAATTTTTTTTTGAAGACTAAATGCTTTTTTTAATAAAAATCTATACTTTATTTTACTTAAAAATTTATTTGTGAAATATCTCTCTAATTTAACTTTACCATTAATTGTAATGATTTCATCTGGTTCGAGTTTTTCAATTTTACTTCTTACTAATTCTAGTTTTGGGCCAGCTTTGCCTGTAATTGAAATAAAATAAGTTTTAGATGATCTTTTTTTATAAATTAAAGCTCTTTGAGCTGCGCCATTAGCAGTATATATTTTATAGGGAATAATTTTAGGCAAAAAAGCATTCGGTGCAGATCCAATCACTAAAACAGTTTTATTAATCATAGTTATTTTACTTATAAATCTATTTATTAATCAAAATTAATTTTATTTTGATCGATATCCTGCGATCTTATTAAAAAATTTTATATTGTCGAATTGACTATTTAAAGAACATAAATCAGAGTCGTTTTTTAATAAAAAAGCTTTTGTTTGAAGTAAAAATCCTGGCTTAAAATCAATATCAAAATTATTTTTTATCTCAATTGGTTCTAAATCTGTGCTTTTAATTTTTATAACCTTTAATTTTTCAATTGGTCTTAATATTATTCTATGTTTTGTAGTCATTAATTCTATACCCCATCTTCCTGGTGCTTCCCAATCTGATAAATATGAAAAAATTATACCCTTATTAGTAATCCCTGATCCACAAAATCTAGCAGCTGATGGATGCCAATCCATTTTACCTTTTTGCCATGTGCTCCATTTTTTAGGTTTTCCACATAAATGAAATGCTAAATCAATCACATGAGATGAATTAGCAATAACCCAATTTTTTTTTATATTGGCACCTATATGGTCTAATTTTTTAACTCGATCAGACCATTCTGTGAAATCAAAATTAAGGCTTAAAATTCCACCATCTTTTTTTATAATTTTCTTTGCTTTGATTACTGACTGACAAAATCTTCTATTGTAAGCAATAAAAATTTTATTTTTCTTATTTTTTTTGGACAAATTCTGTAACAATCTTGCATCTTCAATATTAATTACCCCAGGTTTTTCCAATAATATTCTAGATACACCAGCTTTAATAAGTTCTTTAGCAACCTTTAATGCCTCTTTATTATTTACTGCAACAATTGCAGATTTAGGAATACCATATTTTTTTAAATTAATTTTTAATCCTCCTGTTTCAACTTTAAAACCAGTATTTTTTTGAAAATTACTAGCCGAGCCAATTCCTCTACCAATTATTTTTGGAATATTATTTAATTTTTTTAGAGCATAAAAATAACTCTGAGAAATTTTTCCTGCACCAATTAGCCATAAATTTAAGTTAGTCACGTGATCGGGACCTTTTTATCAATTTTATTTTTTGAATTGTTCCAGTGATTTAAAATTGCATCAAGAAAAACTACATGCTGTCTTGAAGAATCTTTTAAACTTGTTAACTTACACAATCCATTTTCTAGTATTTCTTTCACTATATTGGTAGTCATATCACTTTGATTTTCAAGTTTTCCATAAAATTTTTCTCCTTCAGAAGAATAAATTTCCCCTTTTGCTTCATCAATTATCCAAAAAAATTTATCAGGTAATTCTATTCTAATAATCTTATTCAATATATCATGTTTAGATCGCAAAATTAACTCTGTTCCTCTTGAAAATTTAGCACTAAGCTCACCTGTAATCTCAAAATAGCCTTCTCTCTTACTTTTAATCCATTTTTTATCAATATTTTTAGTATTAATAGAAACTAAAGATTGGTTAGTTAAAAATTCGACTAAATCTATAAAATGTATACTATTACAAGCCAAACCCCACAAACCGCCATTTATTATTATTCTATCTGGGATAGCTGAATTAAGTTTTATCTTTAACTGTGAATAAATACTCATCGCTCGTCTTGAAGTATTAACCCAAACTGATTTTGAATCTTTTGTATAAAAATTTATATCTTTAACATCATCTGAACATTGGGCTAAAACTTTTTCTAATATCCAATATTTTGTAATATATTTCTTAGAAATTTTAGAAATCAACTTTTCTCTCTCATTAGAAGAAGTAGAAATTATTATCAGATCAATGTTATCATTTTTAAATATATATTCATTGTTCCAATAAATTTTGTGATTGAATAAATTAGGATTTGTATCAAGCCATCTTTTTTTTGATAATTCAATTGAATTTTGGTTGTGATCAATAACTATTATTTCTAGTGGCCGATCATACTTTGCAAGACCTTGCAAATATCTACTACCAATTTGTCCAGCTCCTACTATAATTACTTTTTTTTTGAAATCATTATTCATTTTTTTTAAAAAATTAAAACTGTAAATAGATTCATATCAAATTTTATATATTTTAGAGATTCACAAATGATTGATTGATAATTTCATCGATGTCTGGATAATTTTTATCATTTTTCCACAAAATTCCATTTGAACCAGCTCTTTCAGCTGCTTCTATATCTCTTGGATCGTCACCTATAAAAAAAGTTTTATCTAATCTAAAAAAAAATTCTTTAGATGCCTTAAATAACATTCCTGGCTTAGGTTTTCTACATTCACATTCTTTTTTCCAATCATGTGGACAAAAGTAAACTTTTAAAATTTTAATACCATGAGCTGACAATTTTCTTATCATCTTATTATGTATTTCATTCAAGTTTTTTAATTTGGTTATTCCACGTCCGATTCCAGCTTGATTAGTAATTACAATAAAACTAAAACCTTGAGAAGACAACTTTTTCATTGATTTTAGTGTTCTAGATATAAAATGAAATTCCGACCATTTATTGATGTATCTTCCTGTGGTAGCTTTTAAATTAATTACACCATCTCTATCAATTAAAAGTATTTTTTTTGGTTTAAGAAATTTGTTTATTATCGATAATCTTTTTATATCAGAAATACTATAATAATTATCCTCTAATTTTACTGCTGCAACTTTTTTTTTTGATGACATCTTTTTTAAAATAGATGAAAAATTACAATTAGGATTTTTAAACTCCTTAAAAACCAGGTTTTTATTGACAATCATATATCCTATTTCTACATATTTAAGCTTTGTTGATCGTTTATTATTATATTGGCTTACAATATTTTTATTTGTCAGAGAAATATTTCCTGGTATTTTTGAAACTACTGATAATGTTAAATTTAATTTTTTTAATTTATGAAATCTTTTAAGTTTTTTTAAGTTAAACAATGAAAAATTATCAGAGTAAAGCAACAAAAATTCATTATTAAACAAATCTTTTGCTTCCCATAATCTTCGTCCCGTATCCCATTTAGTTGGCCCATGTGAGTAAACAATATTTAAACCAATAGATTTACCATCACCTACTTCTTTTTGTATCATATCTCCCAAATAACCAGTTAATAGGACAACTTTTTTAATTCCTTGAATTTTAAGTTGTTCCAGTAAATGAAATATAAATGGACGACCACTAACTACCGCTAAAGGTTTTGGAATAGACTTTGTGATGGGTCTCAATCTTTTTCCAAGACCACCACAAAGTATGACAGCTTGAGTTGTCATATAAATTTTTATTTCTTGTTATAATTTTTATTTTTCATTATAATTTAAATTATAATCGTTTAATCTTTCTAAGGTTTTTATCTACGATTCTTTTATCAATTAAATCTTTTAATTTGATTAATCTGTTTGTCATTAAGCCTCTAAAGTCATTCTCAGAAAAATTACAATTATCAAAAAACTCAACTAATTGCTTACCACCCATTTCTAGATCCCATTTAGGCTTAAACCAATCAGACAAATCATTTAAAATACGTTCAAAACTTACTTTATATGATCTCGAATCATTGCCATGTTCACCTGTGTAGATAACACTTGAATTTTTTACACTGTTTGATGCAGCATCAGCAATTTCTTTAACTGTATAATTGCCATTTCTCACACCAATATTGAATGATTTACCTGAAACAATAGATTTAGGGGCTTCTAAGCCAGCTATAAAAGCTGAACAAACATCCTCAACATGAATTATGGGTCTCCACGGAGAACCATCACTTTTAATTTCAATTTGTCCAGTGGTATATGCACATGCTACAAAATTATTATACACAATATCACATCTTAATCTAGGACTAGCACCAAAAACTGTTGACGGGCGAAAACATACAACCGAAAAATTATCTGAAGAAATTTTTTTAATTTCAATCTCTGACAACCATTTTGTTTTAGCATAAGCAGTTATTGGATTTTTTTCACTTTTGTCTTCGTCTAACTCTTCTGCTTCAGATGAAATTCCATACATACTCTGAGAAGAAGCATAAATAAATCTTTTAATCCCTATTTCTTTTGCCATCTTAGCCAGGCGAACTGTAGCCTTATAATTTATATCTTCTGTTAGTGTGGGCTCAAACTCTCCCAATGGATCATTTGATAATGCAGCAAGGTGTATTATCGAGTCGATTCCTTCTAAATCTTCAACTCTTATATCTCTAATATCTTTTATAACTTTTTCATAATCTTCATCAACTTTTGTAAGAATACATTCGTTATAAAATCCAATATCAATTCCTTTAACATCATAACCTTTGGCTAATAGTTTTTGTGTTAATACACTTCCTATATAGCCTTTATCACCTGTAACTAATATTTTCATAATTTAAGTATTTTCCTTAAAAGCATATCATAATTTAATTTTTAATAATCATATCTGCATTTTTTTTTGTTTTTCTAATAGATTTTATTTCTTCTAGTTCTCTTTCTTGAATAATCTTTTTATATATATCTTTTGGGATATTCTTATCATCACGATACATCTTTATCAAACGTTTACATCTCTTATAATCATTTGTTTCAATAAATATTTTAAAAGTTTTTTTATTTTGTAAAAAAAATTTCTTCAAAGCTAAAACGCCATCAATTATTAATATGAATGGATGCTTAGGTGATATAATTTTTGTTGGAAATTTTTCTTGTTCTCTTGATTTTGAGTCGTATGCTAAAACTTTTATAGATCTACCCTTAATCAAGCTGTTTAAGGAATTTTTAAATTCTTTAAATCTATATCTTTCCAATACAGTTGTATTTTTCTCTCTTTTTGAGAGAGGTACAATCCATAGATCCATAGAAACTCTAAGTGTTTTAAAGCCTTTTTGCTTAAGTGATTTATTAATTTGATTGGAAAAAAAAGTTTTACCTGATCTTGAGTATCCTCCAATAAATAAAATTATAGGATTTAATTTTGATGTCAAAATAACTTTGTTAGTAATTCTGTTTAAACCTAATTTTAAGTTTAATTGCATTAAAGTTTTTAATTGATTAAATATTAATTTAATTTGGTTTACAAATTTTCTATTTGATCTATGTAAATTATTTTTCCATTTTCAAATTTAATTATAAAATCACAAAATTTAAGTGTCGACAGACGGTGAGTTACAATTAAAACTGTTAAATCTTTACCCAAATCTTCAATTGATTTAATTACAGATGACTCTGTCTCATTATCAAGTGCACTTGTTGCTTCATCAAGTATTATTACACTTGATCTTTTATAAAAGGCACGAGCTATTCCAATTCTTTGTTTTTGACCTCCTGATAATTTCACTCCTCTTTCACCAATAAGAGTTTGGTAGCCATCAGGCAAACTTTCAATTAATTCAGAAATTTTCGCTTCTTTAGCTGCTACATAAACTTTATCCAAACTAATTAGTTCTGAAGGAATTCCAAGTGCTATATTTTCTGCTATTGTAGTATCTGCCAAATATATATCCTGGGGAACATGAGATATATGTTTCTGCCAACTATAATTATTATCTTGATCAATTTTTATATCATCAATTTTTAGATACCCCCCATTAGGATTCAATAAACCCATTGTAAGATCTAAAAATGTACTTTTACCACTTCCAGTTTTGCCAATAAATCCAACTTTACTACCCTTAGGAATATCAATATTTATATTTTGAAATATCCAGGGTGAATTTTTTGAGTATCTAAAAGAAATATCTTTAAAATTAATATATTTTTTAAATTTAATTAGATCAATTTTATCTTGATAATAATTATTTGGTATCGGTTGATTTAGTAACTCTAATGCATCACTAATACTTGCACGATGACTTCTAATTGTGTTATAGGAGGCAAATAATTGTTGTAAAAGTGGTAACAAACGCTGAGCACCTAACGCTAGTGTTCCTAAAATTGGAATTGCACCTACTACAACATTGGTCTTTGTATCCAAAGTATTTTTTTCAGTTAAGAAATATGCCAATAATGCAATTAAAACTATCCCTAATGTCTCAATTGCAAATCTAGGACTTTTACTAATAAACGCATTACTAGCACTAGATCTTTTGTAGGGCTCAAATGCATCATAATAAATCTTTGTGTAAAGTTTTTGTGAGCGATCAAGCAAAACATCTCGTATTCCTCCAAGACCTTCTTGGATCGTTTTTGTTAATTTTATATCTTGGTTTGCAATTATTTGACTATTTTTATTAATCCTAATTCTAGTAAACTTTAGAATTCCAAAATAAATCATTGATATTCCTAAAAATGCCAAAAAAGTAATCGTTGCATTTATAAAAATTAATACTAATAAAACTACTATTGTAATTACAATAGCCCCAACCATTGTTAATACTGGGTTAACAATATGGCCAATTAACTCTCTAGCTTTGATTGTGCCTGCTAGTATTTCACTACTATTTCTTGAAATATGCGTACTATATGGTTGATGTAATGTTCTTTCATATGCCTGCACTGTTAAGTCACCTCCTATTAACCAAGATGTTCGATTTTGGCTCCATAAAAGGAGCAATCGGATTATTCCACTTATTATTGCAGCAGAGGAAAAAATTACAGTTGCAGGCAAAAGTAAATCAGATGGATTTTGCAATTGAAAAAAATTTATAAAAGGTTGAGCTAGTTGATTTTCAAAAATTTTTTCAGGCGAAGTTAATATTGCAAGAAAAGGCAATACAGCACCAATACTAAATGCTTCTCCTATTGACGCAAGTACAATTAGAAAACTGACAAGAATTAAACTTTTTTTTCTTTTTTTTGATAAAAAGCTCCAAACTTCTAAAACAAGTTGAGTTATTGATTTCATAACAATGAAAATGTATTGTTAAATTTAAACATTGCCATACTTGGAATTGACCAACATTTTATAACCTTTCATTAATTCAGAAATTCCATAATCTAGGCTTATTTGGGGTTTCCATCCAGTAGACTCAATTTTTTTATTTGAAACTATATAATTTCTTTGATCAGGATCTGCTGCCATAGGAGCCTCCATAATTATAAAGTTTTTAATTTGTAATTTAATTCTTTCGCATAACTCAAGTTTTGAAATGTTGGCATCAGATAGTCCAACATTATAAATTTCACCTTTCATTTTTTCAAAATTATTTATTGCATGAACAAAAACTGAAGAAACATCTCTGACATGTATATAATTTCTCTTAAAATGACTTTCGTATAAAACAATAAATCCATCTTTTGCTGCTCTATAAACAAAATCATTTACTAAAAGATCAATTCGCATTTTTGGAGACATTCCAAAAACTGTAGCAAGTCTAAAACTTATTGAGTTTTTTCTTTTCATCAATTTTTTTTCTACAGCAACCTTATCTTCTGCATACTTTGATATGGGATTTAGTGGAGAGTCTTCATCACATAAATTATTTTCTTGTCCCGAACCATATGCGCTATTTGTTGTTGGCATTAAAACAATTTGGTCATCATTTAAAGAGTTTAACATCAGTATTACAGCATCATGGTTGACAGTTTGAGCGCCAACTAAATCTTTATTACATAATGGAGCCCCAACATAGCCCGCTAAAGGAATAATTATTTCGGCAGATTTATAATATGGAATAATAAATTTTTCATGCCTAATATCTCCATTGATAATTTTAAAATTTTTATCAGAACAACACTGATTTAGGCTAGATTGACCAAACATAAAATTATCAATCACTGTAACTTTATGGCCCATTTTTAAAAGCTCTGGAACAAGTATTGATCCTATGTAACCAGCACCACCTGTAATTAAAATATTTTTTTTCATTTTTTAATCTTTCATTGTTTAATATTTATTTTTTTTTATCAACTTTTTAAAAATTCTTTTGCTCGACTATAATCAGCAGGTATTCCTATGTCTAAAAATTTTCCTTTTTGCTCCATTCCAACAACAGTAGAGCCTTGATTGATTAGTGTAGGCAAAATATCATTTTCTAGGGAGCATTTAATATTAAATTTCAAATTATTTTTATTTAATATGTCTGGGTCAATTAAATATACTCCTCCATTAGACAGTTCAGAATAATCTATGTTTGATTTGATAAATTTTTTTACTTGATTTTTTTTATCAAGCAAAACTTGTCCATACCTTTTTTTATCATTAGTTTTGAATAAAGCAATCACCACTCTTGCATGAGTTCTATTTTTAAACAGTTTTAATTCATCCAATGATATTTCAAAAAAAGTGTCTCCATTTATTACAGCAAAAGTATCTGATAATTGATTTGCAATTTTAATTAAACCTCCACCCGTTCCTAGTGGATTTTTTTCTATAAAATATTCTACTGGTATTCCTTGATAATTATCTCCAAAATAATTGATTATACTATCCCGCATATAGCTTACTGAAATTATAAATTTTGATATTCCTTGTGAAATCCAGTATTTAAGTAAATGCTCTAAAAAAGGCTTCTCATCCACAAGAGCCATAGGCTTAGGTACTTCTGATACAACACTTCTTAATCTAGTTCCCAATCCTCCAGCTAAGACAAATGCTATTGTCATATTTTTTTACTCAACACTATTAAGTATAGAGCAAATTTTATCAATTTCTCTTTTTTTAATGTCTGGAAAATTGCCTATATAAAATCCATAGAAATGTATGTGTTCAACTTCTGGAAACTTTTTATAATAATGTTTAGGTACAATTTTTTTTAGGTATGGTTGTCTTAATTGGTTTCCACCACCAGCACTTCCTCGTCTAAATTCTATTCCATAATGATTCATTTTCTTCATCAATTTTTCAATAAAATTATTATCTGGGTTGTTTAGAACTAAATTAAAAGCATAATTACTTGAGCCTTTTAATTTAAAATTTGTGAAATAAATTTTAGGATTTATTTTACTTAAAAAGTATAGAAAGTTTTCAGTTCTTTTTTTGATATTCATATCTAATCTTTTTAACTGACTTAGCCCCATAATAGCTCCAATTTCAGTATTTCGAACGTTATATGCTGGAAACGCAAAAATAAAATCAGGGTTTAATTCTGGGTTAGAATTTAAATAATCATTGCGAAATCTTTTGTCATTCGATTCTCTTACCATTCCATGTGAACGAAATAATCTTGCCTTTTGATAAACATTTTTATCATTAGTACAAATCATACCTCCTTCAATTGTGCTCATATGATGAGCATAATAAAAAGAAAAATTTGAAATCCATCCAAAATTACCTAATTTTTTATTATTATGAGTAGCTCCATGTGACTCACAAACATCTTCTATAATTGGAATATTTCTATTTTTCATTTCTCTAATTAGAGAATCAGTTAATCCATCAAAGCCTTGGACATGAGTTAAAAAAATACATCTAGTCTTTTTATTAACTTTAGAAATAATTTTTTTTGAATCCATGGCTAATGTTTGAGGATCAATATCAATAAACACAGGAGTAAATCCATTTTGGATAACTGATGAAATATCAGATACCCAAGTTAGTGGTGGAACAATTACTTCGCCACCTTCTGGAAATTTCATTTTTAATATAGCCATGGATAGTAAATTTGCAGATGAACCTGAGTTTACAAATACACTATATTTAACACCAAGCCATTTTGACCATTTCTGCTCAAATTCTCTAACTTTTTTACCATTAGTTAAAATTGGATCATCTTTTTTAAGATATTCAATTATTTCATCAAGATCTTTACGATGAATATTGTTCCTCATTAAAGGGAATTGAATTTTTTTTTTTATCATTTATTTGATATATTAAACAAAATTTATTTTATAAAAAGTAAATTAATTATATTTTTTTTGACATTAAAAATTCTATAATTTTGAAATCAAGTTCTGAGTCCACATCAAAACTTTTTTCTTGACCAATATCATAACCTTGTAAATTACCTTCTAACAAAGTGTTAGCCTTTAATAAATATTCTGGTGATAAAACATATATACTAGCAACATGTTCATAAACTGGTGGAGCATTTTGTCTTCTAACTATTTCACTACTACTAATCGTTTTTGATAATTTTAGTGATCCATCTTCTTTTGGTTCAACTAAATTAAAATAAGGATTTTTTCTTGCGTTACATATTGAAAATATACCATCAATACCCATTGGTTTTAATTGATTGTATTGCTTTATAGCTGCAGAAATATCCGAGACCTCTCTTAATGGGTTGGTGCAGTCTAGATCTAAAAAAAAATCATAATCTCTTTTATAAAAATGTTTACAGCTTTCAAATGCATGTTTAAAAACTGAAAATTTTCCAGATTCATCTGAAGCAAGATTTGTAGGTCTCACAAAAGGAGTTTCTGCTCCATACTTCCTGGCAATTGATGCAATTTCATTTGAGTCAGTTGATACGACTACTTTATCAACTTCTGGGACTTGAAGTGCCTGTAAAATACTCCATGCAATTAAAGGCTTTCCAAGTAAAATTTTTATATTCTTATTGGGCAAACCTTTACTTCCACCTCTTGCGGAAATGACACAAATACCCTTACCTTTCAAAGTATCCTCCCTACATTTTTAATACTCATTAAATTATTTATCTCTTTTACTTAATATAATTTTTTTAGTTTTTGGCCACCTAATCTTAATTCTATCATCATTCCACTTTATAACTTTTTGACTATCTACGTCAGAATATTTTCCTGGATAAGAAAGTTTATAATGAAATAAACAGCTATCTGTTAAACATAAATGACCATTTGCAAATAATGGTGGCACAAGAATTTGCATATTTTTCTTTGAATCAAGTAAAAAAGTTGAGAAATTCAAATAATACTTTGATTTTGGATCACAATTTACAACAGCAAAAAAAACTTTCCCATAAACACAGCTGATTAATTTCCATGTCTTGGTATCATAATGCAAGCCTCTCAAAACATTTTTTTTTGAGAAAGAAAATTTATCATGATTGAAAATTAACTTTAATTTTTTATCTTTTTTCCAAGAAGTCCACAAAGTACCTCTATTATCTTTGAATATTGTTTGTTTAAATACTTTGATACCTTTAATCATATATATTTTTAAAATATATTAATCTATCGACTGATTGTAAATTATTTGCGAACCAATTTTATCGAATGAAATAGGAACAATTACATAGTTTTTAAATATTTCCCTAAAAACTATTTTCTTCTTTTTATCAATCAAAAACATCATAAAACCACCTCCACCAGCTCCTGTTATTTTTCCTGCGTAGGCTCCATTTTTAATTCCCAAATTATATATCTTATTAATTTTATGATTTGTAACATCAGTTGAGAGTTTTTTTTTATACCACCAATATTTATTCATCAATTCAGAAAAATCGCTTACTATGTTTTTCGAATTATATATTTTTTCTTCTGCTACTTGAGTAATGTTTAATATCTCTGCATATATCTTTTCATTAAGGTTGATTTTATTTATTTTTTTTTTTTCTATTTTTTGAGCACTCCTCTGGAAACCGGTAAAAATTAAAAAAATACTTTTTTTTATTTTTTCAATATTTTTTTTAGAATTTACAGGCTTTACTTCAATTGAGTTTGAATTAAAATTTATTACATTAAAACCACCAAACGCAGCACTCATTTGATCTTGTGAACCAACAAATTCCTTTATTCTTTTTTGCTCTATGTCAATAGCTTGCATTGCTAGACTTTTTTTTGAAACTAATTCGTTATTCAGTCCCGCTAAAGAATTAAGCAACCCAACTGTGAAGCTTGAACTTGCTCCTAAACCAGATTGTGCAGGAAGATCGGCATTATGCACGATCTCTAAATTATGTTTAATTTTTTTATATCTTATTGTTTCTCTTATGCTTGCATGTTTGATTTCACTAATTTTGGAAACATGTTCATCTTTAAAATATCTTAGCCTATATTTGTAGTTAAAAAATGGTGGCAAAATTCTAGCTGAAATATAGCAATATTTATTTATTGCAGTCGAAATTACTTTACCATTATTCTTAATATACCATTCTGGAAAGTCTGTCCCCCCTCCAAAAAAAGAAATTCTAAAAGGTGTTCTAGAAATAATCATTAATCTTAATATAAAAAAATACTGTAAGTTTATGAAAATATGATTTTGCTATGTTGGCCAAAAAAAATATCTTTGATTTATTGTTTAAATGATTTAATTAACATTTATATATCATATATACAACCTTTATGAATTTTCAAAATTACAATATTCTTAAAATAAAATATGATAAGAAAAACATTCAACTATTAAAAAAAATTTTCTTTAAGATGTCTTATATTAGACAATTTGAACTTAGAGCATACGAAAATAAACTTAAAAATAAATTTCAAACTTTAATATATTTGTGTTTGGGTCAAGAGAGCATCTATAGCTCAGTTTCTTTGGCAGTCAAAAACTCAGCTACCTTTGGCCAACATAGAGGACATGGTATTTATCTTGCTAATAATGGAAATCCACAAAAATTAGTTGATGAATTAATTGGACTTGAGTCTGGTACCAATAAAGGAATGGGAGGCTCTCCCCCAATATTTGATAAAAAAATTGGAATGTATGGACATGTTGGACTTATAGGAGATCAGGTTCCTGTCGCAGCTGGTTTTTCACTTGTAAATAAAAACAAAACTACGATTTGTTATTTTGGAGATGGGGCAGCAGAAGAAGACTATGTTCTAGCAACATTTGGTTTTGTTGCTCAAAAAAAATTAAAAATGCTATTCATATGTGATGATAATGACTTGTCTGTATTAACACCTACTAAAGATAGAAGAGCTTGGAGGTTAACAGATGTAGCTAATTCTTTTGGAATAAAAACAATAGATATAACTGATGATCCATTAACTATTTATTA
>ENA-UOXV01003248-UOXV01003248.1-marine-metagenome-genome-assembly--contig:-NODE-3248-length-19999-cov-8.529132_pt1 | contig 19999 bp, 8 predicted proteins | sample MGYA00238165_ERZ766961 | MGnify/ENA primary metagenome ERZ766961 (study PRJEB28924, sample SAMN03173240) | marine metagenome | biome: Marine; feature: Water; material: Subsurface seawater | place: North...
TTAAGTAGATATCTGACGCATTCCACTGCGAGCCAAAGATTGACAGCACCTCCAGCACATCACCGACGCCGATATAGCCGTCAGGCTCAGAGTCGGGATTGTATGGAAGTTGGAAGCCGTCAATCTGAGCATTGACGTTGAACGCGGCGAGGATCGCTAGGCAAGCAAGTAGATGTCTCATGCTGCGAAGTTCGCACCGCAAGCGCAGAATGCCATGACGCTGGCGAAGTGGGGGCGTCAGGCGGGCGGTGGGTTAGTTGTAGGTCAGTCTAAAGACAACACCGTTAGATCCAGTAATATCCATGTATCCATAATGCTCCTCGACGTCGACAGGCATAAATATCTCCCAACGCCTAGGGTAGTCGATGTACCACTCAAAACAATAACCAAAGGGACAATTACCTGCTTTAAATCGCCAGACGTCGGCACTCTGCAATCTTCCAAGATGAGGTGGGACGTAAGTTTTATTGCCGGAAGCCATTTTCCAAACGGTTAACTCTTGAATTCGCGCTTCACTGTCATTTCGCGCCTGTTGGCATTCACTAAGCTCCTCCTCTAAATCATTTACCTGTGCCGAAAGGAACTCTATCTCTGACTGATTACATCCTAAGCATGCGATGCACAACAAAGCAGCGATTAGGTTGATAGGCAAAATTCTTGTCATGGTGCAATATGGGTAGGTCGTCGAGAAAATTGGACATTAGAATCTAGACATCGCCGGTGTCCATCGCGTAAAGTCAAGCCAATTTTTGGGGGATTGTGGTTGCCTGAGATTGAGTAACCTACGGCATGAAAACACGAGAACAATACCGCCAACAGATCGTGGGCGACTGCACGGCTGCGGGCATTAGTACGGTTGGGTTGGGAGAGCTCCTCGACCTGGCCTCCAACCTCAAGCATGAATTGGAAGATCTAAACGTACCGTCGATACCGAAGGCATCACCTACACCACCGTGAGCCGAGAAGGCAATACCATGGTGCGCGAGCATCCAGCGCACAAGTGCCTGCAGGAGACCCGGCAACGGTGGTTCGCAGTGCTGAAGGAGTTGGGGTTGACTGCGAAGGCGAAGAAGGCGTTGGACGCGATTGGCGTGGAGGAGTACGATCCCGATTTTCTGTAGTTTTTGCAAGAGTGGGCCCACTACGGGCCCACTGCGCCGCTGAAAAACGAGAAAAGCCGCGGTAATCGCGGCCTTTCTACTCTTGTGCTTGTGCCCAGAGCGGGACTCGAACCCGCACGCCCTAAAGGACACATGGCCCTCAACCATGCCTGTCTACCAATTTCAGCACCTGGGCTGGTCACCCCCCTGGGGCTCGAACCCAGGACCCTCTCATTAAAAGTGAGATGCTCTAACCAGCTGAGCTAGGGGGTGTCCGATCTTCCTTTTGCTCCCGTTGGGGCCTCCAGAAGGGGGCGCAAAGATAGCGGGAATCTCGACCCGGCAAACACCCCGTGTCATTTCCCTGATTTTCGCGGCTATTTCGCCAGGGGCACCCGCTTGAAGGGCACGCTCGGATCGAAGAGTTTGCGCATGGTGAAGAACGTGCGCTTGCGTGTGGTCCCCAGGTTTTCAGCCACGCGGATCATCTTGGGGTTGAAGTCTCCGATCCAAGTCAGGGTCGTGGTCTTGTACCGCCCTTTGGCTTGAACTTGTTTGCCTGCTGTGTCGATGAGAAATCCATCCAGGCCCTTGCCGTGGTAGCGGCGGTCAATGCCAAAAACAAGCCCCACCATGACATCTGAGGTGTGCCGCCACTTGTGGTAGAGGAACTTGAGTTTGCCCACCGCATTGAGGTTGCCATTGACGTGGCAGAATATCTGGTTGAGCTCGGGGATGTTCACATAAAACGCCACCGGTTCCCCCTCGTGCAGGACAAAGTAGATGATGTCCTTGTCCATGATGGGCTTGAGGGTCTGGACCGTCCGCTGGGCTTGTTTGAGCGGCATCTTGGAAAAACCGTGGTGCCCTCCCCAGGCATTGTTGTAGGCGGTGCAGAAATGTTGGGCGAGCTCGGCTTCGTTGAGGTCGTTTGCCGTGATCACCTTGAAGCCTCCGCGGGCCTCAATTTGCGCCCGCTTGCGTTCGAAAGGCGCCTGGACCGCCATACCAACCTCCCTGCCATAGACATACTGCTCGTAGTACACCTGGTATCCGCGGGATTCAAAAAACCGCCGGTAATACGGGCGGTTGTAGTTCATGCCGTAGCTGGGGAGGTCGTGGAAATTGTCGACCAAGAGGCCCCAGAAGCGGTCTTTTTCTCCAAAATTGACCGGGCCATCCACAGCTTCCATGCCCTGCTCTTTGAGCCAAGCTTCGGCCACATCGAGCAACAGTGTGGCCACGGCATCATCATCGGTGGACTCAAAGAAGCCAATGCCACCTGTCGGCTGGTCCATGCCGCGGCTGTATTTCGGGTTGACGAAAGCGGCCACGCGGCCCGCCCATTTGCCGGCTTCATCCTGCACCAGCCAGCGCTTGACCACGCCTCCTTTTTTGAAGAGCCTGTTTTTGGCCGGATCGAAGACCTTGTCGATGTCCTGCTTCAAATGCGGAATCCACACCGGGTCATCTGCGTAGATGCGCCGGGGTACGTCGTGGAAAGCCTTTCGGGTTTTATCGTCTTGTACCTCAATAAGTCGCATGGAATTGGGAGTCAAGGGGTGGCAAATTTGCTACTTTCGAGCAACTCCAACCACTGGAATCGGGTTGGAAAGATGAAAACCATGAACACGAACCGTTTTTTCTTCTGTGCACTGCTTGCCTGCGTCACATGTTTTGCCCCTTGCGTCAGCGCTCAAACCCCCGTTAAATCGGCATACAAGTCAGCGTTGACTGGGCGCACCTATTCCGGGGAAGCTTTTGAAGCTTTCACCGCAAAGGAGGGCTGGGTCTTCACGGCGGACCAAACCAAATCCGCAGGTTTTCCCAACCTCGATGGCGCGGCTTCGGCCATAGAAGGGGGCACACCCTTCAGCGCAGCCGCATTCGATCCGGCCACTTTTGATCCCCGACTCTACCTGTTTGAGCGGGTGGCCGACCCCACACTGCCCACCAACTACAACGTGGGTGATCGCGGCGTGATACAGTTTCACAGCCCGCAGCGTTGTCAGGACCTCTATGCGCGCCACCTCGCCGGACAATCCAAAGAGAAGTAATGTTGGAAATATTGAAACCGAATATGACCTCGGCGCTCTGCAAGGCACTGGGTCTTTTGTTGGTCCTCTCCGCAGGCACCATGCGGGCCCAGGAGGTGTCGATTTCTCAGGGCGGCACCTACACCGGCTGCGATTTTTTCTTCGTGGACAATGGGCTCACCGCCGGTGATGCGTCCCCCAATGCGGACTTCACCATGACCTTTTGCCCCGACATGGTGGCCAACCCGGTCATCAATTTTTATTTCAACCTCTTCGCCTTGGGAGAAGGGGACGTCATGAATGTCTGGTTCTCTGACGCAGCAGATGGAGCGCCCGACGGCGTGTATACCGGCTTTGACTTGCAAGGCGTGGACATCTGGAGCCAAATGGACGGCGTGACCAATGCCTCAGGGTGCATCACGTGGCAATTCATCTCCGACGCCACAGACAACTCAAACTGGACGGCTGAGGTCGTTTGCGAGGAGCCTTGCCAGCGGCCTGAAGCCAATGTGGTGACCACCATAGACGGAGAAGTGGAAACCGTGCCCCTGCAGATTTGTGCGGGAGAGGAAATCCAATTCGATGGCACCGGCTCTGAGGCGGCTGATGATTTCCTCATCGCCACCTGGCTGTGGGATTTCGATGATGGCAATACCGATGACAGCGGGCCTGAAGTCACCCACACCTTTGACACGCCGGGGGCCTATACGGTTCAACTGTTTATCGAGGACAACAACGACTGCCCCAACGGCAACCTGGTCGACCACCTGATCCTCGTGTCAACCCCGACCAGTTTCGAAGGCACCACCCAAAGCCTGCAGATCTGTGCGGGCGAGGAGTACCCGGTGGAGGGCGTGGCAGAAGGGATCACCTACGACAGCTCGCCCAATGTCGATTTTGGGGGCGGCCTGTTCATTCCGGATGACCAGAGCCAGTGCTTCAGTTCCTCCATTGTCTTCACGGCTTTCAACCCGGGCCAAGTCATCACTTCGGCTGACGATTTCGAAAACTTCTTTATCAATTTCGAGCACAGCTTCATGGGCGACCTCACCATCAGCTTCATCTGCCCCGACGGCAGTTCGATAGGGGTACACCAGCAAGGGGGTGGCGGAACGTACCTCGGCGAGCCTGTCGACGTCGATGCCCAGGCCAATGACCCGGGCGTGGGCTACGATTATTTCTGGTCGCCAGACGCCACCAATGGCACGTGGGAGGGCAATGCGGGCGGCACGCTGCCTACCGGCACTTACGAGTCTGTGCAGCCGTGGACCTTGCTCGAGGGCTGTCCCCTCAATGGCACCTGGACCGTGGAGGTTTGCGACAGTTGGGGCTCAGACAACGGCTTCATTTTTGACTGGTTCGTCAACTTCGAGCCCAGTTTGTATCCCGACCCGATTGTCTTTACGCCCCAAATCGGAGCGGATTGCGACAGCAGTTTCTGGACCGGCCCCTTCATTGTGGACGACGGTGGAGACTGTGACGGGATCACCATCCTGCCCGAGAACCAAGGTGTCTTCGAATACATCTACACCGCGACCAACGACTTTGGTTGTACGTCCTACGACACCATGATCGTGACCGTGGAGCCGGCGCCGGTGGTCAACCTGACCGCTTCCGACAATTGGTGCGGAGTGCCCGTGGGGCTGACCGCCAACACCTCCGGTGTTTCTTCAAACTTGAACGTCGACTGGACGTGGGAATCCACAGGAGGCACGGTCGATCCGGGCAATGGAACCAACAACGGTGCCACCGCCACGGTGGACGGTTTGGATGCGCCTGTCAACGTCACCGTGACCATGAATATGACCGGCGGCGACATCGATGAATGCCTGGCCAGCGCCACCATTCCAGTGGGCATCTACGCGCCCCCGGTGTTCGGTCCTGACGAGGAGCTGTTCGGGTTGTGCATTGGGGACCAGCACATTCTCGTGCCCGAATTGGCGCCCTCGGAGTGGGACCTCGAATTCACCTGGACCTCACAGGCCAATGGCCCGCTGGCTGAGACAGGCAGCTCGCTGACCGTAAGCAACACGGATGTCTTTGACGTCGTGGTCAACATGGCACCCCCATGTATCGGCACCGATGCGATGAGTTTTGATGTCAACTTCGGTCCCTGCGCCATCGAGAAGATCCCCGATGTGTTTACCCCCAATGCCGACGGCGAGAACGACGCTTTTGAAATCAAGGGCAACGCCATCAGCACGCTGGGGCCTACCGTTTCGGTATACAACCGCTGGGGCACCCTCATCCATTTCGAGCAGGACTACGAAAACACCTGGTCTCCCAACGAGGATGAAGCCGCCGATGGCGCCTATTTCATCACGCTGGACATCAACTCCTATTCCCTGCCTTTGGAGGACATTGAGCACAATGGAGTGATCACGGCTGTGGGCGAGGGGTTCCGCTACATCGGTTCCCTGGAGATCTTGCGTTCTAGACAGTGAAGCCATGAAGGCGCACCGCGACAGCATCGCGGAGCTCTCCGCGCTGACCGAAGCGCTGGTGGAGGAACACCGCGCAGAAGAAGCGCGATACCGTTCTATTCTGGAGGGACAGCCCGTGGCGCGCCGGCGCGCCGATGGCCTGTCATGGGCGCCGGTCAACGTGGTGCGCACCGCCTACACCATGGGGGGCAGACCCACCTTGGAAATTGAGGCCGATGCCGGACAGCCGGGCGCCTTCAGGTCGGGTGCTGCCGTGCAGCTGTCGTCCAATGACGACAAAGGGGATGCCGTGACCTTCAGGGGCATTGTGCGGTCGGCGCGCGGACTGGAAGCAGAGGTCGTATTGGATGGCCACGATTTGCCCGAGCAGGCGACCCATCGGGTGTGGACGCTGGATGCCCGTTTCGACGAACGCAGTTTCCAAGAAATGGCCAAGGCCCTTTCGGAAGTCCTCAACGCAGGAACCGATGGCAAGCCCAGCCGCTTGGCAACATTGAGGGAGGTCTTGCTGGGTTATGCCCGGCCAGAGCCTTCCGAACCAGAGCCGTTTGAACACCCCAGCCTCAACCCCTCGCAATGCGCAGCTGTCGGTCACGCCCTCACGGCGCACGAGGTGACCACTGTGCATGGTCCGCCCGGGACCGGAAAGACGACCACCTTGGTGCAGCTTGTCAAGTCCTTGGTCCGGCGCGGCGAAAAAGTCATGTGTGCCGCGCCTTCCAACGCCGCCGTCGACCTGATGGTGGAGCGTTTGGGGGCGGCCGGCCTCAAAGTCGCGCGCATCGGCCACCCCATGCGCATCGACCCGGCCGTGGTCGACCGCTCCATGGACCGCCTGGTGGAGGCCGATCCCGACTTCAAACAGGTCAAGGCATACCGGAGGCAAGCAGAAGAAGCGGTGCGGGAAGCCGAGAAGAAATTCCGCTCCTTTGGGTCGGACCAGCGGACGGCGCGCCGGGAGGCGTATGCAGAAGCCCGCGCCCTGCGCAAGGAAGCCAACCAACTGGAGGCTTTTCTCGCAGAGCGCGCCCTCGACGGCGCAGAGGTCGTGTGCTGCACCTTGGTGGGGGCCGCCGACCGGTTGCTCCGGGACCGAAGGTTTGGAACGCTGGTGCTGGACGAAGCAGGACAGGCGTTGGAGCCGGCAGCCTGGATCCCCATCCGCTGGGCGCACCGCGTGGTGCTCGCCGGCGATGCGTCCCAGTTGCCGCCAACCGTGAAGCACCCTGCCGCCCTCAAGGCCGGCCTCGGGGTCAGTCTGCTGGAAAAGGCCATCGCCCGGGACCGCAACGTGCACTTGCTCGATACGCAGTACCGCATGCATGCCGACATCATGGCCTTTCCCAATGCGCGCTTCTACGGGGGCAAACTGCAGGCCCACCCGAGCGTAGCGGCTGCGGCCCTCGGCGACCTGCAGCCGCTCACCTTTATCGATACCGCAGGGCGGGGGTGGGAGGAGGAGCGCTCCAATCCGGAAGCCGACACCACAGGCCGCTCCCATGCGAGTATTTGCAACCCCGAGGAAGCCCAATTCACCGTCGACCGCGTCCGTGAACTCCTCGCGGCCCATCCCCAAGCTTCAGTGGGTGTCATCGCGCCCTACCGCGCCCAAGTGACCCTCCTCGAGGAGCTGCTCCACAGCGATCGCGTGGCAGCCAAAGGGCGCCTCTCCATCCAAACGGTCGACGGGTTCCAAGGCCAGGAGCGCGACATCATGGTCATCGCCCTCACCCGCTCCAATGCCGAGGGAACGGTGGGCTTTTTGTCCGAATACCGGCGCATGAACGTCGCGATGACGCGGGCGCGCATGCACCTATTGGTCATTGGCGACAGCGCCACTTTGGGCAACGACAGCTTCTACGCCGCCTTCACGCAGCACTGTGAAAACGCCGGGGCGTACCGCTCGTGCTGGGAGTGGGCGTAAAGCCGGGGTAAGAACGCACCGTTATCCCACCTCGCCCGTCTCCGGATCCACTCCGGCGGGCACTGCTTCTTCTTCGGGTTTTGCAATCGAAGGGTGGTCGGCGGGCACGGCCCCGTATCCATCTGCAGCCGTCATGTTCGTTGAGCCTTCCTCACTCTGGGGGTAGATCTCGCTGATTTTGGTGTAGTTGACGGCGGGGATCACAAAGCCGATGCCGGAGCCCTTGAGGAATTCCTTGGTCTTGTCAAAGGCGTCTTTGACGTCGTCAGCGGAAAACAAGAAGAACTGGTTGGCCTCCTTTTCCTTTCCGCTGCGCTCGTCAAAGCTGGTGAGGGCCACTTTGATTTTGAACCACTTGTCGCCGGTGTCCCAGCGCACCACTTCGGCAAAGTTGCTCTTGGTGATGGACTGGACCTCAAAAGGGCCGGTGCAGACATCGGTGACAATGCCCACCAACCGGGCTTCTGCCTCGGTGTAGGTATAGGCATCGAGCAACAGCTGGTCGGTGGTCTTTTCTTCGCTTCCGTCGGCGCCGTGGCGCACGTATTTCACCACGCAGGTGAACCAATTTCTGGTCATGATGTAGGGGTCAATGAGTGTTCTATGCGCTGCATGACTTCGGTCGCCACGCGCAACGCTGAAAGGCCGTCTTCGAGGGAGACACGGCAGTGTGCCCGTCCCTTACAAGCGGCGTGAAAGTCGGTCAGTTCTTCGGCGATGGCATTGGTCTCGCCGACTTCGGGCGCTTCGATGTGCAGCCTTCGGGCGGTCCGGCCGGGCACGTCGAGGTACATGCCGTAAGGGTCGCGCGCGCTTCCTTCGTCCACATCTTCGAGCCGGATGACCTGGGCACTGCGGTTGAGCAAGTCTACCGACAGGTAGGCGTCGGGTTGAAACAGCCGGACCTTGCGCATGGGCGTGATGCTCACCCGGCTCGCCGTGAGGTTGGCCACGGCACCCGATGAGAACTCCAAGCGGGCGTTGGCGATGTCGACACTGCTGCCCACGACGGGCACCCCGTTGGCGGCCACGCGCACCACATCGCCCTCGAGGGCGTACAAAGCGAGGTCGATGTCGTGGATCATCAAATCCAGCACCACCGGCACGTCCAGGCCGCGCGGGTTGAAGGGCGCCAGCCTGTGCGCCTCAATAAACCGCGGCGCTTCCAGGTGGGCACGGGCGGCTTCAAATGCGGGATTGAAGCGCTCTACGTGGCCCACTTGCACCACCCGGCTGGCAGCATCCCGCTGGTGGATGAGCGCCTCGGCTTCTGCGAGGGTGGTGGTAACCGGCTTCTCGATAAAGCAATGCACCCCCTTTTTGAGGGCGCGTTCGGCCAGGCCAGCATGGCTGGCCGTGGGGGTGACAATGGCGACGGCGTCCGCGGCGTCCAAAAGTGAGGCGACAGAGGCAAAGGGAACGGGCGGGGTGCCCCACGCTTCTTTTGTTGCCAGCTGCGCCACAGCCTCAACGGCCGCAGGATCAGGATCGTGAAAACCCACGAGCTCCCATCGGTCCGACAGGGACTGCAGGCAACGGAGGTGCACCCGGCCAAGGTGGCCGGCGCCGAGAACACCGATGCGGAGGGGAGAAGACATGGGCAGACGAAGGTACCCGGTCCGCTTCCCACAGGCCGCATGTTGGCAAGGCGTGATTTCCACACCGAATCCCGACCGACCGGTGCGGTACTTTGGTGTACCCATGTCCACTTCAGCAGCCAACCTCACAGACACCTACCGCCACAAAGGCTTGCGCCGCGAACTCTTGGGCAAATTGCGGGAGATGGGCATCGCAGACGAGCGCGTAATCGATGCGATGGACCGCGTGCCGCGCCACTATTTCATGGACGATGCCTTTGTGCATTTCGCCTACGACAACAAAGCCTTCCGCATTGGCGCCGGACAGACCATCAGCCACCCTTATACCGTGGCCCGGCAGACCGAGTTGCTGGACCTGCCCGCTGGGGCCAAGGTCTTGGAAATCGGCACGGGCAGCGGCTACCAATGTGCAGTCCTGACGGCCATGGGCTTCAAGGTGCACAGCATCGAGCGCCAGAAGCCCCTGTACGATGTGACCACCCCTTTTCTAAAGAAGCTGGGGTACCGTGCCCATTGCTATTACGGGGATGGTTACAAGGGCAAACCGGCCTTTGCGCCATTTGATGGGATCCTGGTCACGTGCGGTGCGCCCTTCATACCGGAGTCTCTGTTGGGTCAACTGGCCATCGGCGGGCGCCTCATCATTCCTTTGGATGATCCATCGGCAGGGGAGGGGAAGCAGGTGATGACCGAAGTGCGCAGGGTAGAGGAAGACACCTTTACCAAGCAGACCCACGGCACCTTTGCCTTTGTCCCTATGCTGGTGGCCCGATCCGGGCAGACCGCTTAATCGCAGGGCATCCCAAAACTGGCCAGCACGCCGAGCACGTCCGATACCGTGACGATGCCATCGAAGTCGAGGTCGCCCGGGCATTCGAACAGGTTTGAGACACACTGCTGCAAAGCGCCGTCCCAGACCGTTCCCGTTCCGCAGGCGTCCTCCCCACAGCAGGTGATGGTGCCGCACGCCGATGGGGCAGGGGGCAAAGGCGGGCACGTCGACCCGAATTCGCCCAACGTATTGAGCATGTCCGTCACCGTCACGATCCCATCGTAGTCCACGTCTCCCGGGCACAGCATTTGCATGTTCAAACAGAGCCCTGTGCCCACATCGTAATAGGTGCCATCCCCACAGGCTGCTTCCCCGCAGGACTCATTGTCGTCGCATATGTCATTGCCATTCAGGTCGGCAGAGCAGTCGCCGCCGCATACCCCCAAGGCATCGTCAAAGAGGCAGCTCGCGTCATCCAGGGTGGCCGCGGCGTTGTAGTTGCAAGCGGCGGGATCGGTGCAGCCCGGGACATCCACGGGGTCGGCGCACAACCCGGGCAACTCCACATCTGCAGTGTAGTTCACGATGCCCGAGGATGCCCAGCCGTTGACGAGTTGCAAGGTCCAGTCTCCCGTGCCGCTCATCGCCGTACCGCTGAAGTCCACCGAAGCCGTGTAAGTGCCGGGCGTGGAGACGTTCCAATCGCCGGGCCATGAGCCGGCATAGGTGTGGCCCAAGGAGTAATCGTACCCTCCAATCTCTATGCAGTCTCCCGTGGGGGAACACAGGCCAAGCAACATGTCACCCGGCCAGGATCCACCGCTTTGGGCATTGTCAAAAACCAAGGTGATGTTGAGCCCCATCGCGGTGCCAGAGCCATTGAATACGGTGTTTTGGACTCCGGTTCCAGCGAGCGTCGCCGAGATGCCATCCATGGTAAGTCCGCCGATGAGGTTGCCATCTGGGCCGCATTCCGAGCAATCGTCTGGGTAGATGCACCCTTCATTGTTGGGGTCTCCGGGGGCGTAATTGCACGCGGTGGCATCGCCACAGAACAGGCTGGTGCTCGCAATGACCTGATCGCCGCAGGTGCCGATGCATGAAGCGCCATTGAAAGTGGGGATCAATGCGTTGTTTTCTACCGTGGGGTGGAATTGCAGCAATTTGCTGCCCCCTGCAATGGCGTGGCAATAGCTCATGATGGTGCCCAACTGGCCCGTGGGGTTGTCGGTATACCCTGCGCAATCGCCCTCATAACTGCCACAATTGTCAATGGGGCCGCCCGGCCAGCCGCACCAGTGGGTGTGGTTGGCACCGCAGTTGTGTCCCAACTCGTGGGACACCACATCGAGGTTCCATGCGTAGGTGTTGATGTTGTAGCTCGTGGTGCTCGAGAGGTTGCCACTCACACCGGCATTGTAGCTGTTGCACAGGCCGTTGAGGTAGGCAATGCCGCCGGTGCCGATGTTGGTCCTCATGGTGAGGAAGTGCTTGAGATCCAGCGGAATGCTATTGAAATTGGGGTTGTTGTTCCACTCGGCATTGAAGGAGCCCAGCAAGCCCCCGCCGTCATTGACCACAGATGCATAGGGGTCTGGAGAAGCCCAAACGTGAATGAACCGGGCCTCCAAGGTCACCAGATCATTCAATTCGTTGCGGTAGATCTCGTCCACCGAAGCCAAAATGGCCAATGCCCAATCCACCGCATCGGTGACGTCGGAGCCCAAGGCACTGTAGGTGAACTCGTCGATCTCCAGGCCCACCTCCACGCATTCCAACAAGGCGGAGGCGCTCCTTTGGGAACCAGCACCATCAAGGTCCTGAAGCTGGGCGGCATCTTCCACCCCGCAGGTGAAAATGCGGTCATCCGTAGATGCTGCAGTGGGGAAAAGGGCATGGCTTCCATTGCCCCGGTGGTTGATCTCCCAGCGCTCGCCTGCCATGGAAAAACTGGCGATCACGTGGTCCTTCATCAGGATCAAGGAGCCGCGGGCATCGCCGCCTTCAAGCGCATATGTGACGAGCCGGGGAGCGACATCCACCGTGCGGAAACCACCGGCATCGGTCACCGCAATTTCCAATTGCTCAGAGCGGTTTTCAAACTTGCTGAAGCGCAATGTGCGCTCCGTTCCATCGGGAAAGGGCACCGCCCAAACGAACCGCTCGGGTTGCTTGCTGCGAAAAGCAGCAAAGGCCTCCTGATCGATGATCAAACCGCGGGTATCCTCGGCACGCACGGTAGGGACCTGCTCCGCAGTCAAGGTGGTGGGCTCAAAAAACCCGAGCCGATCAGCGCCCATCTGCGCCTCGGCGGAGGGGACGAAAAGAAGGAGAAAAAGCAGAAAAAACAGAGAATACCGCATGTACTTACAAGCTACTCACAGAACGGCCCTGCTCACCCTCCGCTGACAAATGTCAGCATACGCCGACAATTCAAGGGCATAAAAAAGGAGGCCCACCCCCAAAGGGGCAGGCCTCCCGTTCATCCAAACTGCGGTCCAGTTTTCAATAACAGTTGTCTCCGAATGTCCCGAGAATTGAGAGAATATCATCGATTCCGACCACGCCGTTATTGTTGGTGTCACCGCTGCAATCAGCAGCCACACAACCATAATCCGACAGGACAATCAACAGGTCGTTGATGTTGACCACACCATCCTGGTTGAGGTCGGTGAAGCAGTCGTTCGGGAAGACCAACGCCAGGTCACGCGCAATGGGGCTCGTGCCCTCACCGGTGCGGTAGAGGATGTTGCCATTGAATGTGACCGTGCCAGAAGTCGTCACCTGGGCGATGAGGACTTTGCCCTCAGCATCCGGGAATGCCGTGGGTTCTGTGTCGGGCGTGATGAACCAACTTCCGCCGTTTACCGAGCCTGAAGAGAGGTCGCCACCCGAGGCGAAGGTGAACACATTCAGTCCCACCGATTGAGTCTGCGTACCCGTATTGTCATCCGATCCAATGGTCAACCAAGAATCGTATTCCAATGTCGGATACGTGGGGAACAACAGGGGGTTGACGCTCTGTGCAAACGTGCCACCCACAGCATCTTGGAAGAAGTCGGTGGTGGAGCTGAGCAACAGGGGTGACTCCGCATCACCAAACACCGAGACCAGTTGGTCGGTCGGGTTGGCGAACTCGGCGTAAATCCTCCAGGTCACAGTGCCCGTTTCTATGCTGTTCACTGCATAAGCCTCGGCCGTGATGCCCAAGAAGCTCTCCGGATCGTATTCGCAGCTGCCATCGTCATCCGTGGCATCGGGGTTGTAGTTGTTGGCGAGATCATTGGTACAACCCGGAACCTCCAGGTCGTCACAAATGCCGTCGCCGTCTACATCTGCGAGGCAAAGTCCACCGCAGACACCGAGGGCGTCAAGTTGGTTGCCGTCACAATCACAATCCCCTGCAGGAATGCCGTTGCCACCACAGACGCCGCATTCATCGAGTACCTCACAAGCCACGTTGGCCGGGTCATCGAAGTTGCACGCCGTCAGGTCGGTACAGTTGTCTACGTCGTCGCAAATGGCGTCACCATCCTCATCCAACGTGCAGCCTCCGCCACAAACGCCGAGGATGTCCAGCTGGTTGCCGTCGCAGTCGCAGTCACCGGTGGCAATGCCACATCCGCCGCACACACCGCACTCGTCCACAAACAAGCAGGACGTATTGCCCGGGTCGTCGAAGTTGCAAGCGTCGGTGTTGACGCAGTTGTCCGTGTCATCACAGAGGCCATCGCCATCAGCGTCCGTTCCGGCACCGCCGCAGACGCCACAGGCGTCGGTTTGGTTGCCATCGCAGTCGCAGTCACCCGCGGGTATGCCACTTCCACCGCAGACGCCGCACGCGTCGAGGACAAGGCAGGTGCCGTTGTTGGGGTCGGCATAGTTGCAGGCGGTGAGATCGGTGCAGTTGTCGAGGCTGTCGCAGAGTCCGTCACCATCGGCATCGGTTCCCGTGCCACCGCAGACACCGCAAGCGTCGAGCTGGTTGCCCTCGCAGTCGCAGTCACCCGCAGGGATGCCGCTTCCGCCGCACACGCCGCACTCATCGAGTACAGCACACGCACCGTTGCCGGCATCGTCATAGTTGCAGGCCGTCACGTCGGTGCAGTTGTCCAGGTCGTCGCAGATGCCATCGCCATCGGCGTCGACTCCGCTTCCACCGCACACACCACAGGCGTCGAGCTGGTTGCCGTTGCAATCGCAGTCCCCAACGGGGATGCCACCGCCGCCGCACACGCCGCATTCATCGACCACCGCGCAAGGGCCGTTGGCCGGGTCGTCATAGTTGCAGGCCGTCACGTCCGTGCAGTTGTCGGTGTTGTCGCAAATGCCGTCGGCATCGACATCGCTGCCGTTGCCACCACAGACACCGCAAGCGTCGGTCTGGTTGCCATCGCAATCGCAGTCGCCAGCAGGAATGCCGGATCCACCGCACACGCCGCATTCATCGAGCACGTCGCAGGCGCCGTTGGCTTCATCGGCATAGTTGCAGGCCGATACGTCGGTGCAATTGTCAGCGCTGTCGCAAATGCCGTCGCCGTCCACGTCCGTTCCGCTTCCGCCGCACACACCGCAGGCATCGACTTGATTGCCGAAGCAATCGCAGTCACCCGCGGGGATGCCGCTTCCACCGCACACGCCGCACTCGTCGAGTACAGCGCACGCTCCATTGGCGGCATCGGCATAGTTGCAGGCCGTCACATCGGTGCAGTTGTCATCAACGTCACACAGTCCATCGCCATCCACATCCGCAGCGCAGGTGCCACCGCAGACGCCAAGGGCATCCGGTTGGGTGCCCGCACAGTCGCAGGCGCCGTCGGCAATGCCGCAGCCCCCGCACACGCCGCACGCGTCGGCGTAGAGGCAGGAGGTGTTGCCCGCATCGCTGAAGTTGCATGCCGTGAGGTCGGTGCAGTTGTCGGTATCGTCACAGATGCCATCGGCATCGGCGTCCGTGCCGTTTCCGCCGCACACGCCGCAGGCATCCACTTGGTTGCCGTCGCAATCGCAGTCACCGGCTGGGATACCAGATCCACCGCACACGCCGCATTCGTCGAGAACAAGGCAGGCCACGTTGGCCGGGTCAGCGTAGTTGCAAGCGGTCACATCGGTACAGTTGTCCGCGTTGTCACAGACGCCGTCGGCATCTGCATCCACACCCGTTCCGCCGCATTCGCCGCAGGCGTCGAGCTGGTTGCCCTCGCAATCGCAGTCCCCAGCGGGGATGCCGGAGCCACCGCACACGCCGCATTCGTCAAGCACGGCACAGGCCGCATTTGCCGGGTCGTCGTAGTTGCAGGCAGAGAGGTCGGTACAGTTGTCGTTGCCGTCGCAGATGCCGTCACCGTCCGTATCCGTTCCGGTTCCGCCACAGACACCACAGGCGTCGAGCTGGTTGCCGTTGCAGTCACAGTCGCCGGCAGGAATGCCGCCACCACCGCACACGCCGCAGGCGTCCACCGCAGCGCACGGTCCGTTGGCCGGGTCGTCATAGTTGCAGGCCGTCACGTCCGTGCAGTTGTCCGCACTGTCGCAAATGCCATCCGCATCGGTATCGGTTCCGTTTCCGCCACAGACACCGCAGGCATCAGCCTGGTTGCCATCGCAGTCGCAGTCGCCAGCCGGGATGCCGCTTCCACCACAGACACCGCATTCATCCAATGTCGCGCACGCCGCGTTGGCCGGATCGGCGTAGTTGCAGGCCGCCACGTCGGTACAGTTGTCGCTGTCGTCGCAAATGCCGTCGGCATCCGCGTCCGTTCCGGTTCCACCGCATTCTCCGCAGGCGTCGACCTGGTTGCCGAAGCAATCGCAGTCGCCCGCCGGGATGCCGCTTCCACCGCACACGCCGCACTCGTCGAGCACAGCGCACGCCGCATTGGCCGCATCGGCGTAGTTGCAGGCGCTGATGTCGGTGCAGTTGTCCACATCGTCACACAGTCCGTCCCCGTCAGCGTCAACAGCACAAGTGCCGCCACATACGCCGAGCGCATCGGGCTGGGTTCCTGCGCAGTCGCAAGCACCGTCGGCGATGCCGCATCCACCGCATACGCCGCACGCATCTGCATAGAGGCAAGCCGTGTTGCCGGGGTCGGAGAAGTTGCAGGCCGAGAGGTCGGTGCAGTTGTCGAGGTCATCGCAGACCCAATCCGAATCGGCATCCGTGCCCGTTCCGCCGCAGACGCCACAGGCGTCCACCACGTTGCCGTCACAGTCGCAGTCTCCCGCCGGGATACCGGTTCCTCCGCAGATGCCGCACTCGTCGAGTGTCAGGCAGGCCACGTTGGCCGGATCGGCGTAGTTGCATGCCGTGAGGTCGGTGCAATTGTCGATGTCATCGCAAACGCCGTCGGCATCCGCGTCCGTTCCTGTGCCGCCGCACACACCGCAGGCATCGAGCTGGTTGCCGAAGCAGTCGCAGTCGCCCGCTGGGATGCCGGATCCACCGCAGACGCCGCATTCATCGAATTGCAGGCAGGCCGCGTTGGCCGGGTCGCTGAAGTTGCAGGCCGTCACATCCGTGCAGTTGTCCGCGTCATCGCAGACGCCGTCGGCATCGATGTCGGTTCCAGTGCCACCACAGACGCCACAGGCGTCGAGCTGGTTGCCGTTGCAGTCGCAGTCGCCGGCGGGGATGCCGCCACCACCGCACACGCCGCACTCATCCACCACGGCGCAAGGCCCGTTGGCTGGATCGTCGAAGTTGCACGCTGTAATGTCGGTGCAGTTGTCCGCGCTGTCGCACAGGCCATCGCTGTCCGCATCCGTTCCGTTTCCGCCGCAAACGCCACAGGCGTCCAGCACGTTGCCGTCACAGTCGCAGTCGCCGGCCGGGATTCCGGTTCCGCCGCACACGCCGCACGCGTCGAGCGTCAGGCAGGCCGCGTTGGCCGGATCGGCGTAGTTGCATGCCGTGAGGTCGGTGCAGTTGTCGATGTCGTCACAGAGGCCATCGGCATCGGCATCCGTTCCGGTTCCGCCGCACACGCCACAGGCGTCGAGCTGGTTGCCGTCACAGTCGCAGTCGCCCGCCGGGATGCCCGTTCCTCCGCAGACACCGCACGCGTCCAGGACGGCGCAGGTTCCATTGGCCGGATCGGCATAGTTGCAGGCCGTGATGTCGGTGCAGTTGTCCGCGTCGTCACACAATCCGTCACCGTCGATGTCAGCAGCACAATTGCCACCACAGACGCCGAGCGCGTCGGGTTGGGTTCCGGAGCAGTCACAAGCGCCGTCGGCAATGCCGCAACCACCGCACACGCCGCACTCATCGGGGTAGAGGCAAGGCGTGTTGCCGGCGTCGTCGAAGTTGCAGGCGTTGGTGTCGACACAATTGTCGTCCTCGTCACACAGTCCATCGTCGTCGAGGTCAGTGCCATTGCCGCCACAGGTGCCGCAGGCCCCCAGTTGGTTGCCGAAGCAGTCGCAGTCGCCTGCCGGGATGCCGTCACCACCACAGACGCCGCACTCGTCGAGCGTGCTACAAGCGGTGTTGTTCGGATTGCTGTAGTTGCAGGCAGTCAGATCGATACAGTTGTCGATGTCGTCGCAAATGCCGTCGTCGTCCACATCCGTTCCGGTTCCTCCACAAACCCCACAGGCATCGAGCGCATTGCCGAAGCAATCGCAGTCACCCTCGGGGATACCGGCTCCTCCGCAGACACCACACTCGTCAATGAACAGGCAGCTGCCATTTGCCGCATCGGCGAAATTGCAGGCCGTCACATCGGCACAGTTGTCAATGTCATCACAGACACCGTCGTTGTCGACGTCCGTTCCGCTGCCACCGCAGACGCCACAGCCGTCGAGCTGGTTGCCGAAGCAGTCGCAGTCGCCGGCCGGGATGCCGGTTCCACCACAGACGCCGCACTCATCGAGCTGCAGGCAGGTTCCGTTGGCCGGGTCGTCGAAGTTGCAGGCCGTCACGTCCGTGCAGTTGTCGACGTCGTCGCAGACGCCGTCCGCATCGGTGTCCACTCCGCTGCCACCGCACACGCCGCAGACGTCGTCGTACAGACAGGTGCCATTGGACGGATCATCGTAGTTGCAAGCGAACAGGTCGGAACAATTGTCGATTGGGTTACAGATACCGTCGAAGTCATCGTCGGGACATCCGACCGTTCCCTCCACGAGTACATCGTCAAAGGAGATGGTCTCACCGTTTGAGTCTGTCCTGACCGTGATTCGGATCTGCAAGGAGTTTCCTGCAGGAACCGGGAACTGGGTCAATACAGCCGCGGTGAAGTCATTGAAGACATTGAACACCTGCGTCTCTACCCCGTCCACGATGATGTCGCAACGGATGAAGTCGGCATTTTCCAAGTTGCCCGACTCCTCGATGTACAACGAGAGCAGCACACCCGTCGAGGTGGAAATGTCAATCTCGCGGCTCAACCAAGTGCAGTCAAAGTCGCCATCCCTCACGGTAAAGACGTTGGTGGAACCGTTGTTGGTCGTGTAGAAGTAGTCGGTCTGGTTGCCGAAGGTGATGCTCCATTCCGTTTCAGCCGCAGCCGTATTGGTGGAGCCGTTCCAACCGTAGCCCAGCGGGTCGTCCTGGAAGTTCTCGGAGAACAGGATGCCCGGTCCGGTGCCTTGACAGCCGAAGTTGGGCTCTCCACAGTTGGTGTAAATGTCATTGAAGGTCAATGCATTGCCGTCGTCACAGGCTTCGCCCAGGTTGATGCAGCTTCCATCGTCTTGGGTGGCACTCGGATCGTAGTTGCACGCAATGGGGCTGGTGCAGCCCTGCACTTCCGCATCATCACATACGCCGTTGTTGTCCGAGTCAGCTGTACATCCGCCACCACAGACGCCGAGGACGTCGGTCTGGTTGCCGAAGCAATCGCAATCACCGGCTGGAATTCCCGTTCCGCCGCAGACGCCACACTCGTCGATCTGGTTTCCGAAGCAATCGCAATCGCCCTCCGGGATTCCGCTGCCACCACACACACCACACTCATCTGCGAAGAGACAGGGGGTATTGTCGGACGAATTGAAGTTGCAGGCGGACACGTCCGTGCAGTTGTCGATGTCGTCACAGACTCCGTCGCCATCCACGTCTACACCCGGACCACCGCAGACACCGCAGCCGTCGAGCTGGTTGCCATTGCAATCACAGTCTCCCAAGGGGATACCGGCACCTCCACACACACCGCATTCATCGTAGGTGAGGCAGCCCTGGTTCAGTGGGCTGTCGAAGTTGCAGGCCGCGACGTCGGTACAGTTGTCGTTGTCGTCGCAAATGCCATCGCCGTCGATGTCGGTTCCGTCGCCGCCGCAGACCCCACAAGCATCGAGCTGGTTGCCGAAGCAGTCGCAATCGTTCGGCGGAATGCCGGGACCACCGCATACACCGCAGGCATCGAGATAGTGACAGGGGGTATTTGATGCATCAGCGAAGTTGCAGGCGCTCACGTCCGTGCAGTTGTCCGTATCGTCACAAAGACCGTCTCCGTCAACGTCGAGACCGCATCCGCCGCATTCGCCGCAGGCGTCCAGCACGTTGCCGTCACAGTCGCAGTCGCCGGCCGGGATGCCGGTTCCTCCGCACACACCGCACTCATCGAGCGTCAGGCAGGTGCCGTTGGCCGGATCTGCGTAGTTGCAGGCCGTGATGTCGCTGCAGTTGTCGTTGGCGTCACAGATGCCATCGCCGTCGGTGTCCACGCCCGTTCCGCCGCAATCGCCGCAGGCGTCGAGCTGGTTGCCGAAGCAATCGCAGTCGCCCGCCGGGATACCGCTACCGCCGCATACACCGCACGCGTCGAGCTGCAGGCAGGCCAAGTTGGCCGGGTCGGCGAAGTTGCAGGCGCTGAGGTCCGTGCAGTTATCCGCAGCGTCGCAGATGCCATCCGCATCGCTGTCCGCGGTGCAGGTGCCTCCGCACACACCGAGGGCATCCTCGGTGTTGCCGTTGCAGTCACAGTCGCCGGCCGGGATGCCCGTTCCGCCGCATACACCGCACTCGTCGAGCACGGCACAAGGACCGTTTGCAGGGTCATTGTAGTTGCAGGCCGTCACGTCGGTACAGTTGTCGGCGCTGTCGCAGACACCGTCGCCATCCGTATCCGTTCCGTTGCCGCCGCACACACCACAAGCGTCCTCCTGATTGCCGAAGCAGTC
>ENA-UOXV01003257-UOXV01003257.1-marine-metagenome-genome-assembly--contig:-NODE-3257-length-19971-cov-5.489004_pt1 | contig 19971 bp, 26 predicted proteins | sample MGYA00238165_ERZ766961 | MGnify/ENA primary metagenome ERZ766961 (study PRJEB28924, sample SAMN03173240) | marine metagenome | biome: Marine; feature: Water; material: Subsurface seawater | place: North...
GAAAAGGCGCACCGCGGTGGTGAAGGAGTAAGTCCACAGGCGGTTCATCCCCGAGCGCGGAATTCCCCCCCCTTTGTCCGAGATCTTGATGGTCGCGTCCTCCGCCCCCTCCGCAAACACAACCTGCCGCGGCGCGTCACGCCCCCGCCGCCGCGAGCACGGCGGCCTCGCCGGGGGGCCGCGCGCGCGCGCAGACGGAGGAGGGGCGGGGCGGCGGCGCAGCGCACCACGACCGGCGGGAGATCGCCCTGCGTGAGCTGCCTCTCGGGGTCGGCCTGCGCCCGAAGAATGAGCGCCAGTAGGCCGGCGGGAGGGGTGTTGGGTGTTCCAGCGCGGCGCGACGCCACAAACATGTCTTTCGCGCCCCGCGCGTCGGCAAGCGGCCGGGGCGCGCGCCGGGCGGCGGGCGTGCGCGGCGGCGGGCGGCGGGGCGGGGGCGGGCCTCGCGGGCGCGCTCGACGACGGCGCGCATCGAGTTCTTGAGGAGCTCAAAAAAAATGTAGTGGAGGTGCTCGGGGATGTAGGGCAGCTTCATGTCGCGCGCGCCCTCGAGGCGCACGTGCGGGGCCACGCCGTACGAGAGCTTGCAGATGTGCTGCGCGTCCTCGATCGCGTGCCCGCACACAAACGCCGGCTGACACTCCGTCTGGATGATCCCGATGAAGCCATCCTGCCCAGTGCGATTAGATGAACCAAATGCAAATTCCATGAGAAAGAGTGCCCGCGCCGGGCGGGCCTCAGCGCCGCGCAGGGGGGGGCGGGGCACTCTGGCGCCTCTGGAGAGAGCGGCTGCGCGGTGCCGCCGGAGGCGGGGCGGGGCCGGGGGGCGCGCGGGCTGGGGCGGGCGCGCCGCGGGCGGCGGGGCGGGACACACCTGCGGGTGGTGCAACATGATGTGCTGCCCGACTAAAACCTGCCGCCCGCCCGCGCGCGGTGGGCGCCTGCGGCCGCGCGCGGCTCGCGCCGCCTCGGCGCGGGCGCGGGCGCCAGCGACGGGGCACGGCGCGCGCCCGGGGCACGGGGGCGCACGCGCATGCCGACGCGGGAGAGGTAGAAACGGTCGAGGAACTGGCCAAAGTCGAAGGGCACGAGGGGGTCGCCGAGCTGCACGGCCTCCTGTCGCGAGCGGTGGAGTTCCTGCAGCCCCGCGGCGATCGTCGCCTGCACGTTCTGGTGCTCGACCATCATGGCGTCCATCACCTTGGTGAAGCCGTTCTCGAGGTCGGGCGTCGTCGGCTTGGCGTGCCGCCGGATCTCGAAGAAGGACTTCTCGTATAGCTTGCGCACCTGAGTGATCGACTTGGTCTCCGAGAGCCCGTACGGCAGCTTCTTGAGCTCCCGCACGCGCCGTGCGAGCCGGATGGGAAGCTCCTCGTGCAGGAACTGCGCCGCAAGAAGAAGCGCGCGCTTGTTGTGCACCTGGCGCCGGGGGGGGGGGGGGGGACGGTGCCGCGTGAGGCTCCGTGCAAGGTTGGGGCGCCGGCCTAAAACAGTTGTATTTTTGTCCTGGCGTGCGGGGGACCTGCGCGCCAAACTGGTGCATCTCTTTAAGAGTTACGGTTGCCGCATGCCGCATTGAGTAGAACATGATCTCGTGCTCGTCCTCGAGATTCTTGGCGCCCTCAGTGCTCACGCTCTCCCAGCGCCTGCCACCAATCGGGATGGCACGATTGAGGACCCGGCCCACAGGGAGGATCAGGACGACGCAGAGCCTCAGCGCGTATATCACCGGTAGACTGTACTGGCGGCCTGCATGTCTAATCGCCATGGCGCGACCTGGCTGCACCCAGATACCGACGCAGGTGTTGCAGGATCCGCCGCCGCCCCATCGCGAGCAGGGAGCTTGGGGGTCGCCAGAGACGTGGCACTTACATGCGAAACACCGTCGATCAGGTCAGACGGGTCGGCTGGGCGGGGACTATGCACCTCTCATCACGCGGTCTCGCCCTGCATGCTGAGCAGCGTGCCGCAGTCGGACAACCGAGGGCGGGGGCCCTGAGCAGCGAGCGTCCTGCCGATATCCCCGGCAGCATTTGCTCCCCAGTGCACCCCTGGCTTGAGCAGTCCCCGTGCCACTGCAACGACCCTCCTCTTTTGCGCAACCCTGCCCGCGGTGTGGCAGCCGGGCCACGGGGGGTCGCTGTGAGAGTTGGGCACCGAGAGGGGAGATTTTCAGCTCGGAGTTGCGATGCGATGGGGGATGGGAATTTGTCTTATAAAAAGTCGAATGTCGTCAAATGTGGAGATTTGCCGCCGGGCCGTTTGAGGAGCCTCCTGGGCCAGCTATCTCCGTCGCGGAGGGGAGGAGAGGAAGGTCGGAAGGTCGGCCGAACTATGGCCAACGCCGATCCAGCTGAGGAGGATCTGCTGGTGGCAAAACCCGAGGATGTCTTGGCTCTGGTGGCAGCGCGGACCAAGCTGGAGCGGAGCATTGCGGCGCGCGACCAGCTCACAGAACAGTGCGCGCTCCTGCGGGACAAGCTCACACAGCAGGCGGACGAGCAAGCGGAAATTTTTGCGTATTTGAACTCGGAGCTGCAGCAGAAGTCGCGCGCCCTTGTTGATCTCGAGGCACAGGTGGCTGCGCTTGGAGAGCGGGTTCGGGAGGGACAGGAGAAGTTCGACAAGGAACTTATAGCGGAGAAGTCCGAGGCGCGCGAAGCAACGGTCAAGCTAGCAACGGAGGTGGGGAAATATGAGCAGGAGCTTGGGGATCTCAATATATTCATTTCACGCAAGCACGAGCTCGAGGGCGAGCTTGAGGACACTACGACAGAGCTGCTGCGTGAGCGCAAGCGCCATGAACAGACCATCGCCGAGCTCGAACGCAAGACGGTGAGTGCTGCCCTGGCCAACCGCGGGCCCAACATATTCTCCTCACTCTCCCCTGCCATTCTCTGCCGATGCAGGGCCTTTGGGCCTCCGCTCCTTAAAGACCCTGAATGGTTTGGTTCCAGGTGCAAGAGAAGGACCGACTGCGGAAGGACATGGAGGCGAAGATTCGGGACGCCAAAGAAAGTTTCATGAAGCTGACTGACAGCCAGCTGGAATCGACAACGAAGAAAACCATGCATGCCAACGAGCAAATGGCGTCGGAGCTGGCTTTCCAGAACCGGGAGACTGAGCGCCTGATGCTTCGGAACAAGAAGCTTTCCGAGGAAAATTTTCTTGTGCGCAAGGACCTCAACAGCTACGAGCAAGCTGAGCAGGAGCTTTCACGGCGGAACCATGCGTACCTAAAGACGATCAACTCGCTCGTTTCGAAGCTCAAGTCGCTCGAGGACGCGAAGCAGCTCGTGAGCCGCTCGTCCAAGGAGAAGGAGGAGCATCTGAACAGCGTGTACAGGCAGCGGGTCATGGCGCTGCAGACGTCCGTCGAGGAGACGTATCAGCAGCTCGAGCAGATCCACACCAACATCCAGGCCAAGGACACCGAAGTGGCGCCCGCCGCGCCGCCAGCCTGCGCGCGCCCCTGTCCCGCCGCGCCGTCCCACGCAGCGCCCGGGGCGTGCCATGCCCTCACCCCCGCCGACTCCGCCGCAGGTTAGCCGGCTCGAGTCGCTCGGCGACGACCTCTCCATTTTTCTCCTCAAGTCTGCGGCCGAAGTTCGGTCGCACTTCTCCGCCGCGGGGCGTTCCGTCACGGACGACTCGCTCTCGCAGCCCGCGTCGCGCAGGGACGGCGGCGGCACGCTGCACGACCACGTGCGGCTCCAGCGCCTCGCCGACCTCCCGCCCGACCTCCGCGAGGAGGCGCTCCGGTGCCCCGCGCGCCCCGCCTGCCCCGCCTGCCCCGCGCGCCCCGCCTCTCACCCCGCGGGGTGCTCCTTTCCTGATCCTTCCAACACACGTCGCATCTCTTTTGTTTTTGCAAAGAGATGTAGCGTGCACGGCGCGGCCGGCACCGTGCCGCCTGGCGCACAACTGCGCCCGCCCGCCCCCTGCGGCTGACCCGCCCCTCCTTTGTGCGTAGGATGGTGGTGGCGCGGGTGGCGGAGCTGGAGCTCGAGTCGCGCACGGCGGACACGCCGCGATCTGCGGCGGGGGACGGCGCGGCCTCCCCCACGCGGGAGGCGGGGCTGCTCCCGCACATCGCTGCGCTCTCCTCGCCGGCCGCGGGCGGCGCGGCGGCGGCGCGGGCGGCTGAGGGGAAGATTGCGCGCAGCGAGCAGCGCGAGCGCAGCGTCCAGGCGCGCGACACCCGCTCGCTGCGGTGAGCTGCCGCAGCGCGCGGCGCGTAGGGGGGGCGACGGCCCGCTTGCCTGCTGGCTCGATTTGCCGACTGGCGGCGCCCGGGCGGTGCACACTAGTAGAATTTCTTGAGGGGTAGAAGGGCATGTAAAGATGGAGCGGGGCGCGCGACGATGCGCGTGATGCATGTGCGGGCGCGCGGCGGTTTACTGCCGCACTCGCGCGCTCGGGCACGAGCGGCGCGCCTACTTGATCTCGTAGAGGACCTTGCCGGTCGACTTGCCGGACTCGAGGTACTTGTGGCCCTCGGCAGCCTGCTCGAGCGTGAATGTGCGGTCGATCGAGACCTTGAGGGACCCGTCGCCGAGCCACTTGTGGATCTCGCCCGAGCGGTAGAGCATCTCCGCGCGGTCCTTAGTGTAGTCGAGCAGCTTCGGCCGCGTCACGTACGCCGACTTGCCGATAAGGCGAAGCACCGGGAACGGCGGCACCGCGCCCGACGCGTTGCCGAACGAGATGAAGATCCCGCGCTGAGCGAGCGAGTCGATCGAGATGTCCATGGTCGCCGCGCCGATCCCGTCGATTACGCACTTCACGCCCTGCGGTGCGCGTGCCCCACTGGCGCATTAGGCCCTACTCTCGTCGGTCTGGGGGGCGATGGCTCTGCGCCCGGGACGCTCATTCCGGTTCTTGCTCTCTTCAAACCGCGGTCTGCTGTCTCTATCTACTATTTGTTTTGGAAGCATCATCGCGTCTCGCTACTTGGGCATCGCGGCAGCCGTGCACGGCCGCAACGGCCGCATGCTGTGGCAGAGGAGGGTGAGCGGCGTACACACCTCGCCGCCGGTGATCTCCATGACCTTCTTGGTCACGTCGACCGACTTGTAGTCCTCGTACGACGTGCCAGGGGCCTCATCCAGGACAATCAGCTCGTCGACGCCCGTCGCGCGGCCGATCGCCTCCTTGCTCTTGGACGTGGTGCCGATCACCTTGTGGCCCCTGATCTTGGCCATCTGGGCACGCACGCACACACATTGTCACGCACAAACCAAGTCAACATCGAGCAGGCAAGCTCGCCCGCGAGCGCATGATCGCCCGTGCGCTCACGGAATTTCAGGAACACAGTACCTGCGCGGCCCACTGGCAGGTTCCGCCGCCCACGCCGTGGATGAGAGTCCACTCGCCGGCCTTGATGAGCCCCGCGTTGCAAGTGTCGGTGAGGTAGTGCGCAGTCATGCCCTGCGCGCAACACGAGAGCATCAGCACACGCGGCGGCAGCAACTGGGCGCTTTCCTGGCGCAGACTGTTGGGGGCTGATCGAAACCTGCACGACACACGCGGTGGCGACGTCGAGGCCGACGTTGTCCGGGACCGGCTGTAGCTTCGCGGCGGGCACAGCAGAGTACTCGCAGTAGGTCTGCAAGATCGAGTATGCGACGCGCTGGCCAACCTTGAAGCCCATGGCCTCAGCCTTGGGCGTGACGGCGGCGATGGTTCCGCCACCCTCCTGCCCCCCGACGAATGGGAGGTCGCGCTTGTAGAGACCCGAGCGGTGGTAGGTGTCGATGAAGTTGATGCCCGAAAACTCGTTTTTCACCAGCACCTGGCCATCGGCGATCTTGGGAACCGGCCAAGCAGTTTCGATCTGCAATGCATCGATACCGCCGGTCTCCTTGACCACAGCCGCCTGATCAAAAGGAAGCGGCTGTCAGGAAAGCGTACAGCAGTCCGAAGGTCTTGCACGCGCTGATTTGCGGAGGCCCGTCTTCTCCATGCCTGCATGATCCAAACCTGGCTACCAATGCAAAGATCGGCTATGTCTATGGCTGACAGATGCTAGGTCAGAGTCTTCACAGGAATCGGCTATGCCCAAAGCTGGCAGAGACTGGGTCAGGATCCGCGCTGCGAACATCCAGCCGCCGTCAAGGGAATCGCTGAGCGGCGTGGGGCACCACCTTCATGGTGGTGGGAACGGAAGACATGGTGCGAGCGTGGCTCACAGCCCAACCCGTCGTTGCACGGAGGGCCGCGCGGGCGGGCTGCCTGGCAGCCAGGGAGGTAGCGGCGCGCATGGTCTTGGCGAGCATGGTCCACGAGTTGGTCAGCCTCCGTTTGTGACGAATCTATTCACTCTAATGGCGTTTGGTCGGCTTCGGAAATCTCCGAAAAGGGATCCAGTATCGGGCCCGCCTCGCTATGGGCCGCACCGCCCAGCTGCCTACCGCGCCACGAGTTCTCTCTGCGCACGCCATGACCGCATCTAGGCTGCGCCGAGATCTGAGCCGACGCGGCCCGCGACGGCCTCCATTTGGGAGCGCGGGCACGGCCCGTGCAGGCCAAGGCAGGCAGCGGCGCAGCCACGCGAGCCGCCGCCAGCGGCTGTTCTTGACCACGTTTCATTACAATGCCGTTCCTGCCGCGCGCCCGCCGGCTGAGGGCTGCTGATCCGGCTGATCCTCGTCGGTCGTGGGCCAGCGGCGTACCCACAGGCGCGCTTACCCCTTGTACGGGCCGCACTTGGCCACGTTGTCGCACACCATCTTGGCCTTGGCCGTGATGCTGTCCCAGTTGCCCGAGGCGATGTCCTGCGTCCGCCGAGGCAGGTCTCAGCACTTCGGGGCCCAGGGGCACGCGGTGCGTTGGGCAAATCAGGCAAAGGGCGGAGGACAGCCGCGCGGCAGGCCGCACCTGGAGGGGGTGCGGGCGGAGCCACAGGGCGCACCTCCGGGTTGAAGAGCGGGGCGACGAGACCCACGGAGCAAGCGCCGCCGTTGAGGAACTCGTGGGCGTTGTCGAGCTCCACCCCAGACTGCCACCCGCCCGCCCCGCGCTCAGCCGGCCCGCCCGCCTCCCGGCGCCCCGTAGCACCGCTCGGGCCCGAGGCGCGGCTAGGAGCTAGGGGCGATGTGACGCCAGCCCCGGCGCCGTCGGTCGGGCGGCGGGGGGCTGAGGACCCGCGGCCGCGGGGGTGTTGCCGGGCACTGTCGGAGCGGGGCGCGCACCGTCGGGTTGATGCGGAGCATCGGGAGGGCCGCAGAGACGGCCTTCACAAAGTTCGCACCGCCGGCCACACCCGGAAAGAGCTTCTGGATCGGCGCCCCGGCCTGTGTACAGCACGGCTCCCCTGCGTCAACCAGGGCGACACCAGCAGCCGCAGGGCTGCGCGCTTTACTGCGGCTGCGAGCCTAGTGTGGGGAAGAGAGGGAGTGCAGCCAAGGCGACCTTGTAGGCCTTGTACAGCTCAGAGGGGGTGGTGCAGCCGGGGATACAGACGATGTTGCGCTCACGGCACCAGGTCACGACCTGCGGCAGGGTGGCGCGGAGCGGCACGTGAGACTCGTGGTTTTCTCTGACACGTCTGGGATTTCTCTGACTTGGCGAGTTCGGGTGGGCGCCTCCACCTCCGGGACCAGGACCGGGGCCACAATGAACTCAGAGCCAGCATCGAGGGCGTTCTGGGCGTCCTCGATGTCCATGATGGTGCCGCAGCCAACCATGACGTTGCTGCCGTGCTTCGCGCGGAAGTTGGCGACGGCGTCGAGGCAGCCCGGCGTCGTGAGAGTGAACTCCACAATCTTGAAGCCACCGTCAACGGACGCCTGCATCGCCTTCGGCGCTGCCTCCGCGGTAGGTGTACGGAGAACGGCGCACGCACGGTGCTGCAGTCGAGAAACGTAGTCAGAAAGCTGTTCTTGCAAGTCCATGCCTGGGATTCGCAGCAGTCCGCGACTGCTCTGCGACCCGCTTCCGCTGCCACAGAGACCGGAACCGCGATGCCTACACGCCGCAGCAGATCGGGATCCAAGTGGGCCATGTTTTGGCTGCTCCCGGCTGAAATGCACTGCTGAGCCTGGTTGAAAGGGGTACGGATGGCACCTGCTTGAAGACCTTCTGCACACGCTCGAAGTCATCGGCAGTCTTGCCCCAGCGCGAGTCCTTGGCGTCACGGCTCGGAAGGTGGACGGCGCGGGAGCCGGCCGCAGCGGCGGCGCTGCGGGAGACCGGAGCCATGACGGAGCGGAGAACGTTGCGCGAGAGCATGCTTTGCTTTGCCTGACGAGAGCTGATCCTGGCTCATCCATATACCCCTTGTATGGAAATTAGCCCTCGAACCTCGTTTAGGCAAGGCATCGTTTCGCGGAGCTCCGTATTGCCTACCCGATTCTTCCGAACGGGGCAAAATGTGGTTGCTTTTCCCTATCTCAGCGCAAAAGCGACCGAATCTCAGTGCCAAAGGCCCACCGCGGATAACTGCACGTCCCCCAAAAATGATGCCCGGAATTTTAAAGCGACGTAATTGCAATTTCAACATGGAGGCTTTTCTGCAGATGCCACCCCGTAAGCGTGGGGCTTTTTCTCTAGCCCATCTTCACTCACCCGGCCCCCGCTGCTATGCTTCGCAACGCCGCCCGGAGCGCCTTCGTCGCCGCCTCGCGCCTCGGCGCCCGACCCACCGCCGCCGCCACCGTGCGCACTGCACGCCCGCAGATCTTCGCGCAGGGTGCGGCAGCGCCCGCCGGAATCCGCTTCAAGACAGGTCCGGCTGCCTCGCCGACGACGATCCCGGATGACCTCCTGGAGAAGCTTGGCAAGCTCTCGACCCAGGCGCTCATCGACGGCCTGTGGGTCATGGGCTGGCCGACATCCTTCATCGAGGGCGCCCGGTACGGTCCCAGCCACGGAGTTGAGCCCCCCAGTCTGTGCTCGTAAACCCCTCGGCGACTAGACGGCCGGTGCCAGGGGATCCTTGGTTTTCGCCGCGGGGCCACTGACAGCGCCCTTGTGCAGCCCGCTCGGCAAGGGCATGAAGTGCGTTGGCCGCGCTGTCACCCTCCGCTTCGTCCCCCAGCGCCCGGATATCCAGGCGGACAAGCCCGGCGCGGGCGAGTCTCCGGAGTACGAGGTGCCGCGCCGCGCCTCATTGAAACCTGTTTTGTATCAGTCAGTCTGTTTGCCGTGGGCCTGGGCACACGGTTCTTGGCCTTACCTCTCGGTTCTCACTACCGTCCGGATGTGAACACAGGCGTTCGAGCTCTGCGGCAACAAGGATATCCTTGTCATGGCCTCGGTCGGCCCCTGGGAGTCTGTCGGCGGTGACATCAAGTTCCTCCGCCTCCAGCAGCGCAACGTGACAGCCCAAACAATACTCACCGCACTTGTGCGAGTGACTCCGCACAGCATTTCCTCCAACGAGCGTTGCAGCAGCGCCATGGCGCCGTCGGGATACCCCGTCCTCACTCTCGTTGCCTGCGCAGATCGGCGGCCTCGTCACCGACGGCTCCGTTCGCGACACGGACATCCTCCTCGGTCCCCGCCCGCGCACCAATTACGCCCGCATACAGCCCCGCTGCTGACGCAGCGGCCGCGCTGACTCCCCGCCCCCTGCTGCGTGTGCGACGGCAGGCTACGGCTTCCCGGTGTTCTCGTACTCAACGACGCCCAAGCAGGGCCCGGCGGTGATGCAGCCGTGGGAGGCGCAGGGCGTGATCGAGTGCGGCAAGGTGGCGGTGCGCCCCGGCGACGCCATCGTCGGCGACCAGGACGGCGTCGTCTGCGTCCCCGCAGCGGTCGCCCAGCAGGTTTGCTCGCCACTCGCCCCGCATCCCTTCGCCCCCATTCGCAGGCGGCGCTGTGCCGCGCTCCGGCGCGGGGTGCTGACGGGCGCGGGTAGGTGTATGAGATCGCGCACTCGCGCGAGGAGATCGAGGAGGTGATCAAGACCCAGCTCGAGAAGGAGAAGTGCCCGCCGGGCAAGTACGGGCGCCCTCCCTGCGCGACCCCCGCCCCCCCCTCCCCCCTTCCCTCCTAGCCGCCGGGCGCGGGCCGCGCGCCGGGTGACCGCGTGGCTGGTGGTGACACGGCGGGCGGGGGACAGGTACTACCCGTTCATGTCGGGCAAGATCAAGCCGGACTCCCCGCTCGGGAAGCTCCTCACCGAAAAGGGCGTTAAGTTCTAGGCGCCGGCAGCGGCGCGCAGAGGGCAGGGCTGCATCGCCGGTCCCGTCGGCCCCGCCAGTCGAGCGACCTGGCGCCTCAGCTAGGGAGGGTGGTGGTGTGGTTTCGGGGCGGCTGGAATGCATGAGCCAGCTCTCAGTGCCGCCTCAGCACAATGGCTCCAAGGGCACCCCCTCGCCTGGCGCGCCGCGCGCAAGGGACGCCGCCGCGCGCTTCATGGCGAAGCAGCGCGGGTTTGCGCCCGCCCCCACACCAAATGCTCGGGGCGCGCCGGCGCGCCGACGCGACGCGGCGCGCCGCCTCACAGCTCCTGCTTCGCCTCGGGGGCGATGTCGAGGACGATTTTGCCCTTCGTGCCCATCTTGTGCTCGATCACCTCCACATGGCTCGCCGGCGCGTCCTCGAGCGCGAAGGCGGGCCCGACCACAGGGCGGAGCGCACCGGACACAAGCCCGCCGCGGATGCCCGCGAGCACCTGGCGCGCCTCGTCGGGCGCGCCCGGGCCGAGCACGCCAACGACGCTGCCCTCGCAGAGCATGAGGAGGCGCGGGTTGATGTTGACGTCTCCGCGGTTCCCGACGATCACGATGGTCCCACCGCGCGCGAGCAGGCCCATATCGGCGTTGAGGTTCTCGTGCGCTGCCATCTCGAGGATCACGTCAACGCCCTTGCCCTCCGGGGAGAGCCGACGGATCTCCTCCATGTACCCCTCACCCTTATGGCTCACCGCCTCGCCGCCCTGCGCCTGCACCAGCGCTAGGCCCTCCGCGCTCCCCGCCGTCCCGAGGACACGGCAGCCCGCGGCGCGCGCCAGCTGCACGGCCGCCAGCCCGACGCCGCCCGACGCGCCGTGCACGAGCACGGTCTGCCCCGCGCGGACGTGTGCGCGCGTAAAGAGCGCGCGGTACGCGGTGCGGTACGCCGTCCCGATCCCAGCGCCCGCGCGGAAGGAGACTGCGTCGGGGAGGGGGTGCACGTCGCCCTCCTTGGCGAGAGCGAACTCCGCATACGTCCCGGAGACGGAGCCGGACAGCCACACGCGGGCGCCGGCGGCGACACCGGCGACGCCGGCGCCGACCGCCTCGACGACGCCCGCGCCGTCGCTGCCGGGCGTGAAGGGAAGCGCCGGGAGGAGGTGCTTGGCATAGGACCCCTGGGCAGGGGACGCGGTCAGCGTCCGCCGGGCGTTCCGCCGCACGCGCTGCCGCGCTTCGCGCACCCTCATGCTTTTGCCCACTGCCTTCGGTGGCGCTGGGGCTCACCGCGCGCTTGTACGTTTCGACTGGGTTTACGCCTGCCGCAACGATCCGGACCAGGACCTCGCCCGCGCCAGGGGATGGGCGCTCAATCGTCTCCACCTTGAGCTCCTCGGGGCCGCCAAAATTGCTCACACGCACCTGCGAGCCAACGCTAATCAGAGCAGAGCAGCGGCGATGAGCGCGCTCGGCATCGCGACTTGGGCGCCAGCATGGGCTGGTGATGCGTGACAACTACTGGTTCACGCCGAGCATGTCGTGTGGGGTTCAACGTTCTTGGGAGTGTGCGGCGCGTGATATTGCAAGGCCCGCTTCGCTGGCTCTGGCACATCAAAATGAGGGTCGTGTACCGCTTTCATCATGCTGGAATCAACAACCGATGGAAGCGCTAGTGCAACGAGAAGGAGGGCAAGAGTTTGAGTAGATAGGGCGCGAATCGTGAACGCGCCGCGTCTCCGATGATCTGCTTTGCTTGTGTGTCTCCCAGTCCAGGTTGCGAGCCTCAAGGTTGATGAAAGCTTCATCATCCATCCGTGCACAGATCCGAGGTGGGAGGGGTGAGGTGGGCGACCCCCATAAGTGGGCGGTCGGGCGAGCCCAGGAGGGCCCGGGGTACGACGTGATCCAACGTAAGTGCTGAAACAATGTCGTATCTCCGCAATGCTGCACAGGCGGCGGCAGAAGCCATCAATGCTGCCCTGGCAGCAAAGGGTGTCGTTCTCCCACAGTCCGCGCCGCCTGTACCTGTACCTTCCCGTGGATTGGACCCTGCTGCTATCAAGGCTGCCGCAGCGGCGGCGGCAGCAGCTATTTCGGGGCAGATGCCAGCTCCCGGAAGCATGGAGGAGCAGGTGGACATCAATCATCACCCAAACAGGGCGACCCTGACGATGTCGCGTTTCCATGACGAGGTCAGCATTTTCCTCAAACATAGCAAACGCGCACTGACAGCCAGTAGCGCTGTGTACCGGTCAACTGAGCTCCGATTTCCTACGTCAGGTCTTCCGCGCCACAGGCGCGACAGTGCGGTCCGCAGGAGCATATCGCCCTATCACGACGGAGGGCGCGCCGGCGATGCCCCCTCTACACCTTATCGTCGAGGCAGACACAGAGGATAAACTCAACGCGGGCGTTCGCTTCGTGAAATCCAGGATGGGTCGCATGCCTGTGCGGGCCTATTCGTTTTCGGCGGTGGTGCTCCTTGGCATGCCAGCGCCGCTCGGCATGGACGTCGCCAAGGAGATGGCCGGGCCCGATGGCGAGTACCTCCAGCACGTCATGCGCGAGGCCTCATGCGAGTGCGAGGTCATCGGACCCGGCGCCCCGGTGCAAATGGACATGTCGGCGCAGCCCGGAATCTACATCGGCGCGTCGCGCGCGGACTGGGTGAAGCAGGGCATCCAGGTGGTCGAGAACCTTATGGAGGCCGTGCGCGCGCGCGCAACAAGCCTCGCCGCCGCCGCAGCGATGCAGTACCAGCAGCACCACATGCCGATGTTCGGCGCTGGCGGCCCGCCGCCGCTGGGCATGCCGCCGATTCCGGCCGGGTCGATGCGACGGGGTGTGCCGCCGATGCCGCACATGCCGCACATGCCGCACATGCCGCACATGCCGCACATGCCGCACATGCCGCCGGCGCCGATGCACGTGCCGCCGGCGCCGATGCACGCAACACCGGCGCCGCTCATCCCGACGTTCCCGAATCCGCCCGCTGCCGGGGGCGCGGGGCGGCCGGAAAAGTCGCGCTCGTACCAGGCGGTGGCGCCGCCGATGAGCATCCTCGGGGAGTCGAAGCAGATCATGGCCGAGCACGGCGTGCCGGAGGACGCCGCGCAGAGCGGCGCCGCGTCGCCGCGCCGGCGTTTCTGCGAGGGCGCGCCGGAGCCGCGCAAGCGCCGGTTCAGCGAAGCGCCGCCGGAGGAAGAGGGGGACGGCGCGGGGGGGCGGCCGCGCGAGGAGCGGGCTGCCGCGCCCCCCCGGGGCGGGAAGCGCAAGTTCGTCGAGTTTGTGCCGGGGCCCGAGGATGACACGGCCGCGCCGGTGACATCCCGCTGCCGGAGGGTGTCCTGCGGGGTGCCGCGGGGCCGCAGGCGCGCCGCAGGCGCGGGCGGAGCCGGAGCTGAGGCGCGGGTGCGCCGCGCAGGCCCCGCAGGCTGCGGCGAAGCCTCCCGTTCCGGTGTTTTCAGCCGCTGGGGAGCGTCTGCGCCCGCGCCAGCCGGTGCCTGTGTTCAGCGCCCCGCCACCAGGTATGCCCACGCAGGAGCGGCGCTCTGCGCGCGAACCTCATGCCCGGGCGCACCCCTGCCGGCGTGGGCAGCACGCGCAGCCACCGGCCTTGACCCGCGGCGTGTGCACGGCTGCGCGCCCACGAGACCGAGCCTTGATCGCTTGCTGCCCCTGTCTGCTGCTGACTCGCGCGAGACGGCGCCACTGCGCGCGCGCCTCGCGCTGCACACCGGCCTGTGCCTGATGTCGCCCCGCGGGCAGGTGCTTTATCCTCTCGGTCTCTTGACAAAATGCGCCCTCTCGTGTCCACCCCGGGCTGGGCATGCGCGGCAGCCGCGAGCGCCCTGCACCCCACTGACCTGTTCTGCGCGCAGCTTCGAGCGCATCGGCCGCCGCCGCCCCGGCGCCCGCTGCAGGGTCTCTTTCTCTCCTGGACGACTACGGCGACGACGACGACGAAGAGCCCTAGCACTTCCTGGCAGGAAGTGCAGCAAGTTCCTGCGCGCCTGGTCCTCCCCCGCGACGCGAAAGACCGCCCTGCCGGCCGCCGCGCGCCCGTCGCATAAGCTTTGCTGCCGCTGCGGCCCAGTGCATCAGTATCGCGACTTCTTCCGTGCCTGCGCCGCTTGCGCTGCACCGCCGCTTGCGGTCGTCTGAGACGGCCAGTAGGTTATGAGCCCCGAGCGTGCACTCGCAACAGCACTCCTCGGCCCCGCGTTTACTTTCAACGAAAACTGCGGCGCTCCTTACGCCCCCGCACCACCCTCACCCCCCAGCACGCCGCCACCCGCTGCCAGGACGTCTTAGGCTAGCGAGCCGCCGCTCACAGCTCGCGGCAGTAGGGCTCGTTGGGCTCCGAGGTGAGGTGCGTGCGGAGGTCGCGCGAGCACTGGCGCCCCGTCTGCGACCCCGGCTTGGGCGTCTCGCCGCGGCGGAGCTGCTCGATGATGGCGATGGCGCTCTCGTTGGTGAGGTCTTCGTAGTAGGCGTCGTTGCAGATCGGGCCCGCGATCTGCATCATGGGCGCGTTGACGCACGCGCCGAGGCATTCAGCCTCCATAAGGTGGAAGAGCCCGTCCTCCGTGGTCTCCCCGACCTCGACCCCGAGGTGCTTCTTCACCGCAGCCAGCACGTCGTACGCCCCGCGGACCATGCACGGCGTGGTCGTGCACACCTGGATGTTGTGCTTCCCGATCGGCTGCCGGTTGTACATGGTGTAGAACGTCGCCACCTCGTACACGCGCATCGGCGGCATGTTGAGAACCACCGCGATCTTGTTCATCGCCGCGAGCGGAACCCACCCCGTTTTGAAAAATTCAGGCATGTTCTCGCACTGCTTCTGCGCGATGAAGAGCAGCGGCATAACCGCCGACCGCTTGTAGTTTGGCGGATATTTCTTGAGAACCTCCTTGATTTGCTCGTAGTTCTCTGGTGTGAAGTCCCATAGCGTGTCGACGTTGTTGTATTCCGTGTCCACGTGCTGCACGCCGCCAGGAGTGATTTCAGACGTTCCGAAGCACATACAGTCTCAGCGAACTAGTCACGCACAGGACATGCTCACGGGCAGCGAGGCATCGGCAGTGAGTGACTGAGCCAGGGCCATTCTCACCCTGTTGAGGTTGTCGCTCATCCGCGGGGCCGCCACATGGAATGCCCTTGTCGGATGGAAGACCTGTGGCACACACGCTCGTCACTTGATGCCTGGTCTCATCAGGTGCGGGGGGGTCCGTTGTGCTCTCTGGCACCCAGGCAGCACCGACAGAACCAGCGCAGCGAGATGTCACAGTCGCTGCGCGGTACCGCGCATGGACTCGACACCCGATGCCGGCGACGTTTAGGGCACACGGACCATGGCCTGATTCCGAAAAGGTGCCCCCCGCCCGGGCCAGTCCCAAGGCTGCACATCACTCTGCCATCGGGGCTCTGCCAAACTTTGACCAAAGTATGGCGCTAGCTCCACCAGAAGTCGAATACGATCCAGACTATCCACTGAGACGGATATGCACAGTCTCCCAACCAGCCCCTGCCCTGATTGCAGCTCCCAAAGCAGGGTGGTGGTTGCGGCGGCAGTCAAGGCCAGGTGGCCACCGACCAGCAGGGAATGTCTTCACGGGCTATGAGCCATACTAGGTCCCGACGATTTGGGCAAGGCAAGACCTTCGGGGCAACCACGCTGCGGGTCGCTGCCGCGCGGAGAGGGAGGAGGAGCGCCCTCGCGCTCGCCAGCCGTGCCATCCTTGCGGACTGGAGCTGATCTTCAGTCAACTTGGATCTATCTCATCGCTCAAAACTACATTCTGGTAACTTTTGAAGTGACTGTCACGTGCCCTAACCAAGGAGGGGAGGACCAGCGAAGGAGGGTGGGCGCGGGGAGCAAGGAAGCGAGAACATGAAGATTAAGGTGCGTGAACGTTTTTTTCCACCTCATTTCAGGGTGCCGTTGCAGCTACGCGTCTGTCTGATGTTTTTTTCCCTGCCAGTGAAGCCGTAAGCTGCTGTGCCCCCGCAGGTCCTCTCGCGAAACGAGGAGGACTTCACGCGCGAGCGGAAAACAGACGTGGTCAAAGTTTTCAGGAACCCGGACCCGGCGCTGCATCCTTTTGAGCGTGCGCGTGAGTACACACGGGCGCTTAATGCAACCAAGCTTGACAAGGTCTTCGCGAAGCCGTTCGCCCGGGCGCTATCTGGGCACCGCGATGCGGTATCATGCATGGCCCGCTCGCGCGCTCGCTTAACGGACATCGCTTCGGGGAGCTGCGATGGGGAGCTACGTATCTGGGACATCGCACGTGGGGAGCCGCGTTGGAGCGCGCCGGCACATCAGGTCCAGCAGCCCCACCAGCCGAGCCGTTCCAGGAGCCCATGGAGCCGTCTGCAGCGCTGAAGGCAGAGATCCTCTCATAACGTCCGGCTGCTGCGCGCAGGGATTTGTCCGCGGCGTGGCGTTCTCGCCAGGTGGGGATATGCTATGGACTTGTGGCGACGACAAGACGATCAAGCGATGGGACAGGGAGGTTGAGGAAGAAGAGGGCGGACTCCGAGCGGCGGTGCTGCCAACCGCAACGATTCTGGGACAGTATCCCTTCCTTGGGCTAGACACGCACTGGTCGGAGGACCTCGTGGCCACCTGCGGCGTGGACGTCCAGGTGTGGGACCCGCAGCGCTCGGAGCCGGTCACGACGCTGACCTGGGGCTCGGAGTCTGTTTCAAGCGTGCGCTTCAACCCCATCGAGCACCACGTGCTGGCTTCGTGCGCCTCAGACCGCTCCGTCGTGCTGCACGACCTCCGCTCTTCGACCGCGATCCGGAAGCTCGTGCTCGCAAAGCGCTCGAACCGCGTCGCGTGGAACCCGCTGGAGGCCTTCAACTTCGTTCTTGCGAACGAGGACCACAACCTGTACACCTTCGACATGCGCAAGATGGACATCGCAAAGTGCATCCACAAGGTCCCTCCCTGGTCTGCGGCGCCGCGACCCGGCCACCACGCCGCAGCAACCCGCCGTCGCTGTCCGCTCTGACTCAGGCGCCCCTCCTCGACGGCGCGTGCAGCGCCCGGCTCTGACCCTTCCCCGCGCGGACAGGATCACGTGTCTGCGGTGCTCGACGTAGACTTCTCGCCCACCGGGCGCGAGTTCGTCACGGGTTCGTACGACCGCACCGTGCGCATCTTCGACCACGACCAGGGCCGCTCGCGGGAGGTGTACCATGGGAAGCGCATGCAGCGCATCTGGTCCGTGCTCTTCTCGGCCGACGCGCGCTGGGTGATGTCGGCGTCCGACGACTTCAACATCCGCTTGTGGAAGGCACGGGCGTCGGACGCGATCAAGCCGCTGCTGCCGCGTGAGAAAAAGAACAAGGAGTACAACGAGAAGCTCAAGGAGCGCTTCAAGGACATCCCGGAGGTCAAGCGCATCGCGCGGCACAGGCATCTTCCGAAGGCGGTGCTCAAGGCGTCGAAACTCAAGGGCATCATCAAACAGTCCAAGAAACGCAAGGAGGACAACGTGCGGGCGCACTCCAAAAAAGGCGCCGTCCCGCACGTGGCTGATCGCAAGAAGAGCATTGTGGCCGAGGTCAAGTGATCGGCACCGCACGTTGGAGAGGAGTGCAGAACTGTTCTGTACAATAACACAGCGTGCAAAACCGGGCTTTGCCACCGTGCGCTAGATGATTAGCCTCGTCAGCGCGTCGCTAACGTGCCCTGCAACTTGCCTCGTTGCGACCCAAGGCTGCAGCCCGATGAGAGGCTGCGCATTCCACTGCTCCTCCACTCTAGCGATCTGGCCATGGCCGTCGAGACCAACAATAACCCTCGATGTCACGGAGAACGGGAGCACCCCGAATGCGCTGTACCGCACAAGCAGCGAGAGAGCAACCTCAGATCCGCCCTCAGTTGACTCGATACGGGTGGCTGCGACATCTGGCGCAAATGCACGGAGCGCCCTGAAGGCCTCTTGCACGCGGCCGCGGCCTGCGACCAGCGCGACGGGATCCTCGAATACGACCGTAGGGCTGAATGCATCGCTCATGTGGCCGTCCTTGTAGAGGATGGTGACGTCCCGCAGGACGGATCGGGCAAGAGGGTCTTCCTCTACCTGCATGCGCTGACGAGCGGGAAAATCAGTGTAGTCACTCGCCAAGAGCGTCGCATTGATGATCGCAGAGCCAGCAACAGCGGAGCCAAAACCGACGGCTGCAGCCAAAACACGCGCGGCCTGCCGAGCCGCCATCCTGGAGGCCGAGAATCTTGGATCTTTGATCTCGGGAGCTGCCGGAGCCAGAAATCGGAGCCAGAAATCGGTGCATTAATCGCCGCTTGGAGTGCCCTCCACCGGAGTTCCGTGCGGTACCGGGCAAATCACCACGACTCTCCGTTCAATCCTTGCGCTTGCGGCCTGCCTGCTCCCCGGCATCCCGCTCTCGCAGCAAGTAGCGCCAGTTCTTCGCGGAACTCCGCCCGTCGACATGTCACAGCAGGTGTGCGCCGGCGCTCCTTCTTGCCAAGCTTCTCCGCTGGGCGTCATCAGCGTGCTCTGGTTTCACAGCGCACATGATCTTGATCTGCGTGCCCTGAGCTCCTTTCATTTCTTTGACCGTTGCAGGTGAAGGTAGGGATGGTGCGCTTGCCTCTGGCAGCAGACGCAACGGACAAAGAGCGTCTCAGCGTCGCAGCCGGGCATGTCACTGAGCGCCTGTACATCATGCTCGAGGGAAACTGGGGCAAGGTCTGTTCCCGCTCTCCCGCTGTGCATGATTTAGGCGAACCTGAGCGCGCCGGCGCTGCATGCCGCTGTCTTCCCCCTCCCCCTGCTGGGCAGCTGGGAACCCACAACCCTGCCGAACCCTGTGCTAACGCCGCAGTTGCGCGCGGCAGCTCTCGCGCCCCGAGGCGCAGACGCGCATCATTTTCGTGTACGACCACCTTATCGGGGTGAACCCGAAGCTCGACGCGCGCGTGCTGCTCCCCGGGCCCCGGGCGTGGCTCGCGCCGCAGCTCGACGAGCTCGAGGCTGTGCTCTGCGCCCCCCAGGAGTCGGCAGCCGTCGCCGCTTGGTGTGCCCTCCACCGCCTCTGCGCCGCCGCTGCCGCCTGCGCGGCACGGCCGCGAGGCTGAGGGACACGCGTCCCGCTCCCGCGCAGGTGCGCGGCGCGCGCCGAGGGCGCGCTGCCTGCGGTGCCGCCGATCGAGCCCGCGTCGCCGGCGCTTCCCTGCCCCTCGGCTCTCGCGGCGCTCGGGTGGGGTGATGCGGACTGCGCGGCGCTGCCCGCGGGGTCACACGCCAACGCGGTGCTCGGCGGGACCTTTGACCGCATCCACCCCGGACACAAACTTCTCCTCGCCATGTCCGCGCTCGCCGCGGAGCGCCGCCTACTCATCGGCGTCTCCGAGGGCGCGCTGCTCGACAAGAAGACGCTGCGGGACGTCATGCACCCGCAGCCGCTCCGCGCGGCGCGCCTCGCGCACCACCTCCGCGCCGTCCGACCGTCCGTGGCCTACGAGATCGTCCCGATCCAGGTCCAGGCCCCTCACCCCCCGCCGCCTCCGGAGCCGTCGCCGCCGCGCGGGCCGCTGAGGCGGGGTGCGGGGCCGCGAGGCAGGACCCGTTTGGGCCGTCGATCGTGGACCCGGACCTGCAGTGTATCGTGGTGTCGCGCGAGACGGAGGCTGGGGGCAAGAGCGTGAACCGGCGGCGCGTGGAGCGCGGGCTGTCGGAGCTCGCGGTGGACGTGGTCGAGCTCGTCGGCCCGGAGGACGGCGACGAGGCCAACAAGGTCTCCTCCCCCTCCCCCTCCCCTCGTACTAAGTGGACACGCCGCATCCCTCACCCCGTACTAATCGGAC
>ENA-UOXV01003262-UOXV01003262.1-marine-metagenome-genome-assembly--contig:-NODE-3262-length-19954-cov-4.862053_pt1 | contig 19954 bp, 17 predicted proteins | sample MGYA00238165_ERZ766961 | MGnify/ENA primary metagenome ERZ766961 (study PRJEB28924, sample SAMN03173240) | marine metagenome | biome: Marine; feature: Water; material: Subsurface seawater | place: North...
TGCTGCTGCTGCTGCTGCTGCTGCTGCTGCTGCTGCTGCTGCTGCTGCTGCTGAATCGTCTCCTGCCGGCCACTGATAAGCACCTTGTGCTGTGAGATGGGAGACTTCAAGGCCAGATTAATTTTCCTAGGCGTGTCATCGAAAAGGCTCCCGAAAAGGTCGTGCATCATATTGTCTGACCCTCGCCCGTCCAAAGGGCTCTCTTGGGCCGGCGCAGCCGGTCGACGAACGGGAGCAGCACTGGCAAGCTGTACCCGCACAGCATTGGCACGTGCTGCACTAGCGCCGCCGCAGCCCACTGGCAGCCCGTGCGCCTCTCTGTTCCGCTTGTAATCCTCTGGAGAGGCGAAGCCCAACGCCTCCGCGGTCACAGCAAGATGCTTCTCGCAGTCGGACACAGAGACAAGCTCGGATGGCCGCGGAACATACATGCGAGCCGCACGCACACGCTGCATTTCTGAGATCATCACGAGCGCCAGAGCCAGAACGGCACTGACGCAGGCTGCAGCCCACGCCCGCGCGCTCGCCATGCTATTCTCGGACGGATGTGACAGACCGTCAACTTCGGAAAGTGGACAATCGAGTCATGTGGAGTCCCTCCGCGGACATGGCAGCCACTTGGGCCGAGGCAGCACTGCAGTGCGGGGCCGGCGGCGACATGGCTTCATCCAGGTGGATGACTGTCGTATGTGACTTTCCAAAGCAGCTTCCAGACGAGGTGGTGCTTGAGGACTCCTCGGAGCCGGAGCTCGATGAGGAAATCGCGAGCATTCCCGCGCACGTGTTCGAGTCGCGGCAGGCCGAGCAGATTCGCACCTGGCGAGATGTACAGGGCGGGGGCAATCGCAATCTGAACGGCGACTACAATACTTCGGCAGAGTCGTTTGCTGCTGACTCCCAGGTTAGCGTCATCCGGTCCATGTGCCCTGGCTCTGGTGGCCACTTCCCGTGCTATCTGATCTGGACTTCGACGCTGCGCGCAGGACATGCAGGGGGCGCAGCGAATTCTCGACACGCCGGACGTATTACACTAAAGTTATTACAGGCCTGAGTGCCTTCTGCGAGACGTGTACTTTCCCGCGCGAAGAAGCGACGGATCCTCGATTGTGAGGTGATCGACCCCACTCTTGTATTACCTGACCCCCACACCGGACAAGTGCTGCGAAAATGAGGACAACACATCCTATTCTTGAGACAGAAAGCAGTGACATGTTGATCACACTGCAAACTATTAGTCTTTCGCTCTGACTCGCGTCCATTGACTAAGGATTCGATGCACCGCCTTTTTCTGAGGTTTGACTTCTTGCGTGTCGCATCCCCCCTCTCCCTGGCAGGAACTGGGTCCCTGCGAGATGCTTGCAAATCACCGACTTCTTCTCACAGCTTGTCGTTTGACCGCGGCGCGGCCAACGGTCCTGCGACCGCGACGCAGGTGCGGTGGACCCCTGCTTGCCCCTCCCACGCGCCCACAGCCGGCCCGTGGGCAGCCGCACACCTGGCTAGCAGCGGGCAGCTGGGCGCCATTCTCGCGTGGTGGGATGACGACGAATTTCAGTACCGCTATCTGAGGCCCCTGGGCCGTGAAGTGGACACGAAGCATGCCCTGGTCACCAGGGCCAGACCACTCCAGCTCAGCACCGCGGCTGGTGCTGGGCACGAGCGCCTTACCCGCGCAACGTGCACACTGCAAGACCGCGCGCGACGCTGAGGGTCCCTCCTACCTGTACAGGTCAGCGCGCCGGAAGCGAACGACAGCCGACATTGCAGTAGGAGTTCTGTCTTAGCCGGAGACTCCGAAGGGGGCGTGTGCAGCGTGCGCATGAAGGCGGGAGTGTAAATTATGAGTGGTGGTGGGGGGGTAAAGACAGACAGGACACCTAGCCGCACAGCTGTCACTGCGTGGTACACGCGCCTGATTTTCAATTCCATTTGCCAGCATACATCCAGCGACGCCTGACGTAAAGAGAGCCGAGGGGCGTCTACTCGTCATCATCATCCTCTTCCTCTTCCTCCTCCTCCTCGTCGTCTTCGTCGTCGTCCTCCTCAATTTCGATTGACTAGTCCAGTGCACGTAGAGTGTGAGAAAGGTGCCGACAGAAGCTCACGGCCCGAGGGTACCGGGGATCGTGCTGGAAGCCTCGGTGGATGCAACGCGGCGAGAGCTACACTGGTGGGGCTGGGGACCTGCGACTCCATGGCCTGCCGCTGCCTCTCCATTTCTTCCGCACGAGCCTGGTTCAGCTTCCGCATGTACTCAGTCATCTTTCCGTGCTCGAATTCCTTGCAGGTCTTGCCATCCGCATCCGCCCAATCCTCGGACGCCCCCGCCTTCTTCAGCATCTCCATCGCCTCCTCGTTGTTCGCCTCGTGCGCCCAAAACAGCGGACCACGCCCGTCTGCCGAACGGATCGTTGCAGCCGACGGATCCTAATTCATTGGCGAGACTGGATTTAGTTGGGCAAGCCACGATTCCAGCCTGTATGTGTCCAAGACAGGATGACGCGGTGGCCACTGCTATGGTCACGTTTCTGGCCCTCAGAGCCAGCACACCGGACTCCTCCCGCTGTCCTGGGCCAGTGGAAAACTGATGCACGTTTGGGGGTCTTTCCCTGAACCACAAACTCGCAGACTACAATCTCACAGCCAGCTCTCGATGCCAAAGGGCCGCGGTGCAGGGTGCACGGGGGGGCTTCGCAGCAGGCCCAGACCTCGTCAAGGAGCTTCTGGAGCTCCGCATTCTCGTTGGAAGAGATCACACGCCACATGTTCGTCGAAAGCTCCGTGTCCTGTCGAAAACGGGTCACCAGCATGACGGGCCTTCTAGGCTGATTGGTAACCCTCTGCTGGAGAGGTGAAGGCTAGCCTCGGACAACCGCACCACCAAACCCGCAGATCCAGGAGTTGAAAGGATAGAGATGAACCTGCCATGACGGATCAAGCTCCGCAACCACGAAGGAGACAAGAGTGGCAGAAAGGCACGCCAGGAGGCACCGCGCAGGGGTCCCGAGCCGCATCCTGCAGCAAGATCGAGGAATCCCGCGTAGACTTTTGATGATGTTTAACCGCCACATCATCAACCCTAGACCCCACCAAAAGTGAATTCTTTCAATCGGTGATGGGTAACGTGATGGATGCCAGATCATGGTCAAGATTTTGACCGCTGAAGCAAGGTCCGCGCCACCGCTTCGACACGCCGCTGCATCTCGCTGCGCGTAGAGGGCACGCAGACATTGTGGGGGCGCTGCCAACAGAGACGGCCTTACACCGCTGCACGGAAGGGCGCCAGCGTGGATTTTACGAGGCGATCCCTGAACAAACCTCTTATTGATGATGAGTTGGAGTACCGTATGGCGAGCCTGCGAGACACGAAAGGCGCCTTCGACTTGAAGCGGCGGAGTTTGAGGATGCAGCGATGCACCTTGCTGCGCTTCACGGCCGTACAGTCGTCGTGAGAGAGTTGCGCGCGGCAGGCATCAGCGTGGGCGCAGTCAGCAGAAACGGCTACACAACGCTGCACTACGCTGCGGTTGGAGGCCACGTCGACGTTTGGACGCCGCAGCGGGCGCCATCGCGGATTCGATGAACAACCGAGGTGACACGCCGCTGCACTGCGTTGCGGATGGCTCAAATCGGCATTCACGATTACCTCAGCCAGCAGCTGGTGCACGACGAGGCCACGTCGATGTCGTCAGAGAGCTTCTCGCAGCGGGCGCCATCGCGGATTCGATGAACAACCGAGGCCACACGCCGCTGCACATCGTTTTGAAAAACGGCGCTGACACTGTCGCGCACGCGCTTCTCGGCGTGGGCGCAAGCATTATGGTCACGGACGCCCGTGGCCTGTCCGTGTTTGATCTCGCCGCAAGTGCGCGCCACTTGTGCGTAGACTCTACGAGTCCCCGTTGTGCAACTCTACGGAGTGCGTTGCAGAGATGGTGCGCGTGGAGCATCGTTGCCGGCGGAGCGACTTGACCGTGAGCCAGCACGCGCGCCTGGGCGCACCGGCACCGGCGGGCGCCCTCTAGGAGGGACTGGTGCAGCAGGTGCTGGCGCTGGCAGAGGAGTAGGAAGTGGCGCCAGCCTGCCTGCGCCCTTGGATGCGCTGCTGTGGTGTGAGTCCGAATCGAGAGAGGAGGACGCCCCGTCGCGCTGCCCCGCGGGGCCGCCGCCCGTGCGAACCTCATCCGGTCCCGCCTTGCCACCATGCACGCATTGTTCACCCAGGCAATCCGCATCGCGACCCTTGTTTAAAGAATCCCCCCCTACTCACCCATCCCCGCCTCCCTTGTCACTCCGTCGTCCCGCAGTCGTGAGGCCACATGCGCCGCCAACAGGGCAGGTTGAGCTCTATGCCGACCATGGCCACGACCCAGCCACGCTGCGGTGGCGCGGTTTCCAACGGCGGGCCAAGGCTCCTCCCGTCGGGCGGTCGCGCCCATCGGCACGCCTCCCTGCCCACACCCGAATCCTGAACCACCTCGCGAGCCAACGGCTCTGCGGCCGTCCCTGGTGGCTCGCAGCTGCCTGCGGCCGCCCAAGGCGGCTAGCGCTGGACGCCGAGGAGGGTGCGGAAGACTTCGTAGAGCAGGAAGAAGGTCGAGCTCGACGGGATCTTGTGCGCGACCCGCGCCGTCGCCTGGGCCCCCGACAGCCGTTAGCCTCGCCGCGCGCGGCTGCCGGGGAGGCCGCCTGCCGGGTTTCACGCTGCAGCAGAGCCGCGGGGCCGCGGGGCCGCGCGTGGGAGGAGCGCAGCACCCCCTTGAAGAAGGAGGCGGCGCCCTCGGAGCGGTAGGTCTGGGTGACCACATCGGCCAACCCCTCGTACCTGCGAGAGGCACGCGGCGTGTCCACTTAGTACGAGGGGGGGGGGGGGGGGGGGGGACATCGGCCAACCCCTCGTACCGCTCGGGCGACACCATCCACCGCGTCTTGATCACGTCCATCGGCATCGTCGCCAGCGACGCCACTGCCCCGGACGCAGCGCCCACCCACATGCCCCTAAACGCCCGCCCGCTCGCGCCCTCAGCGCGCGGCGAGCCTCCCCCTCGCGCAGCACGCGGCAGGTCGGCGCGGCCGGCCGTCGCGCACGTGGGGGCGCACACGCACCCGATGCCTGCAGCCGCGGCAGACCGTCGGCGCCGCGCCGGCGCCCCCCCCTCTCCCCCCGGCTGCGGCTCCTGAGCCGCGCCGGGCTTGGCGGCGGCGTCGCGGGGCGCGGCGTCCTCGGCGGCGGCGATGTTGTCGACGCTGAGGCGCACGGCCTGGAGGGCCTCGTAGGAGAGGAGCAGGCACACCGCGTACGGCACGTCGCGCGCCATCTGCACCACCACCGACCGCGAGCACAGGAACTGGCGCGCCCCGCCCTTGGCCATCATGTCGCGGATCGCCGTGGCCGCGGACGGGTAGATCCCCGCCTGCACGCGCTGCTTCACCATCTCCGTCGGCACCCGCACCAGCGCCGCGATGCAATTCGCCGCCGCCGCCGACACCGCCACCGCGATCTGCCCGCCCCGCGCCCGGAACCCCGCTGAGCCCGGGCGCCGGAGGGGCGGGGCGGGTTGGGACGCCGGAGGGGCGGGGCGGGGCGAGAGGGCCTGCAGGTAGGAGGCGCCGAGGAGGAGGGTCAGCCAGCGCTTCATATACTGGTAGACCGCAAAGTACACGGCGATCGACGGAACCGAGCCCTGCGCAGCCCCCCGCCCCCGTTGGAACCTGCACGCTCTGCAGCAAAAGCGAAACGCGTCCGCTGCCCCCATCGCGAGTACCGCATGGGCAGCAGTGCCAGGAAGACTAGCCACAGTGGCTTCAGAGCCGAGCCAGCAAAGCACTGCCGCCACAGCAAAAGGCACAAGGGGCGGGGCTGGGCGTTTGCCACGAGCGTGACGTCGAGGCCGCGGTATAGTCCCTGCGCGCCGTCCTTGGCCAAGACCTTTCGCGCAGCCTGCGACTCCCACTCACAATGTGAGACCTTCCGACCGCAATCGGGTTGCGTTGCACTAGCACTATGCCGCTGGGTCTCTCCTGGCGCTGTGTTCCCGTTCGGACCACACCTGTATCACGTTGAGGTCCTCCGCGGAGTGCTGCTGCATCGTCTTGACAACGTCGAACGGATGCAGCAGGCACTTCACAGATGCAGATGCCATCCCACTTGCCGCACCATTCTTCAGGCCCTCAACAAGGTGTCCCATCACAGTCCGACGGCGCGGGGGGGGCGGATCCTCAGTGACAATCTCCTCTCTTCGTGGAGGGCCCTTCCGAAGTACGAAGCGCCCTGCGTTCCCGACCCACTTGCCCACATTGGGCAGCGCATGTGAACCTTGGTTGCAGCAGCAAACCAGCAGCGACAGGACGATCAGCAGCCGGCCTGGCCCTGGCGCCCCCATCAGTCGCATATCAATTCGCGGAGCCTGAGTGGCAGGAACGATCGAAGGATCTCCCGGACAGCCCCGATTCAAGACCAAAACCGGGGTGGAGGAGTTCCCCGCCGACAGTACACTTCGGCGAGCAGTTCCTTTGCTCGGCGCACGCTTCGTGGAGGGACTCGCGTCTGGCGCTGCAAAGCGTTTGAGTGCTACACGTGTGCAGGACGCGCGTAGGACGCGGTTGACGCGGGCGCGCAGCAAATGTGGGCGCGTCGCTTACAGACTGTAATTTCACTGCTCCGAACCCCTTCACCCGAAACCGCCTCCACCAACCCAGCCCGAGGAGCTCTTAGTAGTAGGCAGGGCGACGCGGAACAGGGACACCTCTCTGGTTGGAGTACAGGTTGCGGCGATAAGCGACCACCGAGTCCTGCACGTCCGGCGTCGTCCCCGGCGCGCCGGACGCCTCCTGCTCCATGTCGTCCAGTTCCTTGATCCGCTCTGCAGCCACCTGCATCTGCTTCATGTACGCCTGGGCAGCCTGAGCCGCCTTTTTCTTTGCCAGCCATGCCGCATCTTCGGCTTTCTTCCCCGCCCTGTCCTCTCGTGAGGCCGCCCGCTCACCAGAGTGCTGCAATGTCTGCTTGTGCCAGCCCACGGCGCTCTGCGCCACCTCCATTTGTGCGGCGTCGCGCTGCGCCTTCAGATCATTGATTCCCGCCGCCTGCAAAGCGCGCAAGGCAGGGATACTTTCAGTTGCGGTTCTACACGCGGTCTTACGCGGGTGCGCAAGTTCGCATCCAGCCCGAGGCGCCGTTCCGTACGGTTGCAGGGCCCGGAGACCCCCTCTCGAACGGGGCTGCAGCCAGCAGGAGGAGAGGGGAAAAATCAGGGTGCTCTGCGGGAACGACCTTCTTCTTGGCGAGGAAATTCCGCTCCGCCAAGAGGCGCCTCAATTTCTTGAGTTGCGCATCGTCCTGAACCCCAACTCCGGACATGTCTACCCTACCCATCCCGCCTTGCCCCCGGTACATGTCTTGCATGTCCGGGAACAGATACGGCTGAAAGCCCCCCAACGTCTTCTTGGCAAGTGACATTCCAGTGCGAGAGTCACTGCTTCCGGGCCCGTTGTACTCCTCCAACGCTGCGAACACGCTGTCGGGAGCGTCCCCGAGCAGCGCCGCGGGACGGCGTGCTGAGCTCTCGCGCCCCGACAGCCCGACAGTGGCTATAGCGACTGCTGCAGCGGTTGCTACCGCCGCAATCACGACGCTCCGGCGCATCTTAACGAACGGATTCCTTCGCCGCCCCGTCGTCCGCGTCGAGCCAAGAGCCGCCCAGAAAACTCTTTTGGTAGATACTGGGCTGGGCTATTGTAGGACGATTCCTAGAGTTGGTGGTTGACTGATGTAGCGGATCTCAGGTTCCCACGCTTCTGCTGGTAAGGGAAGAGCGCGCTGTGAGGAATCGGGGCTAGCAGGCGCGGAGATGGCAGCTGTCGACGATGAAGAAGAGCGTCTTTACGGTGGTGGCGAGGATGGCGCCAAGGAGGGTGGCGACATCGACATCGGGATGGGCGCTGGTGAAGGTGCCCCAAGCGCCCGAACCTCGCGCCAGCGCAGCCGCGCTGCTTGGCGAGATGGGGGTTGGCGAGGATTATAGACTTGCTGGATCCGCCCTAACACGCCGGCTGCCTGATTTGTGTGTATTGCAGGTGCTGCCGAGACGGAACTGGATGCGGAGCTAGAGGGAGGACCTGGGGGCGCAGAGGGTGGGGCAGATGGCGGAGATGGGGCGGACGACGATGACGACGAAGACGGAGTCGATGTCATCATCAACCAGGAGGACTTCGCAGCGCACAAAATCACGCATCCGGGTGGGACTATGCCGGTTCGTACCCTTCTCCCCCCCGGCTGAACAGGCCCCGCGCTCGCATGAGGCCAGTGCCCGTCCTTGCTCTCGCGCGTACTTAGCACCGCTCGGTGGACTCCTTGAGCAGCAGCCGAACCGGAGCTATCGCAACCCCATGTCCAAGGTGAAGTTTGGGGAAGCAAAGGATGGAGCCGGAGAGGAAGGGAGCGGAGAGCCGGGCAGCAAGACAGGAGTCGGGCAATCGGACATGCGGTATGAGGAGATTGGGCCGAATTCCGACAAGCCGTGGCGGCAGCCCGGAGCGGACCCGAGCGACTGGTTCAACTACGGCTTTACGGAGGACACGTGGAACGAGTACTGCAAGAAGCAGATCGAGCTGCGCCGCCTCAACGCCATGAGCGCCTCCATCAGGGTCGTCGGCGCCGCGCCGCCTCGCGCCGTCGGCCCGGGTGGCCCGGGTGGCCCGGGTGGCCCGGGCGGGCCCGGGCCGAACTGGGGACCGGGCGGGCCGCCAGGGATGGGCGGCCCTCCAGGGATGGGCGGCCCTCCAGGGATGGGCGGCCCGATGGGAGGGGCACGTCCTCCCATGGCCTCGCCGGAGGCGCGGGCTCCCGGGTCGGACGGCCGCGAGGGCGGCGGCGAAGGGAAGAGCGACCGGGACGAGGATCGGGACAAGGATCGCGACGGTGACCGGGGCCGGGCCGACGGCGGGGGCGGGGGCGGCGGGGGCCCGGGCGGGCCCGGGGGGGGGGGCGGCGGGGGCCCGGGCGGGCCTCCGGGAATGCCGATGGGGATGCCGATGGGGATGCCGATGGGGATGCCGCCGCCAGAGATTCTGCGGGAGATGCAGGCGCGCGGCCAGCTCCCGCCGCCGGAGGTGATGCAGCGCATGATGGCTGCAGCCGGCGCTGGAATGGGAGGAATGCCACCGGAGATGATGCAGCAGATGATGCGCCAAATGATGGGCGGCATGGGCGGCCGCCCGGGCATGGGCCCGGGCCCACCGCCTGGCTTTGCGGGGCCAGGGGGACCCGGTGGGGGCGGGGGCGGAGGCGGAGGCGACCGCGGCAGGTTCGACGGGCCGGGTGGTGGGGGCCGGGACGGCGACCGCGACCGCGACCGAGACCGCGACCGTGACCGTGACCGTGACCGTGACCGCGACCGTGACCGCGACCGTGACCGTGGTGGCGGTGGCGGGGGGGACCGTGATCGGAAGCGTGGACGTGAGGAGGATGCGGGGCGCGGGCGCGATGAGGAGAAGCGGCGGCGCGACGAGGGCGGCCGGGAGCGCCGCTCGCGTTCACGTGAGCGCTCGCGCGAAAGGAGAGACGACCGCCGCCGCGACGATCGTGGCGGCCGCGGCCGCGACTGAGGCGCTGCAGAGCGCAGCGCACCGCGCTGCAGCTGGCGTTTGTCTGCTCAGACGGTGGGCAAAGGGTGTGGTGGATGCGGCGGTCGGGGTAGTGGGGTTGCGTTGGCAGGCGAGAGAGCAGCCGGGCTGCAGGTCTGAGGTACACGAATCCTTGTTTACTCGACTCGCATGCACTCTACGACTGCATTCCGTTGTTTTCTTTGTAGGGTAGGTTGTTCCACAGATCTGCGGTCAGCTGCGACCACGACGCCCCCATGAGGTCCGCAGACCCTGCGGAACTCGCTGCGCCGTTCGCGTGCCGCGTCCAGAGACCCTTTGTCAGGGCTGCCCAACCACGCCCCTTGCGGATCTTGCCCGTGACCGGATCCTTTGCGTCCTCGATGTCTTCGATGCACTGCGAGTACTCGGGGTCCTCAGGAAACATGCTGTAGCAGAACATTATCCTGTCATCGAACGGCCGGTCCCCTGCAAGCGAGTGCCGGAAGCGTCGAACCCGTTGCTTCACCCTCCGCATTTCCCCCTCAATGTCGTCTGGTGTGAGCGCGACCTTGTCGTCCGCGAACCATAGGTGCGTCGCGTTTGTTGTGTTGACGATCTCGCCGAGCTGGCCACACATGGAATGCCCACTGACCAGGTAGCTGTTTTCCCCCGCGCAGGGCCCCCCCGGCACGTCCGTGTCCGGATTGAACGCTGCGAGATCGCCGAAGCTCTTGATGCCCAGCCGCCGGAACGCGTGGTTGTACTCCCCGCCGACTTGTTCGAATCCCTTCCCCTGCCAAAAGTCGCTGGCCGGCTGCCCCTGCTTTTGGATCCAGCGCGTGAACTCGGCCTGCTGCCAACCATTTTTGCGATTGTCGCGGTCCGGGAGCTCGTCGGGCTCCTCTTCATCTAGCGCCTTCTCCTCAGCCTCATCTGCCTCCGGGCCCGACCACGCTGTCCCGTCCCCCTGTTTCTTGTCGTAGTCAGTCGACCAGAACTTGTACGTGTTCCGTCGGTCAGCCTTGATCCATGGGTCCGTTGCTGGATCGTAGAAGCCAAGGTGTTGCATGCTTGGATGCTGTCCCAGTGTTGCTGCGTATGAAACTTGGTCCATATTGCGCGGTACAAATCCACCCAACGGGTCATCCTGCAGCTGGTCCCGCTCATATCCCTCCCGCTCCTCCAGCACCGACTGCTGTCCCTCCCGTTCAACAAGCTGCGAGAGCAAAACGAAAGCAGAGCCCACTCCCGCGAATAGTGCAAACGTCAGGTAGCCCAGCCTCCGACGAAGCGACATGCTCACAGAGACTTTAGGCCGCTTCACGCCACCCCCCCCACCTCCTGCCACAGGACGAATGGTCACGCAACTACTAGAACCATTGCCTCGAATTACTGACTTGCCTTGCGCGGTGATGTCGCAGCCGCCACCCGAGCCTCCCCTTGTACAGGAGGAGGTTCCGGCGCCAGTGGATGCGGACGATGTCAAGATAGCGTGGAACCGTCTTGTAGTGGCTGCCACGGCTGTGCAGGACCTGGAACTGGAGGCCAAGGAGCTTGCCGACGACCCAGGTCTCGTGGTTGCTCGGCAACGGGACGCTGCAGAAGAGGATTGTAGCGGGGGAACAGACACTGACGGGGAGCAGCCCCGTATTGACGCTAAGCCGAATGCAAACCGCGATGATGAAGAGCTGCGTGCCGAGCTTGCAATGCTTTCGGTCGGCGCCAAGTTGGTGTATCCCCTGCCCGCAGCGGCGCAACATCCCTTCTGCCAGACCTGCGTGCATCCATTAAGTGAGCTGCGATAGACTGGGGCGTGCTGCAAATTGCTAACGTCATAGGGGTACGCGGCAGGTTGGGAAGATCATCATCCCAGGAATTGGAGACGACTCGTCGCAGGAGACCGTGGACGAGGATGCTGCTCAGATGCGCGATTACGAACTCAGCATTCTTCGCGAGGAAACGGACGAGCTTGGTCGCAAGGTCCTGATAGGACGGCACGCTGCATACGGGTTTGTTCCCGCTGTTGTTTGGTGACTGCGAATGCGTCCGCATGTCCCGGTCCGGCAGCGCGCACTGCGCAGACGCCTGTGCTGCCTCCGAGGGCGTGCAACGCTCACGGCACATGGCTTTCAGGGACCATCAAATGTGCCAGCTCAAGCTGGTGCGGGGGGCGGGGGACGGGGAAGCTGTCGTGCACTACTCGGATGGAGAAACATACTGCTCAGGGGTAGAGCCCCCCTCTTTCCCGGCATGCGATTTGCGGGCGGGCAATATCATTTCGCACAGTTTCGCGCTTCTGCACGAGGCAGCAAGGCCGATTCGGGTTAGTGATGCGGCGTCGTGGGGCGCAGAAAGTGGACACGGCTGGTCGCCAAATAGTGGGAGAGGTGAACCAGCTAGTGGCGGGGGAGGAAGGTTTCTGGGCACCGCGCGCTGAGGTGACGCACACCTTCACGCTCTCGGTCGAGCCCGCCTGCAGGGCCGAGCGCCGGAACCACGCGGAGACGGCGCGGCTCCGTGTGGACCGGCTGGCCGCACTGCTCTCGTTTGTGGAGCTCGCGAGCAAGGACGAGCAGGAGGCGCGGCTCGGCGGGGGAGGCGCGATGGCGCTCGGGCTGCAGCCCAAGGACCTGCTGGAAGATGTGCAGGACGCGACCGAGGACGCGTGCGCGTGCATGCGGAGGCAGGCGGCCCTGCTCGCCGACCTGACCTTCGAGACGGCGGAGGACAGGCACACTCGTTTGGAAGCGCTCGCCGCAGCGGGGATCAGCCGGAAGCGCGCGCATCTCCTGACAGACCGCGCGTTTGGAACAGTGCGCGCAGTGCATCGTCTGAATGAGATGACGAGCGACGAGAGGTCGGAGCAGAACAGCGACTTTGTCCCCCAGCTGTTGCAGGTAATGCTCAAGGTCCACCAGCGCCTCGAGGCGTCCTTCCAGCGCCTCGACCAGGGAATCGGCAACGCCGAGAAGCGGCTGCCACGCGCGGCGGTGGAGGCGTGGCGGCAGGACTGCTCAGGCGCCGACACGTGCATGATCTGCCTGCTCGAGCTTGAGGAGGGCGGGCAGTGCATCGCCCTCCCCTGCTCCCACAAGTTCCACCACGACGTACCGCCCGCGCCCCGCGCCCCCGCGCCTCGCGCCCCTCGCGCCCTTGTCGCCCCGCGCCCCGCGCGCTTGACGTGTGGCGCTCTGGGCATGGGGCCCATGCCCACTTTCGACGCGAGGGCCGGAGGGCGGACGGGTGACGCGAGCGCGGGCGGGGCGGGCAGTGCGCCAAGGACTGGCTCCACGGGCACTCGACGTGCCCCAACTGCCGGCGCGATCTCGGCGAGGCGGGCGCGGCGGCGGATGCGGGCGCTGAGGCGGGCGCTGAAGCCAAGGCGTCGAGCGGGCCGGGCGAAAGTGGTCCGAAACCGCGGCTCACGCCCCGCGGGCAGACTTGAGGCGAGGGCCGCACCGGGCGCGCCGGGGCAGGCCCTGCGGCTCGCACCGAGACAGCGCGTGCGGCTCAAGCACGGGCGCCGGCGCGCGCGCGCTGCACCGGCGCTGGCTGGAATTAAAGCCTTCACTAGTCCGGCACGGCGAGCGCGCGCGGCGCTCAGACGGCGCTGTAGCCGGCGTCCTTGGGAGCGCGGAGCATGCTGCGCGGCATGCAGGCGCGGGCGTGCTTGGAGCGGAGCGGGGAGCAGCCCGCCTTGATCTCCTCGGCCGAGGAGATCAGCCCGCGCTCGTTGTCAGGACTGGCACCGAGCGACGAAGAGGGCGACTCCGGCGACTCCGGCGTCGACGACGGCAGCAGCCCGCTGCGCTCCCGCGCCTGCTCCTCCCGCGCTGACAGCCCCCCTGGGACCCACTGTGCCTCGCCCTTGCCCCTTGCGCCTCGCTTGCCACCCCGTCGCCCTCCGGCCTGCTCTGCCGGCACGATCTGGTTCAGGTTCGACGCGCCGCTGTTGCCGCTGCTGTCGCCAGCGGCCCGCGCGGGACTTCCGTCCGTGAACGCCACCCGGCCCCCTCCCCGCGCCCCGCTGCTGCCCCCGCAAGCCTTGCGGAGTACGCCCGTGACGGACTGCGCGCTGGAGGCGACAGAGCCCGAGGCGGCGCGCTGCATCTCCGTCTCCTCCTGCGCGGCCCGTCCGACGCTCGGCGACGCACTGCGCGCGCCGAGGCGCTTCGCAGCGCCGATCTTGGCCGCGAGCTTGCGGAACATGCCCTTGCTCGCGCTCTTGTCGCCCTTGTTCCCCTTGGCGCGGCCCTGGCTGCCTGGCGCACCCGAGAGGAACGGGCCGCCCGCGCCGCGCGCGCGCGCGAGGTCTAGCGAGGCGGGCCGCGAGTCCCGCGACGACGCGCGGCTGAGGCTCCCCGTCTCCTCGGGCGCGGCGGGCGGGCGCGTGGCCGCGCGAGCGCGCAGCCCGTCGAGCGCCGGCTCAGGCTCCGCGGGTGGAGAGCCCGCGGGCTGGCGGAGCGTGAGGTAGGAGCGCGGGACGATGCCGCGGATCGCGAGCGGGTGGCCGTCGGGCGCGAGGGTGTGCCGCTCGATGGTGCACCACCCGTCCTTGAAGTTCTGCACGATGGTCACCCGGTCGCCCGGCACCAGCGCCACCTCGTCGGGCTGCTCTGGCGAGAACTCGTACACGGCCACCGCCTCGATCCCCGGCGCGCCCTCCTCCCTGCCCGCCCGGCCCCCGGTCTCCGTCGTTCCCTCCTCCGTCTGCGTCGCGCCCTCGTCCCAACCCTCGCTGTCGCCCGCCCCGTACACCTCCTCCGCGCCGCCGCCCACGCCGGCACCGCCGGCGGCGCGCGCGCCGAGGCTCTCGGCGAGCATCTTGGGCACCCCCAGCCGCAGCCGCACGCTCGAGCCCTCGGTGCTGCCCGCGCCGCCGTCGCCGCCGCCGTCGCCGCCGCCGTCGCCGCCGTCGCGGTTCAGATCCGCTAGCCCGCGCAGCCCCTCGTACAAGTCGACCGTCGACCCGCCCTGGCCCCCACCGCGCGCGGGCGGCCGCTCCGCCCCGCGCGGGTCGCTGCAGAGCCCCGGGAGGGCTGTGAGCAGGTTGGCGGGCAGGTGGGCCGTTGAAAGCGCTTGTAGGGCCGAGTCGCGCGGCCGCGAGCACCACCCGCCCCGCGGCACCGCCGGCGCCGACCTGCTCCCCGCGCCCTCCTCGCCCTGCGGCTCGCGCCCTGCGCCGCCGCCCTCCGTCGCGGGCTGCGGGCCGCCCGCGTCGACCGCCAGCCCGCGGTTGAGCGCGCGGACGCGCGCGTGCTTTTCGCGGCGGGCGGTCTCGCGGGAGGCGGCCTTGAGGCGGAGGGTGAGCTCGGAAGTGAGCACGGCGCCCTCGATGCCGCCGCCGATGGGCTCGCCCGTGCTCGACACCGCCGACGACCCCGACGGAGTCACCGTCCCCGATGCCCGCCCCACCCCGCCCCCGCGCCCGCCGTGCGCGTGGTCGCCCCACGCGCCTCCCGCACGGTCGCGGGCCGTCGCGTAGCGGACGTGGGCGGCGATGGCGTGGAGCCAGGAGGTGCGCTCCTTGTCGCTCGACGCCTGGAAGAGGAACTCGTCGCCCGCCGTGTCCGCCAACCGCAGGCAGAACGGCATCCCCGCGCCCTTCTTCGCCCCCGACCAGTCCAGGCCCGCCCCCCGCACCCGCGGGCGCTCCTCCCCGTCCATCCTCTCTACCACCCATCCCTCCCCGAACTTGAGCACGCCGCGCGGCTGCGCCTCCCTGCGGACGACCTCGTTGGCGAGGTTCACGCTGTTCTCGAAATACGCCATCTCGCCCTCGCTGAGTACCACTTGCCGTTCGGTCCACCCCTTAAGGTAGCGGTCGCCGCGCTTCACCAGCACGCCAGTCCTCTCCGGCGGTGGCTGCCACCCGACACACGCCATCGCGCCGTGAGCAACAGCACAGCTCAGCTCAGCTCACGTCATCATCTGCGCAGCTCCGTCGACGAGGCACGGCATACCCGCACCCCATGTGGTGGGTGGAGCACTGGGGACGCGATTACAAGGCGGTACCTACTATTGGATGAGGGAGCACGCACCCTTTCAGGCATTTCATACACCTTGCCCCGCGAGCCTGGTCGGGGCTTGGCCTCCGCACCCAGGAACTTGCGGCGGACCTTCTCGTCGGCCTCCTCGTCCACTCGGACCTGACAGCACCAACAACAGTGAGACCCACATTGATGGGCCACCGCCGGCTCCTCCCAGTTCTGTTTGGTGTCACACGCCTGGCGTGCCGCGCGGGGGGCCCAACACGCACTGCGTACAGATACAAACGAAACGAACCAGCTCGAGCAGTCCAAAAGTTGGTGCAGGGGGGCGGTACCTCGGAGAGTGGCATTCGCTGTGCTCGAGGCCCACATATCCTGCATGCACGAACGCTGGCGGTCGGCATTTCGAACGACATCGCCGTGCTGGCACGCCCGGGACCTCCCGAATCCACGACCGGGCCCGATTTTTAATCTGAAATAGCGCAGCCGAGGGCTCGCCTCCGGATCAGCAGGGCGTCGGCGCTTGAGCCGTTGGCGGGGCCTTTGGCGGGAACACGCCCTTAGAGAGAGGACGGCGAACCTGGACGCGGCGCCATTCTCCGTCCCCACTAGCTACCATGGGTATCAAACAGCTGACGAAGATGATCGGAGACAATGCCCCCGACGCTATCAAGGCATTTTCCCACTCCGCTGTTCCTATCTCCGCTGCTCCTGACCTGTGAGTAATCGCGATTGTGGAAGCAACGTGCGGTCTTGCCGACGCTATTGCAGTCGCCCGCGCGTGAGCGCTGTTCCCATTGCAAGGTCGGTGCAAGTGGCACACTAATTGTATCGTCGTCGAAGCAAGCTAACCTCACCAGGTGACGGGCTGTGCTGAGCAGGAGCAGCAAATTAGCAATTACTTCGGGCGCAAGGTCGCCATCGACGCCTCCATGTCCATCTACCAGGTCTGTCGCGCAATATGTCCCGGCTAACCGCGCATGCGCCTTCTAAAGCATATCAAATTGTTTTCACTTTACACCTTCCCTTGCGTGTCATGGGTGGCGCCCATATCGACGAGGTACTGGCTGGCTGCCTGACGCTGCTCGCGGACCGTTCCCCGCAGTTCCTTATCGCGATGCAGTCCAAGGACGGCACGCTGACTATGACGAACGAGGCGGGAGAAAACACGGGGCCGCTCAACGGCATCATGCTCCGCACGGCAAAAATGCTCGAGGCGGGCATCAAGCCGGTGTACGTCTTCGACGGCAAGCCGCCCGAGCTCAAGCGCGCCACCCTCGACGACCGCCGCGAGAAACGCGAGGAGGTCCTGTCCTGCCCCATTCCGAATATCTGCGCTCTGAACCGTTCCTGTGCGGGTGTGCTGACGTGTGCCGCACGGAGCAGGCCGAGAAGGCGATCGAGAAGGCCAAGGAGGAGGGGGACGAGGAGGCTGTGGAGAAGTTCTCCAAGCGCAACATGCGGGTGACGCCGGAGATGACGGCGGACGTGAAGAAGATGCTGCGCATGATGGGCGTGCCGGTCATTGAGGCCCCGACCGAGGCCGAGGCGCAGTGTGCGGAGCTCTGCAAGAAGGGGCTGGTGTACGCCGCGGTCTCGGAGGACATGGACACCCTCACTTTCGGGGCGCCCGTGATGCTCCGCAACGTGTTCATGCCCGAGTCGCGGAAGCTGCCCATCCTCGAGATTTCCCTCAACAAGGTGCTCGCGGGCCTCGAGCTCACCCTCGACCAGTTTGTCGACCTCTGCATCCTGATGGGCTGCGACTATTGCGGCACCGTCAAGGGCATCGGCCCCAAGACTGCGCAGACCCTGGTGCAGAAGCATGGGTCGATGGAGAAGGTGATCGCCAACATCAACCTGGAGAAGCACCCGCTGCCGGACCCGTTTAACCACGAGGAGATCCACAACTTCTTCATTTCACCTGAGGTGACCGACGCGAAGCAGCTCGAGGCGGACGGGCTGATGACGTGGAAGGAGTGCGATGAGGAGGCCTTCGTGCACTTCATGGTGAAAGAGAAGCAGTTTGACGAGAAGCGCATCATGGGGGTGATCGAGCGCATGAAAAAGTCGCGGGGGACCAACACTCAGCAGCGCCTCGACGGGTTCTTCAAGGTGCTGCCGTCCAACACGGGCACGCCCGGCAAGCGGCCGGCCGCCAAGGACGACAAGGCCGCCAAGAAGTTCAAGACCGGGCACGGGGGGAAGGGCATCGTCAAGAAGAAGTGAGCGCGATCGGGGGGGCGCGCCCGCGGCCCGCGGCAGCGGGCGCTCGCCGCCGTGGCCACGCTGCGGCATTGTGTGATAGACCAAAAACAGATTTTCGGGAACGCGCGTGCCTCTGCCGTCACCAATAGCGCCGCGCCGCCATTTCGCGCCGCAGCGCCCCGAGCGTGGTCTGGCCCACAGCGCCCAGGGCGGCGCCAGGGCTGCGCCACAGCGACCCTGCCGGGCTCGCCCTGACGCCCCCAGCCGCCCCCGCGAGCCCCGCCGCGCCCGACCGATCCAGCGCCTGCGCGGCTGGCGACGCCGGGGCGCCCGGCGTCCGTCCCTCTGTCTCCTTGTGCCCGCCCGTGCGCGTGACCCCGCCCCGCGCCCCGCGCCCGCTGCTGCGCAAGCTCCCGGGCGCCGTGTCGCCCTCTCCGCCCGACCGGGGGCCCGTGCTGCGATCGGCCCAGCGCGCGGCGCCTCCCCCCCAGTCGTCGGCGCGGGGGCTGCACGGCGGCGTCGACTCGCCGGAGCTCCAGCCCCGCGACGCCTCCCCCGCCCGCACGCTCAGCACCACCGACCCGGGCGGCGCCGCCGGATGCGCTCCGGTCATTGGCGTCCTCGCGGCGCCCGAGAGTCGGCGGGGGGGTCGCCCCGCGTCGCTGCTGCCGCTGCTGTCGCTACTGTCGCTGCTGCTGCCCCCGCCCGTGCGCGTGACCCCGCCCCGCGCCCCGCGCCCGCTGCTGCGCAAGCTCCCGGGCGCCGTGTCGCCCTCTCCGCCCGAGCCAACGTCTTCGAGGCCCTCGCCGATGCATTGGAGAGCATCTCCAAGCATCTCCAGCCTCCGCCGCGCGGGGCGCCATTCGCCGTCACCTGCCGGTCCGCCTCCATTGTCCCCATCGCCCCACGCCTCGTCCTCGGCTGAAAATGCTGCGCCATGCGTGCCGTCGTGCGCCCGCGGCGGCCCCGGAGATGCCCTTTCCGGGTGTGGCGGGCTGCTTCGGCTCTCTGCCAAAGAGCTCCCCTCGCTGCGAGGGGACACACGCGTGTCCCCGCGCATCTGCCTTTCCGCCAGCAACGCCTCGAACCGGCTGCGCATCGCGCCCGCGCCCAGGCCTTGGCCGACCGGCGAGACTCGCCCGAGCGCAGGACTGGATCGCGCTCGCAGCGAGGGCGAGGGCGAAGGCGAGGGCGCGGGCGAGCGGTAGTGCGTGGAGCCCTCTTCGAGCACCGCCGCGACGGCCGGGCTCCGCCGCCCCGCGCAAGCCGCCAGCCCCACACCAACGCGCTCGGGGCGGGCGTCACGCGCAGTGGGCAAGCCGCGGTCGCTGCCCGCCGACGCCCTTGGAGCCATTTCGCGGGGGGCAGGGGCCGGCGGGCGCTGGGCGGGCGCAGCGAGGGCGGCGGCGGCGGCGGGGAGGGCGGCGGCGGCGGCGGCGAGGCGCGCGTCTAGGCTGCCGAGCGCCTGCTCCACCTCCCGCTCCAGCGTGGCCATCCCTGCGCGGAGACGCGCCGCCTGCCCGCGCAACGCCCCCTGCTGCGCCGCCTCGCCTTGCAGCGCCCGCAGCCCGTGCAGCACCCGCGCCTCCAGCGCCTCCAGCCCCTGCACGCTCGCCCCGCGTGCCTGCCCCGCCCCCGCCGCCCCCACGCCGTGTGCCCCGAGGAGGCACTCGGCCTCGGCCTCGATGTTCCGCAGCGACGCCCACAGCCGCTCCTCACTCACGCCCTCGCCCTCCCGCTCGGGGCCCGCGGCCCGGGGCCCGGGGCCGTGCGGGAGGGCCAGCGGCGCGCGCTGCATGTCGCGCCACAGCGCGAGCGACGCGCGGTTCGCTTCCGCGTGGCGCCGCGCGGCCGCCAGCTTTTCTCTCGCCGCGTCCCGCTCTCCCCGCAGCCGCGCAGCGTCCGCCTGCATCGCCCAGCCCTGGAAGGCCGCGGAGGCAGAGATGTGCGCCCAGAAGCCGAGGAGGCGAGCGGCGACGGCCGCCTTGTTGTGCTGCGCGCGCGTGCGGAGCCGCGCGGTCTGGTTGAAGTGCGCTTGCCCGGCGTCAACGGCCTGCGCCAGCTGGTGCTGGAGCTCCGCCACCTGCACGGGGCCCGCGCGGGTGAGCTTGGGCGGGGACGTGACTTCTCTCTCTCCCTCTCTCTCTCTCTCCCTTCCTCTCTCCCTCTCT
>ENA-UOXV01003272-UOXV01003272.1-marine-metagenome-genome-assembly--contig:-NODE-3272-length-19911-cov-5.260173_pt1 | contig 19911 bp, 23 predicted proteins | sample MGYA00238165_ERZ766961 | MGnify/ENA primary metagenome ERZ766961 (study PRJEB28924, sample SAMN03173240) | marine metagenome | biome: Marine; feature: Water; material: Subsurface seawater | place: North...
TTTTGATTTTTTCTGTATTAGGAACCATCATGTTAGGCTGGGCAACACCAACAGAGGCAGCTGCTATGGGCGCCATAGGAACAGTTTTAATGACCATATTCTATGGCTCATTTAACCTCGGAATTATGCAAGAGGCTTTTCTCAAAACACTTCAGATAACGGCAATGATCCTAACTATATTGTTAGGTGGGGTGATGTTCGCTGGTGTGTTTGTTGCCTTAGGCGGAATAAGCGCGGTTCAGAATCTCCTAGAAGCAGCGCAACTTGGGCCTTGGGCAACGATGCTTATATTGATGGCCATTGCATTTATTGCAGGTTTTGTTCTAGATCTTATCTCAATTATTCTGATCATTATTCCAGTTTCTGTAGCAGTTTTAAGATCAATGGGTGTAGATGACGTTTGGTTCTGTATTATGTTTTTGGTTGTTATCCAAACTAGCTATCTTACTCCTCCAATGGCTCCGGCGATCTTCTACCTTCGGGGAATTAGTCCGCCAGAAATACGTTTAATGGATATGTATAAAGGGGTCTTACCGTTCATTGCATTAGAGTTTATATGCTTGGGCTTAATAATGGCTTTTCCAGATTTAGCCTTAAAACTTCCAGAACTCTTATTTGAACGGGTCGCGAAAGGTACCCCTTACTGATAAATAATTAGAGAGTAAATGCTCTGTAGAAAGCGCCTGCTTGGCGCTTTCTGTTTATCCAGATGGTTTAAAAGATGATGAATAAAAAATTAGGAATATATAGTCGATAATATGATTAAATAACTTAGGTCAGTATAGGCGCTAACCGGTAGTTAATTGTTGACGAGTTGTAGAAAGAAAATTTATATTTTTGTAAAGCGGAGGGTAATCTGCGAGATTACGATCTAGCGGGAACGTTCATAATAGGGAGATCTCACATAATGATGGGTGAACAGCAGACCTTATTCCGAAATGACTACCGGGCTAAGATTGATGGTTGGTATAATGGCTATGTTCATATAGCCGTTGTTTATGCAATTGGGGTAACAGCGCTCTGGGTTTATATCCAGCACATTGCATCAGTCCATTGGTATGAGTGGTTAACTATTCCAGTCACTATTTTGCTGGCAAATATATTTGAATGGTTTTTGCATAAATATGTAATGCATAACCGGATTAACTTCTTCGGTCTGCGTGCTATTTATGAGCGTCATACACTTAACCACCATAAATTTTTTACTGATGATGAAATACGCTTCCGCGGTCAAGAGGACTGGCGGGTAACTGTTTTTCCTCCCTATGCATTAGTAATTTTTATAATGATGTCATTGCCTGGTGTGGCAGTATTAGGATATCTGTTGGGAGCCAACGTAGGGTGGTTATTCATTTGTTCTACCACTGGTATGTATTTAACGTATGAGTTTATGCACTTCTGCTGCCATGTAGATGAAAATAAATTTGTAAAGCATATGCCTTTCATAAATACTTTGCGGCGTCACCATACAGCGCACCACAATAGATCGTTGATGATGGAAGTGAATATGAACCTCACATTTCCTATCGCTGATTGGCTATTTGGGACGTCTGATTTAAAAAGAGGATTGATTGGGCATATTTTTAATGGTTACGAAACGAAGTATTTAAAAGAAAACTTGCGTGCTAAGCCTCGCACCCCACCGGAGGCGTCAGCTGGACCGGTACCAAAAGAATGAATCCGGAACACATAAAATGATATGGAATGCCACACTGTATTCCTTTTTGGTTTTTTTGATGTGTTTTCGCGCTATCTACTAGGCAAATAGTGCTTTCCTGAGGGAGTAAAACATGTCTGATATTAGACCTTACAATGGATTTATCATAGATGGGGCGCAATATGCAAAATGGGACCGTGCAATTTTTCAGGAGATGCGTGACGGAGGAGTAAGTTGTGTCAATGTGACAATAGTTTATTGGGAGACTGCTCGGGAAACACTCTCAGAAATAGGGAAATGGAATAGACTATTCGAACAAAATAGTGATCTGATCATGCAAGCTAAAACAGCAGATGATGTACGTTTAGCAAAAACTATGAATAAAACAGCAATTACATTCGCATTTCAACATTGTTCTCCAATAGAAGAAGACATTGATCTAGTAGAGATAATGTATGATCTTGGGGTACGGTTCATGCAACTCACTTATAATAACCAAAGCGTTTGTGCAACTGGCTGTTATGAAGAAGTGGACTCGGGCGTAACACGTTTTGGCCGTCAAGTTATCAAAGAAATGAATAGAGTTGGGATGGTTGTCGACATGTCTCACTCTGGAGAAAAGTCTACCTTTGATGCTATAGAAATCTCGGAACGTCCTATCACGGTGACACATGCAAACCCCAAGTCATGGCATCCGGCACTGAGAAATAAGTCAGACGAACTAATGAAGGCCTTGGCCGAAAGTGGTGGTATGTTAGGTTTTTCAATGTATCCTTTCCACCTGAAAAATGGGCCTGATTGCACTATTAGTGAGTTTTGTAAGATGATAGCAGGTGCAGCTGAAATAATGGGCGTTGATAAAGTGGGAATTGGCTCTGATCTTGTTCAAGGCCATGGTAATGAAGTTGTTGAGTGGATGCGCAATGGTCGGTGGAGTAAAGAAATGGATTTTGGTGAAGGCTCTTCGGCGAATGCAGGCTGGCCGGACCCGGTTGATTGGTTCACGGGAAATCGTGATTTTTCCAATATAGCCAGTGGTCTAAATGATTTTGGTTTCAATGACAGGGAGATATCCCAGGTTATGGGGCTAAATTGGCTTCAATTTTTTGAGTCTTCTTTTAAATCACAATGACCTGCTGTCTAATTGCAAAAAACCAGCTGGATGGAAATCCACGTCGTTCATCGGAAGATGTTATGACGCTTGATAGACTTGGAGCACTTTTCCCCAATCGGTTGAGTTTCTCGCGCACACTAGTAAGGCGTATGAGTCGGGAGAAATGGAGTATAAAGAGGATTAGTTTTAACTTGAATGAAAAAGGTATTGGAACGGCTATCTACAAAATAAATACCAACCTGTCACCGCTTTGGTTTGTTGTATTTGCTCAACATTTATCGGCAGAAGATCGAACTGATAGGGTAATAGCTGAGAAGTGGGACGCTACCTTTACCCTTACTTGTGAGGAGCCTACAGATACTCAATTAAAACGACTTGAAGCTAATGTGCCTTTACAAGAAATGGGGCGATACACACCAAAGGAACTTGTTTTAAGTCGCGCCAACAAAAGTGTTCGACTTTTCGAATATGTATCCGACAAACTAGCATCCGGTGTTCAACCAGAGCCTTCCGAGCTTATGGACGTAGGGTATCTAATCAGAACAACTGCGGTATATGGAAACGGAAAATTTGGACTTTCTGATTTAGAGAATATTAAAGATAAAAAACTTTTTGAACTGCCATTTCAAGCTGAAATGTTATGCGTATACTTGGCGCGATGTTTTAGTTTTGATTGGGTTGAGCATGTTGCTTTTTTTAAAAGCCCTGGTTCATACAAACCATTAGACGATCACTTTAAGCAAGCATTAGGTGTTGGAAATGCAACTGGATTAGGAATGGCACCATTCCTAATAAATCATCCTAAATTAATTTGCCATTGGATGACCGCTCGTGAAAACGCCCTGGCAGAAGTCAATGGTATAGAAAAGGTCTCTAATGATAATAGGAAACAGTTTGTTGAACTTTTAGATGAAGCACAAATGCATTTAATCGAATGGCCAACGACAGATGAAGAGCAACAAGCTAAACTCCTAAAGCTAAAAGAAGAACTGTTGCAGATCGCAAAAGCAGTCCAAAGCTTAGATGATCATAAATTCTGGAAAACCCTTACTTCTTGGGCAAGTAACAGTTTAAGTTTAGAAGGACAAGAATTACTAAACTCTCTAGTAATAGAAATTAACCCAAATGTTGTTGACCATTTTGAACTTGAGACAGCATCTGATGAACTGATGTCCATAGAAGCAGACATGCCATTAATCTCTATAGTGAAAATAATTGAGTCGAGATATTCATGGGTTTTAAAATTGAATTTGGAACATGAAGGTTCAAACGCTCGATTCTGGTATCGTTCGGAAGAAAAAGAAGAGCCAAGGTTGGGATGGCGCTTCAGAGAGCCTGGCGCGGATAAGGAAATGCGATTGGGAATAGCTCAAAATGTAAAAAAACTCTATGAACAACTTTTGGCGGAAGATCTACCACTTAAAGCAATGACTGTGTCTGAGTTTCTCATAACGGCACCAATCTGGCGGGAGACTATTCAAAGGATACAAAGTCTAAGAAATTGTCATTATGCTGAAATTGAAGATAATGTGCTGGAAGAAAACTGTCGCCCAATTAATCTTCTGAGGTGTAAGCTAGCAATGTTTGGTGCAACAAAATTTGATCCTAAGTCTGATTTGTGGATACGGATTGCTCTCTTCCAAGGAGCTCCATTAAGTAAAAATTTAAATTTAAATGGTCCAGAATGGTCAAGTTTCAGCCCTCTTAATAAAAAAATATCCAATGAACCAAACTATTTCGTTTAATGAGATAATTACAACAGTAACCAAAGCATTATTTGCATTAGGTGTGCCACCCGGTGTTGATTCAGAAACCGGAAAAAATATTGCTTGGCTAGAGGCTCATAAGTTTCCTGGTGTAAAAATTTTAGCGAGAGAAATTAATAAAATTGATGTTTTAGGAGAATGGCCCGATTTCATCGTTTCTGAAGTAGATGATGTTGTAACCATAGATTCTTCAATTCCATCTGCTCTTATATTTTCTCAAACAGGTCTTGATATCGCCGCTACTGGTAAAGTACTTCACATTAAGGCATGCAGTGCACCTTTGATTCTTTTCGCGGAAGCGGTGAGAAGGGCGAGTGAATTGGAAAGTTATAAACTAAACTGGGCTATAGATGGATTGATAGTTAATGCTGACTGTTCACATAAGCATCATTCCCTGAGCGGGGACCATAATGGTTTTAGTGTAGCTAGATACGTGACAGTCCAAAAAATAAAGTCTGCAATTCCCAACGATACTCTTACAGCGAACCAAGTCTACCAAAAATACTTGGCGGAGGGAGTTATGGTGGATAAATCGTCGTGGGAAATAATCCTCAAGGTTGCAAAAAAGAGCTTAGTTACAAGCACCTCCCAAAGCCGCGCAAGTGCCGGTGCAGAAGTTGATGATAGCAACTAAAAAATTCGCCCAATTCATGTTGAATTGCTAAATAATAGATTATCTTCTGTTAGAACTTAAGAGCTAAAAAAAATAAAGCTTGCTTAATAACGATTCTCATAGATGCAGGAAATTTTCTTCAAAATAATTTTAAAGTTTTCCTATAAGAGCTTTGGCAATCTTCTTTGATTTTCCGAAATACTTCACTTTTTTGATCGTGTCAATATTATCTGTATTTTTTCCAACCACCACGAAACCGATCATGCCCATAGATTTGTGAGGAGTGCACCAATAGGCGTAAATCCCAGGAACAGTGAAATTATAACTAACGTCTTTGCTCAACTTACTTTTAAACTTTTTTACGCCGGCAGGAACGCCATTTTTCATTATAAATTCAACGTTATGACCCTTACTACGTGCTTTCCAGGTGACAGTGTCACCAGTGCTAACTCGAATAATTTTTTCAGAAAAAAGCATGCGCTCCTTTCCTTTTTTATTAAGCATTTCAACCGCGGTATCGCCAGCGAACGCTTGACCAATATTTAAAAGACTGAAAAACAAAATAGTAATGAGCTTCATGACGAGGATCCCTTATGTAACACTTTACTCTGTTACGGCTGTTCTTTTTTTTTGGATTGCTTTTATTTTGCGTTAATTGCTTTTATTTACTGCCAGTTCGTGTATTAAAATTTACGATAGCAGTTTTTTGCCATTTTTATAGTTTCCGGACCGGCTGGGATCGAATTGGCCTTTTGAGTAGTAAAACTCAAAGACACCATCTTCGTTACCGTTCTTATAGGTCCCCTTGCATTCTAGTTGTCCATTACGAAAATAAAACTCCCATTCACCCTCTCGTTTACCCTTACGATAAACGCCTTTGGTGTGTAATTGCCCATTTCTATAATGACTTTCCCACATTCCCTCTCGTTTGCCATTTTTATGACCTTCGGTGTCTATTTTTAAGGTCATAGTATTTATCGCCTAAATGTTGGAGTTGATCTTGAATTGTATAGTGTTTTTTGGTCAAATCGTAAAAACCTATTCATTATCAAACAGGCTTAAAAGAAGTTTGGGGCTTTGGTTTGCTACATTTAAAGCTTGGCTTCCTAATTCTTTTCTAACTTGGGATGCTTTATACTCTACACTAGCCCGGGCCATATCTGCATCAATAATATTACCTAACCCGATTTCGGTGACATTTTTGAGGTTTTCTAAATACCCAGTTTGATGCTGAAGGGAACGGTAGTCGGCTCCTAAGGTTGCTAAGGTACTCTGTACTCTGCGTTCCTCCTGTAAAAGTACATCAAGGGTTTGGGATGCATTTACAGGCGTAGTGATATCTTCTTGAAATAATAAAGCATAGCTCAGATCTAATCTGTGCCCTTGCAAAATTAAGCTATTACCTTGCAGATCCTTCAGCACGTCTACATCGTTAACGGCGCCCACTATTGTATTAAAGGGTACGTTGGTTTCTATTAGTATATTAACGTCATTGAACGTACTATTTTCCATAAATTGCCGCATTTGCTGCAGTAAATTTGAATAATCATTTTGCATCAATGACTGCTGTGCTGAAGTATTAGCCGGGTTACTACCTTCGACCACTCGTTGGCGAATGTCTTGGAAAAGGTTTGACACAGCGGTGGCGCCAGCTAGTGCTACTTTTGCTATGCCTTTTGCGTTATTTAACCCACGTATTATGGCATCTAATGCTTTAATCTCCCCCCGTATGCCCTGTGCTATCGAAAAATTTGACGCGTCGTCTTTAGAGTCACTTATCTTCAACCCGGTCGAAATTAACTTTGACGACTTATCTAATGCATTTGATGATTTTTCGAAATTATTTAGTGCTACTAGTGTATCAATATTAGTCCAGACTGAGAAAGCCATTTTATATCTCTAGTGCATTCATAAAAACTTTAGCAGAGCAATAATAGTGCCATGTCATTCGATGAATTTTTCATTTTTGAGAAAGCCTAAGGACCTGATTTTTGATGTAAAAATAACGAAAATAATAATTCGTTTTGATTCCCTAACAATTAAAACTATGGGTATAGCTTTATATAAACAAAAAAGTCTCATAAGCTATTATATTAGTCTGTGAGCAGTTTCTCTCATGGGTGATGAAAAACTCTTTGGCATACGAGTGTTTTTGGTGCGCCCGTTAAGTATTGGTTCGAATAACTTAGAAAATTTTATTTTTTAAATAGCTATTTGAAAATTGTTTTTTGGGGAATGAAAAGAATGATACCACAAATAGAATACAAGTTAATAACCCCCTCTATAGGTGCAGAGATTACCAGATTCGACTGCACATCGGTAACGTCGGAAATTGCAACTGAGTTACGCAAGCTTTTGATTTTAAGAAAGGTACTCGTTTTTCGCGATCAGGCCATTACCCCATCTGAGTTTTTGAAATTCATGAAAAATTTTGGCAATCCGTATGCTGAAGATATAAAGCCTCAAGACGGTAACCCCCCAGAAATAGGGGTGATAAAAATTCAACCAGCTGAGCGGCAGACAATAAATTTTTGGCATATGGATTATTCATTTCAGGAAAAACCTGCCCCCATCCTTGCATTACACGCTAAACAGGTACCTCCCTGTGGAGGAGATACTCTCTTTGCTAATCTTGAAGCTGCCTACGATGGTTTGGAGGAGCGCATAAAAATCCAGATAAGCTCGCTCCTAGCTAATCACAAGTTAAGCGTCCAGACACAAAATGCTAGAAATAGATGGACAGAAAAAGAGTTAGAAGAAATGGATGCTAATCCACCAATACAGCATCCATTGGTATGCATAAATCCAGATAATGAGAAAAAATTCCTGTTTATAAATGTTCCAATATTCTGTGGTAGTATTGTAGGGATGGAGGATGAGAAGAGTAGCGATCTTTTGAGCAGTCTGTACCGACATGTTCAACAACCAGAATTTAACTTCAGATTGGTTTGGTCTGAGGATACTCTTGTCGTATGGGAAAATACTCATTGTTTGCACTATCCTGTTTCCGATTATTTCCCTCATGAAAGAAAAATGCATAGAGTAGCCATACAGGGTCATAGAAAACCATGCAGTGTCTGTTGAACATTTAACGAAGCTTATATAAAAATGGCATCTTTAAACCTAAGGGTTGTACGACAGGATCTGGGGCTATCGACTTAATTTTTATAATACTTGGATTAATCGTTGCAATAATCGGTTTGATAATATGTTTCTCTACGATTTTTTTCATTGTTTCTATTTTCACCATTTTGGGGCTAATGTCCCTTGGAGTATTTGTTCTTTATGAACGTGCAACGAGTGGGAACATTATTGATTATCTGTGGGTTTTTTCGACTGGCTTATCGTTAATAGCCCTTATTTTAATATTGCTAGGCCGGCTAACGTTCATTCCATTAAGAATTTATCGCGTAAAAAAAACATCATTCAACTTAAGGCTTCTAAATATCATTATTTTATTGGTTGTGCTGTCACTAGTCACAACAGTTTTTATTGATCAAGTACACCTGTTTGATCATAGTGTATGGCCCAGCCTCTCAATCTAAAGCAATACTTTAGGCTTTATTGGATCGCGTTACGAAATTTAATCTCTTTGCAAGTTCACTTTTGCTATTCAATTAACCCGTGTGCGGAAAATTTTGTCGTTCGATATTAGTAAAAAAATATTACAGGGTTCGATTTTTTGGATGATGAATTTTTATACATTCAGCTACGATAAATGATTAAAATTTGCGCGCTCTTAATCAATTACTTGTTAAAGCATGCGGTTCGTTAAGCGGTTTTGCTAATGGTGATGGCTGGCACATTAATTGCTGAAAGTTAGCTCTACCATGTAATCCTAATTGAAATATTTCGCATCTTTATGTTCCATTTTTATTGAGATTTGCAAGTTGAGTGTGAGTGCTGGATTATGAGTGATTAAAAAATATTTGTTTTGTTTTGATTTGATCAATAATAGAAACTTTTACAAGAACGGAAGTGATAAGTTTATGAAGTTCTATTCAAGAAAAATGGTTGCGGCCAAAGACCTTAATTCGAATGGTTCCTTGTTTGGTGGACGTTTACTCGCTTGGATTGATGAAGAGGCATTTATCTTTACGACCTGTCAACTTAAAGACCCTTCAGTTGTTACGCGATATATATCAAATATTGAATTTTTATCGACTGCGCGGATTGGAGATATAGTGGAAATTGGTATGGAGGTTGTCGAAATGGGAAGAACATCGATTACTCTTGCCTGCGTGGTTAGGAAAAAAGGAACAGAAAAAATTATAACACAAATTGATAAAATCGTTTTTGTATTGGTTGACCACGATGGACAACCAAAGCCTCATTATCAAAAAGTGGAGTTTATAGATGAGGCGATTTGATCATAACTTGGTGTTGGATTTATCTAGGCTTTGCTCTCCGGAAGGGGCTTCGATACACTGCTGACACTAGCCACTGCTATGGAATATGTGAGTGCCAATGGAGTACTGTATTACATGCTATTTTTGTTTTGAGACATTTTGTGCATTTTTGGAAGTAGACCCTAGTTTTACAGGAACTCTAACTGAAGTGTATGACTGTGAGATTTGTTGTAATCCAAATAAATTATCACTCTCGGTATCAGAGGGGTACGTGTCATTTGTAGAGATAGATAATGGAAATGATTGAAGCGCACTCTTATTAATATTTTATAGAACTATCAATTGAGTATTATCTGGAATGTGGATTAAAATTTTAAAATAGTTATTTGGGGTTGAAATATGATCAAAATTTACCATTCAACAGGCACAAGAGGCTTTCGAGTTATTTGGCTTTGCGAGGAATTAGGTATTGATTATGAAGTTGAAAAAGTAGATTTCTCCAAAGAACATAGATTCAGTTCTGAGTGGTTGCGGATTAATCCTTTGGGAAAAGTGCCGTCATTAGAGGATGGGGAACTACTAATGTCCGAGTCTTGTGCAATGATGCAGTATATTCTAGACAGATATGGGAATGGGCGATTGCAGCCTCTCACAGGTACAGTTGAGCATGCGTATTTTCTTCAGTGGTTGTGGTTTTCTGAGGCGACATTTTCTCGTCCTGTAGGTGAGATAGTGAACCACCGCCGAGAGTTCCCAGGTGAGCTAGAGATACTGGATGTCGTAAAGGAAATGCAGTCCAGAATATTTAAGTGTATTCTCGCTTTAGATAAGGCGTTAGAAGAAAAGCCATTCATTCTTGGAAAAAAATTCAGTGCGGCCGACATCAGCCTCGGATATACTTTGTTGATAGCTCAAAATAGGGTTGAGGATAGTCTTCCCGAAAGAGTATCTAACTATTGGGAGAGCATTTCGTCGCGAAAAGCTTTCAAAATAGCAAGAGAGGCATAATTTTATTTTAAAATATCACGAATAGAACCAAAAAAAATAAACCAGTATAAACGAATTTTAGAAAATGGTCCTTTGCGATTTTTTAGTTTATCGTACTTTTCAAGTCCACAGACAGTTTTGATTTTCATGATGTTAAGAGCCGTGTTAAAATTTTTGTAAAAAATTAATAATGACCGAGATGAGTTGTGCTTTGGCTTCGGGGTTTTCCATTAAATACCAGGTGCCTAATACGCCAATCAAAAGTCCGCCAACGAATCCCATATATTTAATCCTTTGTAATTATGCCTAAGTTTAAACGAGATTTACTTTAACTGAAAGCATCCTTTGGACGTGACCTCAACCTAATTACCAATCCATATTTCAAAAAAGGCTAATTAGTCAATTATTTTGAATCATGTATTGATTAATCTCAAATTAGAAGCAATCACTCAGATGATTTGAGTTATCGTTAGTAAGATTGAATTGGAGGGCTGAAATCAAATTAAAAGTAAAATACAGCAATGATCGGAACAAAAATAAGGGTCAAGCTATTGCTAAGGCCCAATTCAACGGATCAGAAAATATCTTCTGCAGTGGGGTTTGGTTTTGGAAATATAATTCTTCCTTTTGGCTAATATTATTAATGGAGGTTTAAGATGACAGTTATTTCAGTACGAAGAATGACACCAACAGTAGGAAAAACGGAGTTGGCTACTAGTCGTGTTCGAACTATGGCCGGAATCGTTGCAACTGCTGGCGCGCGTGTACGAATTGGTCAAGTAGTCGCGGGTGAGGGAGCTGGTTGCATGCAACTATACGCTGCATTCCCAGATTTCGTGAGCATAAGCAAAGCGACCTTAGCAATAGCGGCTGATCCAGCACGTGCAAAACTTCTGCATGAAAGGGAGTCGAACCCAGCTGGTGAAGTTGTAGGTCCTGATGTCTACCGCACAGTTTTTGGCGATGTAGCACCAGACTATCCTGTGATTATGCAACGTGAGTATAGGGTTCAGCGAGACAACCTGCAGAATGCGTTATCGTTACTTCCAGAAATAGAAGAACTCGGAAAGTCCCACGATTATAAAATGATGGCTGTAGTACCGGTCATAGCCGATGATTTAGGTCGTATGATTGTGGCTTATTATAGCAGGACTATGGAGGACCTTGGACGTATAATTGACGAGGTTGGGATGTCTGAACAATTTCAAAATATAGTTACTAAGGCAAATACTTTTGGCACTCTAGAAAAAAGTCGAGTGGTAAAAATAATTTAATGCTTACGCTTTTGTAGATAAGGATAGCCGCGCTGCTTATTAGTGCGGTTTTCTACTTAATTGCCGCTGAATCTTGCCCTTGAACGGTAAAAAATGAAGCAGACTTGGGTTGTTGTGGTAGCTCTACTTCAAAGTTTATCATTCTTGCTGATATTGTCCCGGTTCCTCTAACTATTAGCCCCTCATTGGGACTTGGCATTGGGTTTTTAGCTAAGGGAATAGCGTCTGCGGCAGTATAAACACAAATATATAACCCACGGGAGTTTTTCGAACCGTTTGGCGCAGAACCATGGGCTAGTCGTGTATGCATGAGGCAAACGTCACCCGCTGACCCTACCACTGGTAACTGTTTCTTTATCAATGATTGTTCTGTTGTATCATTAACGCGTCCAACAAATTGGTCGCCATTGTAGAGTGAATACATTGGCCCTTTGTGACTTCCAGGAACTACCATTAAACAGCCATTTTGTTCTGTTACGTCGTCTAATAATAACAATGCTGTTACTACATCATCATTTGAGTGTGGTGTGAAAGCAAAATCCTGATGGTAATGGACGGTGGTATTTGCTCCTGGGCACTTGAGATTTATTTTACAGTGATGAAATTTTATATTAGTTCCAATAAGGTCAACAATCATATCCACCATCTTAGAACTAGTCATTACCTGAAAATAGCTCTCTGATATGTCTGAGGGATTATTTATTCTTCTCAATGTTGGGTTGAGTGCCGTATGGTCTGCACCCATGTCAAAACGTGGTCGCCCATCAATTGTGGGCTGCCCATATGGCTCAGAGTGTAGCTTACTTTCTTCCACCCAATTTTTAATTTCTGATTGAAGACTTCTCAATTGTTTGCCATCGACGGCATTTTTAACAACAATATAACCGTCTTGTTCGAATGCTTGTTTTTCCTGCATCGTTAGAGCTGAAAGCGTCAAAATTATCTATCCAATTTTTAGAGAAGAAACACCGACAAATACATTTAAGACTGATATCAAAAGACTTTCAATGAGTAATTTGATATCTTCTAAAACGGTATAAGATTTGTTTGAGCTATTTAACCAGGAAGAATCCATTCTTTATTTATTAAAGTAACGGATCATCGGCAAAAATTAATTATGAGAGACTAACTTAATGAGTTATACGCTAAGAGAAAATATTCATTTAGTAACTCAAAACTAGGATGATTGTATGTCAGTGATCTTGATGCCTGGCTCACCAGGGGAACTTATAGATAAAATTACGATACTAGAGATTAAATTTGAAAAGATATTAGATGTATCAAAGCGCATGAACGTTGGTCGAGAGCTTGAAGCCCTATCCATTAGCCTTGAACAAAATATTATTATTTCAACTGAATTGGCGGCATTAAAATTAAACCTCAAGAAGGTAAATGAAGTCCTATGGGATATAGAAGACGATATTAGATCGTGTGAGCGGAAATCAGATTTTGGCCCTATTTTTGTTAAATTGGCGCGAAGCGTATACTTTCAAAATGATCGGCGTGCGGCTTTAAAAAAAGAAATTAATGTCCTTCTTGGCTCAGATATAATCGAAGAGAAGTCCTACGCAAAATATTAGTGCGAATAAAGGGACCTGTAAAATGGCTCTACTAGCAGAACGCTTTAAACGGTTCTTTCTAATCTGGGGGTTAGCTATCTTTATACCCCTAGGCGCGGCCTCTAAGCAATCTATGGGTACCTCTTTCATATTACTAGCATCTATGCTCATAGTGACAACATTTCTTTCAAGTCCTCGACAGCTAATACCTGATAGGTCAGTTTTTATAAGTCTTTTTAGTTTCTTTTTGTACATTCTAGGGGTGCACCTTTTTTCAGTTCAATGTGTTCCATGTAAATCGTTATTGCTGACTAAAATTCCGATGCTAGCTCTTGTGTTCTGGGTCGCAAGTTCCAATCTGACCCGTTTTGTTCACTCTCCTCGACCTAATATACCAGTGGCCTTGATTTTAGGTCTTTTCACAACTTCTCTTTTCTTAATCATTGAATTTCTTAACGATGCAATGATCTATCGATTTGTTAGCGATCGATTAAATGATCCGGAAGTTGCTCTTTCTCGCTATAACAGGGTGACGAATGCCCTTGTCATCTTTGTTTGGCCTATTTCTTATTGGGTTTACCGCAAAGGGCATCCTTTTATAGCGGTAATTCTCATCTCAATAACTTGTTTTACTGCTGCATTAAGCGACTCTAATTCAGCATTAGTTATTTCTATTTTAATTCCACTGGTTGCCATAGCAGCATATTTTTTTGCAACCTTTATTTTTTGGCTTGTGCTTTCATCTTTGAGCATATTCACCCTTTTATCACCCATAATATTTTTATTTTTACTAAATTGTGTCAAACCGTTTGCGGATCGTATTCCCCCATCTACGTTGGACCGAATAGAGATCTGGCATCGTACTGCCAGCGCAGTATTGGAAGCTCCTTGGTTGGGGCATGGTATCGGAGTTACTAGATATTTAGTAATTCCACCAGAACTTCTGGATCAATATAAATATCATGTTACTGCTACAACTCACCCGCATAATGCAGCTATTCAGCTATGGCTTGAACTGGGCGCGATTGGCGTAATTATTTTTTTCCTCGTTCTATGGTTTGCCATTCAGCCATTACGCAGGATCAGTTCATCATACTTATTTATAGTATCAGCTACAGCGGTTGGGGTTATTTTTACCTCGCTAGTTTCCTTTGGTTTCTGGCAGGAAACGTGGTTGGGAATAATAGGTATGGTTATTATCTGCTTTAAGGTTACTCTGCACGGCTTAGATGATAATGGTCCATCATAGGGAAAGAAGAGTTTAAAAATGCTTAGTTATCAATCATTAGATACCGTCAACAATATCAGTGTGGTCGGGACAGGAACAATTGGTGCAAGTTGGGCTACTTATTTTTTGTCAAAAGGTTTTAAAGTTAATGCATGGGATCCAAGCGATGGTTGGAAGCAAAGGATATTAAGCTTCATCAATAATGCCTGGCCTCAAATCCAAAGTTTAGGTTTTATAGGCGAGTTTAAAGAAACAAATATTATATTATGCTCCAGTCTTGAAGAAGCGCTTACGGGTACAGACTTTGTGCAGGAAAGTGCTCCTGAACAACTAAAACTTAAGCAATCATTATTTAAACAAATTGATGAATATACCAGTAAAAATATAATAGTTTCCTCAAGTACCTCTGGTTTAATTATGAGTGATATGCAGGATAGACTGGAGAATGCTAACCGTTTTGTTGTAGGGCACCCCTTTAATCCTCCTCACCTCATTCCTTTAGTTGAAGTGCTTGGGGGCAAGAATACTGATGTCTTGGCCGTTGATTGGGCTATAAATTTTTATAATAAAATTGGCAAGCATGCCATAAAACTTAAAAAAGAGGTGCCTGGGCATCTTGCAAATAGATTGCAAGCGGCATTGTGGCGAGAAGCTGTGCTGGCAGTTCAAAACGACTTAGCCTCGGTAGAGGATATTAATGCTGCAGTGGCAATGGGACCTGGTCTACGTTGGGCTCTAATGGGGCCACATATGATTATGAATTTAACTGGCGGTGCAGGTGGTTATCGTAAAATGCTTGATCACTTTGGGCCAGGTATCTCAGGCTGGTGGGAAACAATGAACGAGAACCCCCAATTAAGTACAGTTTTAAAGAAAGAGCTTATTAATGGTATAGAGGAGGAAGCTAAGGGACGATCTATCGCCCAATTGGAAGAGGAACGGGATGAGCAGTTAGTAGAACTTTTAATTATGTTAAAAAGGTTAAAAAAAACTGGTCATTAGTTAGCATGACTTCCAGCCAAAGCCTTGGTTGCCTGCCTAAGCACCTGACGTGATCTGCATAACACCATCTCAAGCCAGTCTGGACTCCCTGGGTGGTAATGGTTTTTTATTTCCTTTTTGATTCTTTGTGCTTCTTCAGAATTCCAATTGAAGTCCCTTTGATTATGCAACCAATGATCTTCTCGGAGGGCGGCCCTACTTCGCTCTTGGGAGTAAGTTCCATATTCGAGTGCTATATATGAATATTGATTATGTAGTTTTCGGTCCCAAAGATCGCGGCTGGTACCATGTAATGGGATTGATGATGACGTTCCCAATTCAGGAACGCCGACAGACTCACCATAAACGCGGCTCACCCATTCAGAACCTAATGTTTGCGGTAAATGAGCCGATATAGGTTCTCCATACCCAAATGGCCCAAGACCGGTATGGTAGTCAACCACTGCAACAAAATTTGCCTGAGGCAGGCTATAATCTCTAATAATATTCTCTAACGTCTTTCGAGCCCAAGTTGGTTCAAATCCCCCAAAAAACATACTGTGAGAATGTTTATATTGCCCTGATTTCCTCGCTCGTTGAAAAGCTTTTTCTCCGTTCTTATCGCGATAACGTTTAATTTCCATCTCTGCTCTATTCATTGTTACAGAGTCTAGTGATGCAGGAACAAAGAAATCCACCAATTCGTCGTGGCCTCGGTTTTCTGGCAGTGGTTCTGAAAAATCTAAATAATTTCGATTTAAATCACACCCTTCTTCCGTCACGCGCCGGCACCATGAAAATCCAAATGGGTTTATTGCATGAATGAAAAGCATCGCCATATTTGATGGTAGAGAGTGGATATTAATCGAATTTATCCAATCTATTTGGCACCCGGACCCACAAAAACCTTCTACGCCGTGTGTTCCTGATATCGTTACCAAAATTTGCTTGGCATCATCTGGCCCTAACCAAGCTGTATCGCAGCTCAACTCTTCTTGTAAAGCGCCTAAATTCGAGTTTTTATAATTTTGAATCTTAAGTTGATTTGTCTCCGCTGTAGTTAAAAATTTATTTCTTGCCTCCAAATAGGAGCTAGAAAAAGAGTTTTCAATTGATCTGATTAAGTCCATTTTATGGCCATTATACGTAAAATCTATAGTTTTTATCATGTTATGAAAAAAGTTGAAGATCTAGTGCTTTCATGAAACTAAGGCTCATCTTAGGGGGATGCAAGTTGGTTTTATAGTACTGATGTAACGAATAAAGATAGAATGGATTAAACTTAAGTTTTTACCACTATTTTTTCTGGAATTTTTTTTGTACAACATTGAGAGATGCCATCCATAAATATGCTAATTAAACTGGTATAAAATTTTTTATTAAAAGGTTGCTAAAATGGCGATAAATAAGATTATGACTAATTTTGAAGATGCGGTAGCGGGAGTAAAAGATGGATCTACTATCTTAGTGTCTGGTTTTGGTGGCGCGGGTATGCCAACTGAGCTCTTAAACGCATTACGAGATCAAGGCGCGACGGATCTTACCATTGTGTCAAATAATGCTGGGGTGGGGCGTGAGGGAATCGGTGGACTTTTATCTGAAGGAAAAATTAGAAAGGTAATTTGCTCATATCCTAGATCTGGCGGGTCAGTGATTTTTGAAGAAATGTGGGCCTCAGGAAAAGTGGAATTAGAAGTTGTTCCCCAAGGTACTTTGAGTGAACGAATAAGAGCTGCCGGAGCAGGTATAGGTGCCTTTTATACACCAACAGCGGTAGGCACCCAGTTGGCCGAGGGAAAAGAAGTTAGAGAGATAATGGTCGATTGCAGGTTCTAGAGTATCCATTGAAAGGCGACGTTGCTTTTGTTTTAGCAAAGACAGCAGATCGATGGGGTAACTTGACTTATAATAAATCAGCTCGAAACTTTGGACCCGTTATGGCGCCTGCAGCCGATCTTACAATTGTTCAGGTACACGAGATTGTTAAGCTGGGAGCTTTAGACCCTGAAACCATTGTCACACCGTCGATTTACGTGGATAGAGTTGTTAAAATGGCTGGCCCTGGGCTCGGGGAATCCGCCTAATGCGCTTGAGTAACTATGCTAAGATTAACCAATGTTGTAAGAGAACTACTTTAGATTTAATCAATACGAAAATGGTCCAGACTGACTTTTTTTGATGTCTGTGATGTGATTTATAGCGGCTGTTACTCCCCCACTGCCATATTTGATGTTTAGGTATCCAAGGGTCGATTCAACAGCAGATAGTGCGGCGTACAACATTGGAGCGTTGATATCTCCCATATGCCCTATCCTAAAAGCTTTTCCGCTGAGATCACCGAGGCCTCCTCCTAAAGCTACCATCATTTCATCGCGGCAGATATTTCTAAACTTGTCTGCATCTATGTCTTCGGAGACCCTGATTGTAGTAACAGCGTTGGAACGTTCCTTTGGTTCAGTTGCATTGAGCGATAACGTCCCTGCTTGACCCCAAACTTCTACGGCTGCTTGCGTTGCTCCCGCTAAAACTCTGTGTCGCTCAAAAACATTTTCTAAGCCCTCCTCGAAAAGCATATTTAGAGCCTCGCGCATTCCAAAAACCATTAGTTGGGGAGCCGTGCCGCAGAATTTCCTATAGTGTTCCGCTTCTAACCTTGTTTTCCAGTCCCAATACAGACGCGGCGTGGTTGCCTTTTTTGACTCAGATATAGCCTTTTCTCCAGCTGCCACAATTCCTAGCCCAGGCGGCATCATTAGACCCTTTTGAGATGCTCCGACGGTAACATCGATACCCCATTCATCCATTCTGTAATCAACGGTTCCAGCTGCTGCTACTGTGTCTACCACCAAGAGTGCTGGGTGCTTGGCTGAATCAATGGCTGCACGGATAGCTGGTAAATCATTTGTAATACCCGTTGCAGTTTCAGTATGGATAATAAGAATGCCCTTAATTTCGCCTTTGTTATCCTTTTTTAAATGCTCCTCTAAAGCATTAATATCGATCGCTCTCTGCCAATCCCCAGGCAAAGTTTCTACTTTCAAAGTTAAGGCTTTTGCCATGCTTGCCCATGCGTTTGAAAAATTACCTGTTTCAGGCACTAAAATTTTATCACCTGGTGAAAAAACATTTGCTAAAGCGGCCTCCCATGCACCGTGTCCATTGGAGGAATAAAGAAAGACTTCGCCCTCAGTTTTAAACACTTTTCGCATATCTTGAAAACATGACATGGAGACATCCAGAAATTCTGGATCCGACAAATCTAAAGTGGGTTGATGCATGGCGTTCATGACACGGTCCGGGACATGAGTAGGGCCGGGCGTATTCAGGAACTTTCTGCCGCGCTTATTAGGCATGCGGGAACTCCATTATGTTTAATACAGCGTTAATTTATCCCATTGATTTTTCGGGAACATACATATCTATTGTACAAAAAGAAATATAATTTTTGAGTACTTTTTCAACTGGCTTGTTTATAAGTATTTTTATACCTTCGGTATAGTCATTTTCTTTCATTAGCTAAGGATTTAGAGATGGGTAAGGGAACATTTGCAAGCGGCAATACCAATAGGCTTTCGAGACGTCAAATAGCGTGGTTGGTCGCTAACGAAATACCAGACGGATCCTATGTTAACCTTGGTATTGGAATCCCAACATTATGTGCAGATCATATGCCTGAAGAAAAAGAAATACTTTTGCATAGCGAAAACGGTGTGCTTGGGTTTGGTCCTCGGCCTGAAGAGGGTGAGGAGGATGCAGATTTGGTAAATGCAGGAAAACAGCCAATCACTATGTTGAAAGGAGGTTCGTATTTTGTTCACTCCGATGCGTTTGGTATGATAAGGGGAGGACACATAGATATAGCAATGCTTGGAGCTTTTGAGGTATCTGGTAATGGAGATCTTGCAAATTGGACAACTAACAATCCAACCTTTCCTCCGGGTGTGGGGGGAGCGATGGACTTAGCGGCTGGCGCTAAGGAGGTTTGGGTTCTCACAGAGCATCAGACTAAAGATGGTAGCGCAAAGATAGTGAATAAGTGCTCATACCCACTAACGTCAGCCAGATGTGTGAAGCGAATTTACACGGATTTAGCCATTATGAGTATTGGAGACGATGAATTAATCGTAGAAGGTATGGTTGAGGGGATGAGTGTTGAAGAATTGCAGCAACGAACGGAGCCAAAACTTCGCCTTTCAGATTCATATGTAGTCTTGTCGGCACCAGATTTGTAGGCTTCTCAAATGTTTGTTTGTTCCCTTAATGGTGTTGTTGAATGCGATGTTACCTTTTATAACATTTAGCGGTAAGTTTTAAGTTTGTTGGAAAATTCAATTGGTAACAGGAAAATTAGCTCCTATTGTCTAAAAAATATTGAGATCTCGA
>ENA-UOXV01003276-UOXV01003276.1-marine-metagenome-genome-assembly--contig:-NODE-3276-length-19904-cov-7.805985_pt1 | contig 19904 bp, 16 predicted proteins | sample MGYA00238165_ERZ766961 | MGnify/ENA primary metagenome ERZ766961 (study PRJEB28924, sample SAMN03173240) | marine metagenome | biome: Marine; feature: Water; material: Subsurface seawater | place: North...
CAACCTGAGTAAAAAAAGCAAATGTTAAACAACTGCCCCAAACATAACGCCACCTAGCTCCACCTGGAACTTTCTCATAAAGTGCTTCCTTAACGAGTCCACGAATACCTGAACGGTCGTCCAACCAGTCTAAGAATTTACTCATGATAGAGGAATTTTATCCGCAATATTTGGTCGGTATTGTTGAAAGCGAATCCAAACAAAATCATCTTCTACTTTGGTTAGCATCGTGTCTAAACCACGTGGACTTGGACTACTTGCATCAGTTACTGAACCATCTAAACCAAATGTACTATTGTGACATGGGCAAAAATAATCATTTGTCTTGGAACGATAATCCACCGCACAACCCAAGTGAGGACACTTTAAATTAAAAGCAGTTACTTCATTACCATTTCGACTGAGGTAAACCGCACCGGCAGGGATATTTTTGTACGTTGTCCATGCATCTTTAACTTCGGCGAGAATAATCTCGAATTTAGCAGGTTTTCCATCATGTGGAAGATTTACAATTGGCGTCACCTTCGTCCAAGGAATATTTTTCTTTGTACCAGAGCTTCTTAGTACTGGGTCTAATATTGAGGTCAAACCTGCTGCGAAAGGAAAAAGCGCACAGGCTGTTGAAACCCCGATTGTGGAAGCAATAACCAACCTTCTTGCTTTATCAGCCTGACAACTCGATTTATCAGATACACATTCTTTGTTTTTCGGATCACTCATTACAGCTATTAATTATGAAGCAACTAAGCCAATCCGCAAAACTTTAATCTGGAAAATCAATATAATGTCATAATGATATTAGAAAGGAAATTCACAATATCTTCTATCGCAGACCATTAATATATTTATTCTGGAAATGCGGGAAGAGGAGGTAAACCGCCGCCATCTCCAGATATAGGTGGCAAAGGGGGCAAATCATCGCCACTAGCATCAGGCATTCCTGGTAATGGAGGAAGATCATCACCAGATGAATCTAAACCAGGGAGTGGTGGTAAGGCACTGTCTCCAGAAGGAGGAGGGAGAGGAGGTAAGTCATCAGTATCACCACCAGAGGTAGCAGGAAGAGCAGGGAGTTCACTATCGGCACCCCCTAAACCTGGCAAAGGAGGAAAGTCAGCACTACCGGCAGGAGAAACGGGTAAAGCAGGTAAATCTTCAGATGATTCATTTGATGGTAGTTCAGGAAATACACTTGAATCTACAACTGGGTCAGGAGCAGGAAATGATGGGAGATCCGTGGAGGGGTTACTTCCAGCAGGGGCGACGAAATCATTTTGAGCTGCCTCTGGCACAGGAAGGGCAGGAAAAATACTTTCTTCAGGCGTGGGATTACCTGATGGTAGATCGGGAAAAGGGGCAGATTCAGTAACCTCGTTGGCAGTTGATTGGGGAGATACACTTATCTGAGACTCGAAACCATCCTTCTCATCATCCGTAGCAACCGCCTCAGAATTAGCAGGAGAAACAGGTTCAAATTTATCAGTCTGCAAATAAGGCTCATCCGCCAATTTGATGGGAGATCCATCTGATCGCCATGTAGCTTCTTTGCCATGACGAGCACCATTTGTATAAGCCCGAACATACATCTTTTGTCCGTTCGGCCACCAGCGGGTTACAGGACCATGCCAGCGACCTTCTTTATAATTTCGTTCGTACATTTTAATACCATTTGAAAACCACCTAGTGCTTAGTCCATCCTTGCGCCCTTCTGACCAAGACTCATCAGAAGCTACGAACTCTCCACTGTCTCCTTTTTCAATTATCAAAATTCTACCAGTAAACGGCATATCATTGAGTTTTTGGTGTAGTAGACCATAACGTGACTCAAAGTAATTTCCATACTCATCGATCGTGACCTGATATGCATCCCCACTTACCCCAATCATTCCTTGAGAAGAATTTTGTACCGGAGGTGGACTTTGCCTATATACATTTTGGCAAGAGGAAAATAAAAGCAGGCATACCGCATATAGAGGCAATATCAGGATTTTCATGTGTTTGATACTGATGATTTTGACGATAATTGCAAGTTTGAAGAGTTGGTTTATACAATGTTATTGTCAAAAAATTAGAAATGTGTTTTAGGATTAATTTATATATAAAGCTTAACCTTTCCTCCCTAATCCTATCATAATGAACATCGAAGACCTAGTGCTCGTCATTCCAGCCTTTGGCATATTTGCCTTACTTTTCACTTGGTGGAAAACAAATCAAATCAACGCTCAGCCTGAAGGTACTCCTAAAATGGCAAAAATCGCTGCCAGCATACAGGAAGGTGCGATGGCATTCCTGAAAGCAGAATATAGGGTTTTAATTGTTTTCGTAATAGCTGTAGCAGCACTTCTTTATTGGAGCGGTGCTCGTAATCCAGACAGCCATGAGTATGTTGCCATATCATTTGTCGTCGGTGCATTTTGTTCTGCTCTAGCAGGTTATCTTGGGATGGTTGTTGCCACTAAGGCCAATGTAAGAACGACTAATGCCGCTCGCGAAAGCTTGGGAAAAGCACTTGAGGTTGCATTTGCCGGCGGTTCGGTAATGGGGCTCGGCGTGGTTGGGCTTGGTATTTTGGGACTTGGTGGATTATTTGCATATTTCTCACAAACTTTCAATGCATTGGAGGGTGGTGATTCTTTAAATATGACCCTGTCTGTTTTGACAGGCTTTTCATTTGGGGCTTCTTCGATTGCTCTATTTGCACGCGTTGGCGGGGGTATTTATACAAAAGCTGCCGATGTCGGAGCTGACTTAGTGGGAAAGGTTGAGGCAGGTATCCCCGAAGATCACCCCTTAAATCCAGCTACAATTGCTGATAATGTTGGGGATAATGTTGGGGATGTTGCCGGGATGGGTGCCGATCTTTTTGAGTCTTATGTAGGATCCATAATCGGTACTATGATTCTAGGTGCGGCCATGGTAGCCGGCTCCTTAAATTTTGAGGATAATCTCAATAATTTATCTCCTATTTTCCTTCCTTTAATCTTAGGAGCAATTGGAATTATCACCTCTATATTGGGTACTTTTTTGGTTAAAGTAAAAGACGGTGGAGATCCACACAAAGCTCTGAACAGAGGTGAATTCGCATCTTCGATTGCTATGGTTATTTGTGCTTATTTTGCAATCGATCACTTCTTACCTGAAAAATGGAATTATAACAATTTCGAATACTCATCAGATGGAGTATTTTACGCCATTATTATAGGTCTTATTTCAGGTTTAGCGATTGGTAAAATCACCGAGCATTACACTGGAACCAACACCAAACCGGTTAAATCAATTGTTGAACAATCAATCACAGGTAATGCAACCAATATAATAGCTGGCCTCGGAATTGGAATGTATTCCACAACTTTTCCAATTCTCATCCTAGCCGCAGCTGTTGTAGGTGCTTATGAATTAGCCGGCCTTTATGGAATAGCGATTGCCGCTGTGGGGATGCTTTCAAATACCGGAATTCAATTAGCTGTAGATGCTTACGGACCTATATCGGACAATGCTGGAGGAATTGCAGAGATGTCGGAACTACCCAAAGAAGTGAGGCAAAGAACAGACAAACTTGACGCCGTTGGTAACACCACTGCTGCAATTGGAAAAGGGTTTGCCATCGGTTCCGCAGCCCTGACTGCTCTTGCACTTTTTGCCGCTTTTAAAGAAACGGCAGGTATTACTTCAATTGATGTATCTGAACCCAAGGTAATGGCTGGGCTTTTTATTGGCTCAATGCTTCCTTTTCTTTTTAGTGCTCTTGCTATGGGGGCTGTTGGGCGAGCGGCAATGGCCATGATTCAAGAGGTTAGGCGACAGTTTAAAGACATACCAGCACTCAAGTCTGCCCTTCAAATTATGACCAAAAATGAAGGTAAGCCTTCTGATGAGTGGACTGAAGAAGAAAGAAATAAGTTCGATGAAGCTATTGATTCTGCTGAATATGGAAAATGCGTTGAAATTTCGACACAATCGGCAATTAAGGAAATGGTTGCTCCAGGTCTGGTTGCTATCCTCACACCCGTTGCTATTGGCTTTGGGGGTGGAGCGGTAATGCTAGGTGGACTGCTTGCTGGAGTTACTGCATCTGGAGTATTGATGGCACTGTTTCAATCAAATGCCGGTGGAGCCTGGGACAACGCCAAGAAAATGGTTGAGGAAGGCTATGAAATTGACGGGGTTACCCACTCCAAAGGTTCAGAGGTACATAAAGCTACTGTGGTTGGGGATACTGTCGGAGACCCGCTTAAAGATACTTCCGGACCCTCACTTAACATACTTCTAAAATTAATGTCAGTAGTTGCCTTGGTTATGGCACCCTTTATTAAGGTTTAACATTCTTCACCTGTCGATCTGGCAAAAATAGATCTCCCATCTGTACTTTCTCTGTAGTAGGCAGTACCGGCGACAAAGATATTTACCCCTACATCAAGGCAGGGTTGAACATGTTCGGGGCAAACGCCACCATCAACCTCAATAAGAAATTTGTTTGTCAATATTTCCCTAAGTTCATTAAGCTGCTTTGCTTTCTGTAAAACATCTTCAATGAAACTTTGGCCACCAAATCCTGGATTAACGGTCATACATAAAACTAAATCAACATTAACCTGCTCTAAAAGTTCACTTATATCACTAACAGGAGTGGATGGATTAATGGCAATACCGACCTTTTTTCCCAGTGATTGTATTCGTTGAATCGTTTCAATGTGATCATAGTTCGGTTCAATATGTATCGTGATCAAGTCAGAACCTGCCTCTGCGAATGCATCGATGTAAAGATGAGGATTATCCAGCATTAAATGAACATCAAAAAAAAGTTCAGATTTTTCGCGCAGATCAGAAACTGTTTGAGGACCAAAACTAAGGTTTGGAACAAAATGTCCATCCATTATGTCTAAATGTATCCATTTCCGTCCGTCAGATTCAGCAATATTTAATGCATCGGATAAATTTGCATGATTACCAGCTAAAATGGAGGGAGCTAAAAAATTTTTCATAATCTTTTTCGATAATTCTAATTCCATTCGAAATTCTCAACCAATCTCGAAATTCTCCTGGATAGACCAATAGATAGAGAATACATAGGCTGCCTCGATAATGGCGCAGATATTGTACTTTCCCTCAAGACCGAACTGTTCTCTTTGACCAATTTCTTATTTATCAATATCTCCCCGTTTTTACTTTCGAGAGTCACAAACGCACTAATGTCAGTAATAAAACCAGATGCCAGTAAAGTGTCCTTAGGGTTATAAACTTCAGCACTTTTACCAAACTTTTCCAAATGTATTTTCAAAATAAAATCGGCATTATTTTTAGTAGAGGTTAGCTGAAACTTACCTGCTCGAATAATCTCTTTTCTTAAATTACTGCTTAAAAAAGATCCGATCTGTGGAGCGGTTGAATCATTTCGAGCAATTTCGACAAAAAGTGAATTCGAATTAAAACTCTTGGTATGCTGATTTTCGTAACGGCAACCAAGAGAAAAATAAAGAGTAACTGAAAAAAGAAATATTGCGGAGAAAGTTTTATTCATTTCCGGTTCTCAGCTCAGCAACTTTCTTTTCGGCTTCACGGGCTGCCTCTGATTCTGGGGCAGTGGTAATAGCTTCATTATAAAATTGCAAGGCGGGCTTGTTACCAAGTTCACGCCAATTAGTTAAGAAATATTTTCCGTATTGCTCAACATATTTACCAACTACCACCTTACTTGCAGAAAGAGTTTCTCGCATTTTTCGTCTACCCTCTTCTGCAGAAGTTTTCCTTTCTTTAGCTTCCAAAAGACGGGATTTATAATCTTCCAGTGATTCGTGTTTGCTTTTAGGCGGTGATTGTGGAAATAAAATTAAATAATCTTCATAGAAATTTAATGCTTTTAGTGTGGCCCCTTGATCATAGGCAGGACCAGCAACACGATCTTCAAAAATTGATGCCAGGGTATAGTAAGCTTGCTCACATAGATAATTTTCAGGATATAGGTTAATCAATCTTTCTAATGCATCTACAGCTTCTTCCTCCTTTTTATCCTTAATCGCAATTTCAGCTAGAGCCATCAGCGCACGAGGGGCAAACCTAGGCCCCCGTGCAAGACTTGCGATTTGATTTAATCGCAACCTGTCTTGGCTACCCGATCGAAATCTTGGGAGAACACCCCATTTTTTTGGAAGTTTGTCATTAGCGAGACGTTCGGCGATCCTCATCAACGATTCAGCAACACGCTCAAAATCATAATCGGTGTAAGCCGCCGCAATCAAGCGAAGACTGGCAAAAGCCTTTTGCCAATCACCCCTATTTTCACGAATTTTCGCTGCACGATAAAGAGCTTCAGGTCCTATTTGTACTTCATTATTACCTACAATAATCCTAAAGTCTGAACGGCGTTTCGAAAACTTCTCATAGAGATTCAATGCCTCATTGACATCACCCGCCTGTTCTGCTTTTTCGGCATCAAGAAACCACTCTTTTGCCTGCTTATCCAAAATTGGATCGCGATTCTTTTTAAAAAAACCAGTACCGGGAAACAGAAATTCTTTATCCTGCGAATGGGCACCCTTGTTCCTCCGATTTTTTTCACCTGGAGACAATGCAGACAATTGAATAGCTATTACAAAAAATGTTGTCAGAACGAAAAAGTTTAATGATTTCATAAAAAAGAATGTTTAAAACCGAACAAGAACAGCAGACCAAGTCAAGCCTGCTCCAAAGGCAACCATTAACCCGAGTTGACCCTTTTGAACAACAGATGTTCGCCTTGCTTCATCGAGTGCGATAGGAATGGACGCAGCAGAAGTGTTTCCATACTTGTCTAGATTACAATAAAATTTCTCCAAAGGTATATCAAGCCTTTGCGATAAGCTTTCCACTATTCGGGCATTAGCTTGGTGTGGAATAACGTGATCGACATCACTTTCTTTGTATCCGTGCTCCGAGAGAATTTCCCGGGCAGCACGCTCCATTACGCGAACTGCTGACTTGAAAATTTCTCTTCCATTCATTTTTAAGAAATGACCCCGACCACTTAGGGTTTCTTGTGAAGCAGGCTCAAGAGATCCACCTGATGGTTGGTGAAGTAACTTCGGGTTTGAGCCATCTGCACCACTCTTAAATCCCAAAATTTTTAGTCCATCTCCCTTATTTGTAAGGACAGCAGCACCAGCACCATCTCCAAACAAAACACATGTGGTGCGGTCTTGCCAATCCATTATGCTTGATAACTTTTCAGCTCCTACCACTAATGCACATTTATATCGGTTGCTACTAAGCATACCATCAGCAACATCTAAGGCATAAAGAAATCCCGAGCAAGCTGCTTCGATATCAAAGCAACATACCTTGGGAATTCCTAATTTATCTTGTAAAAGACAAGCAGTTGAAGGGAAAGCCATATCTGGCGTAATTGTCGCAACCACAACCAAATCGATATCCTCAGGTCTCATTCCCGCATCAGCTAAAGCCGCTCTTGCTGCCTCCAGGGCGAGATCACTCGTTGCCTGTTCTTTCTCTGCAATTCGCCTTGCCTTTATTCCAGTTCGACTTGTGATCCATTCATCACTCGTATCAACCCTCTTACTTAATTCAATGTTATCAACATTTTTTTTTGGCAGAAAAGAACCAACACCTTGAATAACACTTGAAGAAAATTCACATCCTAAACTCATCATTCAATCTCTGTTTAAAAGGGGTTCAGGACGAAGGATTTCATTAGTTTCTCGAATATCCTCAAGCACTTGATTTAGTATATCATGTTGAACCAAATCCAACGCAATTTTGATAGCACCACTGACATGGTTACGATTCGAAGACCCGTGAGCTTTTATGACATTTTTCGTTAGGCCCAGTAAAGGTGCACCGCCGAATTGTTCAGGATTTATTCTCTGTTTCAGACTCCGAAACGCTCCCTTTGATAAAAGTGCTCCAGTTTTACGAATCGCGTTCCTTCTAAGTTCTTCGTCCAAAAAACTACCTATCAATTTACTCAATGATTCACAGGCCTTCAAGACTATATTCCCCACAAATCCATCACAAACAACTACATCCACTACATTTTCAAAAATTTGAAAGCCTTCAATCAGCCCAGCGTAATTTATGATACTTCCATCAATATCTTTAAGCATAGCATGAGTTTCATGAATTACTTCATTTCCTTTACCTTCCTCAGTACCAATTGTAAGAAGACCAACTTTTGGCCGCACAAGCCCAAGTGCCACGCGGGCATAATTTGATCCTAGTACTGCACTTTGAGCAATATGAAAAGGCTTAGCATGCGGATTTGCACCAGCATCCAAAAGAGTAAAGTATCTTTCTCTGCCAGGCCAAATTGTGCAAAGTGCAGGTCTTTCTATTCCCTCTAAAGTTCGTAATTTAATTGCTCCTCCTGCCATTAGGCATCCGGTATTTCCACAACTCAACATGGCATCGGCATCCCCATCTTTTAAACCCTGCAATGCAAGACTCATAGAAGATTTTTTCTTGGCTTTGATTCCTGCGATCGGCTTTTCGTCCATTCCCACAACTTCCGGACAATGAATAAGTTCAACCTTAGAATGTGAAAGAATGGAATGGTTTGTGATCAACGGATCAAGGATATCCTGCTGTCCATAAAGTAGGAACTCCGTATTGCGAGGGGAAAGCTCTACTGCCTGTGCTACGCCTTCCAATATTTCGGACGGTCCTAAGTCGCTTCCCATTGCATCAATGGCAAGTTTTATTCTAGCCTCGGTCTTATCCATGCCGAAGCAGTAAAAAAATTAAACCTCTACATCGAGAACTTGCCTGCCACGATACTGGCCAGTCTCTGGGTTAACGCGATGTGGACGACATAATGTCCCATCAGCCTCTTTGGCAAGTTGAGGTTCTTGAAAACGATTCGCACCGCGACGTTTTCTACTTCTCTGTTTTGATTGTTTTCTTTTAGGCTGTCCCATAACTTAAATAATAATCACTCACTAAAACATGAATAACGATTTTGGTCAAGCTAAGGAAATCGGGTTTATGCAGTAAAATAAATGACTAGAAGAATCATAGATAATATTATTCTATACCAAACAAAAATGCCCAATCCCCTTCTAGATAAATAACCCACCAACCAGAAAACGGATAGAGCTGCGGAAACTCCTGCTGTTAAACAACCAAACACGATTGGCCCCAAGGATAAATGAGCTCCCATTACTTCCCACTTCGTTAATACTTTGTATCCAGCAGCGGCACTAAGAGTCAATAATCCCAACAAAAAACTGAATTCAGCCGCCTGATCTCTTTTTAAACCAACAAAGTAACCACCAACAATTGTCATCATAGATCGACTTGTCCCTGGCCACATCGCGAAGCACTGCATTATTCCGATTATAAAAGCATCAAAGAGTTTTAAATCGTCCAATGTTTTTCCAGAATCGATAGCTAAACAAGAATCCAATCTTTTTTTTCTTTTTTCAGCAAAGAACATCAAGATTGCTCCGAAAAATAGTGCCAAAGCAATGGGTAAAATCCCAAAAAGAAATGTTTCTATTTTTGCATCAAACAAGGGACCCAAAAAGGCCGCTGGCAAAAACGCAATTATAACAAGGATTGCCAATCTTTTCCCTCTTGGGTCGAGACCCAAAAGCCCTAAAACCATCGCAAAGACCTGCTTTCTATAAAGTAATGCCACCGCTAGGATAGCTCCTGCCTGAATAACAATTAGATAAGCATTGATTGCTGCCTCATCAATCTCACCTGGAGAAGACAAAAATTCTTTGACTATAATTAGATGTCCAGTTGATGAAATTGGGAGGAATTCGGTAACACCCTCTACCAAGCCATAAATCAATGCATCTCCATAGCCCATAGATTTATTGGAGTCCGCTGGAGCCCGCGAAGATTCATTTGAGTCGTAGGCAAACAGTTCTAGTGTTCCAAAAATGAAGAAGATCGAAAAGATGAAAAAAAGTTGGCGGAAATACATTAAAACCACTACAAGGCTATTAACTTAGAAAAGTGCAAGTACAACTTTTACAAACTGTAAGATAACCTGACATTGACCAATGGATTCTTTAGAATATTTCACCCAATTACTACGAGACAAACAGAACCTCGAAAATAATCAAATTAGGCTCTGTATAAACTTTCTTACTGACGAGAAAGTTCTCCTGCGGGCAAAGGAAGACTTTCTCCTATCTCTTGCCCTAAAGGGTGAAACCGCCAATGAAACCGCGGCCTTTATTAATTATTTTCGAGAACTCGCTCGAGATCCTGAGTTACATGAATTTTCTGATCAGGCTATTGATCTTTGTGGAACTGGTGGAGACAGAGCAGGTAGTTTTAACATTTCTACTTTTGTATCCTTTATCCTTGCCTCTGCCGGTGTACCAGTCATCAAACATGGAAACCGTTCAATAAGTTCAAAATGTGGCAGTGCTGACTTACTTGAGGCAATTGGAATTCCAATAGAATTAGATACTGGTCGAATTAATGAAAGTATGAAGCGACTTAGCTTTACTTTTCTTTTTGCCCCCTCTTTTCATCCAGCCTTCAAACATATTGCTCCTGTTCGCAAAGAACTCGCAAAAAAAGGAATTATAACCATCTTTAATATTCTTGGCCCGATGATAAATCCTGCCCGTCCAGGGTTCCAACTTTTGGGAGTTTATGCACAAGAATTGGTTTCACGGATTGGTAATTCTTTAAATCAAACCGGAATAAAAAGTGGATATGTAGTTCACGGTTGCGTGGCCGATCATCCAACGATTACAGGAGTTGATGAACTAACATCTTGTGGGCAGAATATTGTTTGCGGTTTTGGGCTGGAAAATGGGATAAGCAACCATAGTTGGGGTCCAGAAAAGTTTGGATTAGAATACTCGAAAATCTCAGATATTAAAGGCGGCGACCTTAAGATGAATTTGGAACTCATGGACCTGTTATTGAATAACCGTGCACCCACAGGTTTAACTTCAAGTATTTTAATGAATGCAGCCTTAGCATTTATGGCCATCGGAAAAACAAATAGTCTCCAAGGAGGAGTTGAGCTTGCCCGGCAATTATTGAAAGACGGAAAAGTAAAAAATTGGCTCGATTCAGTGAGAACTTTTTACTCCTAACCTAAAATGAAATATTTCGGTACGGATGGAATCAGGGCTCAGGTTAATAATTCTTTTTTAAACCAAAATTTTGCATTAAACCTTGGCGAAGCAGTTGGAGCATTCGTTAAAAAGAATAATCCTTCTAATACAAATATACTTATAGGAAGAGATACCAGGAGTTCTGGCGAAATGCTTTTACAAGCTTTCGTGCAAGGTCTTAATAATGAGAGCTGTCAAGGAACATCCACCGGAATCGTGCCCACTCCAGTACTAGCACATAGCGTGACGAACAAAAAATGCGGGCTTGGCGTCATGATAACAGCCTCACATAACCAAGAACATGACAATGGATTTAAATTCTTTTCGCAACTAGGCACTAAGCTATCTGACTCGGATGAGGTAGCTATTGAGAAAATGATTCCGATGAATGAGAAACCGATCGTTCATCAACCTGTCAATGTTACTCCTGTTATTGATTCATATAGCAACCATATCCTCAGTTTGTTTCCTTATAATTTACTTAATGGTATGAAAATTGTCGTAGATCTTTCCTACGGTGCTACCATGAATACTACTCCTGATATTTTGTCGAACCTTGGGGCAGAAGTTGTGGTATTAAACAAAGAGGGGGGGAAAATTAACGATCGTGTGGGTTCTGAATTTCCACAAATCATGGCAAAGAAAACTATTCTCGAAGGTGCTGATTTTGGCATCGCCCATGACGGTGACGGTGACCGGGCGATTTTTAGTGATTCAATGGGTAAAATTGTTCATGGGGATATACTTCTTGGTCTACTTGCGATTCATGAACATTCCCAAAACCGCCTAAAGAGTAATACCTTCATCGCCACTATTCACAGTAATTCTGGATTGGAAGCAAGTTTACGCAGGCATAAAATCTCTGTTTCACTCTCAGAAGTGGGAGATAAAAGAGTAGCTGAATTAATGAAAAAGAAAAACTCTAATTTTGGCGGCGAGTCATCCGGTCACCTCGTAGCTAGTGACTTCCTACCAACTGGAGATGGACTAATTACCGCATTACTTATTGCCAGAGTAATGGTTGAAAGTAATAGACCACTAAACAAGCTATGCGAACAAATCACACTTTGGCCAAGTTTTGAAGGGTCTTTCCTCGTAAATAAAAAAATTCCTATCGATATGTGTCATCCCCTTAAAACTGAACTTGATCTGATCAGAAATGATTTGGGTGAACAGGGACGAATATTACTTCGCTATTCTGGAACGGAGCCAAAAATCCGCCTGCTTGTGGAATCAATTGACAAGTCCAAAGCCGATTCAGCTTATAATAGCCTTGCAAAAACAATTAAAAAAACATTGTAAGTCATATTCACTCTGACTGAAAAAAGTGATTTCAATCTACCCCAATAAACTTTAAATGATCCAGGAGATATCAATTGACCAATTAGATCCAAGGCAGGTCAAGCAATTGCAAGCGGCTGACGCTGCTGCAAATTCTAATATCAGCTACAGCCTAGAAATTTATTCATCTATTTTAAAGCAATCGCAAGGCTGCTTGGAATTACGTAAAAAACTTAGGGCGCTGCAGTTCAAAAGCGTCCAAGCTTCAGGAAAGGGCATTAATAGTTTATTAGGTAAAGTCACTTCGGTTCCGTTCATGTTTGGAGGAAAAGCCGAAAAGGACCCGGAGGGCTCATTAGCAAAGGCAGAAGTGCTCATTGAGAAAAATCCCGCCAATGTTATCGGACACGAGATGATAGCAGAAGCAGCAAACCTACTAGGCATGACAGAAACTGTTGTTTTTGCTTATGAAACTATTCGGAAAATACACCCTAAAAATTTAAAATTTCTTAAAGATTTGGGAAATGCATACCTAGATGCGGGAAAAACCGAAAAGGCGATCGAAACCGGAAACGAAATATTAAAATTAAGTCCGACTGATGGGGATGCCGTTGACTTGATGAAAAGAGCCTCTGTTGCTGTCGCCATGAACAAAGGTAAATGGGAAGAATCTGAAGATTTCAGGACTCAGCTAAAAGACGAAGATGAGGCACAAGCTCTTGAGCAACAAGCCAAGTCAGTTACGGATTCGAAAGGGCTCGAAGACCTAATCAGGCAAACTTACGAAAGAGTTGAAAAAGAACCTGCAAACCTCACTAATTACCGACAACTAAGCGATTACTATCAAAGATATGGAGATTTGGAAAACGCAATTGCATGGATTCAAGAGGCCCGAAAGCAAGAAGCAGGTCAGGGGGATGTTTCACTTGAGGAAAAAGAAAGGGAATTAACCTTAGAATATTTTGATAATTCCATCAACCAATGGTATCAAGCCCATTTGGCAGAACCTGCAAACCAAGAAGCTAAGCAATCATGGGAACAGGCTATTTCTCAAAAAAAGTTGTATGAAAAAAACCAGTTAGAATCATTGGTTCAGAGATACCCAAATGACTATGGCTACCGCTATGAGCTAGGAGTGAATCTTTTTGAAAATGAGGATTATGAAAATTGCTTATCCCACTTTCAACTTGCTCAACGGAATGCAAAAGTAAGGTTGGATGCAATTTTGTACCTAGGCAGGGCATACAGTCGGAAAAATTTTTACGATTTGGCAATTGAACAGTTTTCTATTCTAAAGAACGAAATCCAAGTTATGGACGACCGAAAGAAAGATGCAATTTATGAACTTGGATGCTGCTTTGAATCAATGGGTAAGCAAGACAATGCAATCGAAGAATTTAAAGTTGTCTACTCCGCTGATATTTCGTTTCGTGATGTTGCCGACAAGATAAATGCTTTTTACTCTCAATCTGCATGATTTTTTTGGCGGAGAGGGAGGGATTCGAACCCCCGGTACCTCGCGGCACACCCGATTTCGAGTCGGGCACATTCGACCACTCTGCCACCTCTCCAGATAAAATTCATTGTAAATGTGACATTTCAATTAATTGTTGCAACTTAAAATCCGTTTGATTTTAGCTATTGTTGGTTTGTTAAAAGGTTTGCACGAGATCGATTACTTCAATTTGATAAACAGTATATGATTAAATCTCTTACTCAGAGCATTCTAGTAATTTTTGTTATCAGTACTTTTTCCTGCAGATCCAATGAAACAGTTGTTAAAAAATTTACAGACGGTGTGTACAAAGGTGAAATTGATAAAAAGGGAAACAAGCATGGTAAAGGATTGATTATTTGGAATGATGGCTCATCTTACGAAGGCGAATTTAAAAAAGATCTTCGGCACGGCAATGGATTGTTTAACTGGGACAATGGTGAATCCTACAAAGGTGAGTACACAAAAGACGCACGAACCGGCATCGGCATTTATCAGTGGCCTGACGGTTCTAAATATGAAGGATCTTTTTTAAATGGTAAAAGACATGGCTTTGGGAGATTTCAAACAACTTCTGGTATTATTTACGAAGGTCAATGGCATGAAGATATTGCTCATAAAATTCAAAATGTATCCCATACGAAGTTTAATAGTTCAGTTGGCGAAAAAGAAGAGAAAAAGAGCCCACCTTTTATGCCCCGAAATCTATCAAAAAACACAGAGAAATCTAAAAATATTGAATTACCTAGGACTCAAAAATCTACTTATTCTTCCAAAAGTAATTCTGTTGTGCTTGATGAAGAACCAAAGATTTCAACCCAGATTAAAGAAGAGGAGAATTACTTAATTACACAACCCCCGTCGAAAAGATCTGTAGAAGCTTTAAACCTGTCTCCCGAACCCCCTAAAGAAGAGATCGAAGCTAAACCCGTTAAAGAATTTGACACCCCATTTGAATTACCGCCACCAGATAATCAGAAAATTATCCATTCCATTCCGCCACAAAATACTGGGGTACGAGTTGAAAATGTATCTAATATATGGACCGGTACTGTTGAAGAAGCTGAAGAACTATTTTTCACTGAAACCATTGGTGGAATCGATACTGTCAAAGATGTTGAAACCAAAGTTCCTTTCACTGGAAAAATGCAGGTTCTTAGTGAAAGTGGATCTTTGTTAGGGGAAGTAAACCTTCTCAATGGACAGCTTCATGGTGAAGAATTAATTTTAGACGAAAAAGGAACAATTGTTGAAAGATATTTTTGGGAAAAGGGGATCGAAACAAAATAATTTTGTTTTTTATTGGCATTTTTAAATATTAATCACCAACCTAGACTTCGCTTATTAATGGGTTGTAAGTATAAAATTATCTAATCTAAAAAAATTCTTATTTTATCAGAGGCTGATAACTAACTGTTATTTGAGATTTATCAAGATAACGAATATTTTATGTACGTTAACATCTTAAAATTCCTATTTTAATAGTGGTAAACTAGTTTAAGCCTAATGAATATTTCACATTCAAAAAAAGTCGTATCTACAGGAGTTTCCGACATTACTTTACCATATGATCCCCAGGAGTTTCCTAGGGAGAATTCACGACACTACATTACTGCTGATAACAAAGATATCCAAGAAATGCTTCACTTCATTGATTTGGAAACCTTGGACGATTTATTTTCTCATATCCCTCTACAATTTCAATTTCCATCAGGCCCAGCAGTTCCAGACGAACTGGATTATGAATCTGCTGTAAGCCGACTTTCAAAAATTGCAGGTAAATCCAACCTCAAAACCTCTTTCATCGGGGATGCACTTCCTCATTGGCAAACCCACCCTATCGTCGAATTGGTATCCAAACTTCGCCCCCTCAGTACCTCCTACACACCTTACCAACCTGAAAGAAGTCAAGGCACATTAGTAACACATTGGATTTACCAATGTGCTTTAGCTTCCCTAACTGGTTTTGAAGCTATAAATACCTCACTCTATGATCGGTCTGCCGCTATTTTTGAAGCAATTACTTGTGCTATCCGTACTAACAAAAAAGGAGGTGTAGTTTTATTGGCGGGAACATTATTTGATTCCGAAGTCAAAGTTATCAACACATTATCCGAAGAAACCACACTAAAATTTATATATGCACCAACTAATCCAGAAACCGGTCTTATTGAGTATGGTTGGCTTCAAAAACTGACTACAAATGAAACAGAAAAAATCTCTGCATTTGTATTCCCTCAGGTCAATTCGCTTGGACTACTGGAAGATGTCGATTTCCTTACAGACTTCACAGCCTCAAATAAAATTAGATCCATCGCGTGTATTGACCCTATTCTTCTTGGTACAGGGGGGATAAAACCGCCCATTGAATTTGGCGAGAAAGGAGCTGATTTTATTGTTGGAGAAGCTCAGCATCTTGCTATCGAACCAAATTTCGGTGGACCAGGACTGGGTATTTTCGGGTGTAGGCACAACGATACCAATAAAAAAGATTTACGCGCCTCCCCCGGTAGGTATATCGGAAAAGCAAAGGATTTAAACGGAAGAGACTGTTTTGTTATGGTTCTCTCTACCCGTGAGCAACACATTCGGAAAGAGAAAGCCACATCCAATGTATGTTCGAACCAAGCCTTTCTTGCCACTCTTGCTGGTGCTGCATTACTTGGCAAAGGGGAAAAAGGAATGGCAAACTCAATTCGAGAAGCACTTGAAGTAAAAAAATCTGTTATATCATCTATTCGCCAACTAAAAGGAATAAAAGAAGCATTCCCCCATACGGATAGTTTCAATGAACTTGTATTGGAAACAGATATTCCCACCGCAGAGCTCTTAGGGAAAGCTAACCATTCGAACATTCACCTAGGTATTGATGTTTCTGACCGAATCAAATCAAGTAGTAAAAGGCATCTCATAAAACTTACATTCACCGATATTCACAATGAAAAATCGGTCGATCAACTTATTTCTTTTTTCAATAATAACTTCGAGCCCCATGGAGAGTCTTGTCAAAATAATGATTCAATCACCATAGACTCTAAATTGCTTAGAAAACAGAATATTAAACTGCCCGGATTCTCATTTGATGAACTATCTCAATACTATCAAAAACTAGCTGAATTAAATGTGAGCCCCGATGATGGATGTTACCCACTTGGTTCATGCACCATGAAGTATAACCCATTGCTCAATGATTGGGCAGCATCCCTTCCCGGTTTCTCTAATGTCCACCCACAGGCACCAGAATCAGATGCACAGGGACCCTTGGAAATTTTATTCGAAATCCAAGAGTGGTTTAAAAACATAACTGGTTTACCGGGCGTGACTACTCAACCCGTTGCAGGCGCACAGGGCGAACTAGTTGGATTAAAACTATTTCAAGCCTATCATCGTTCAATGCAGGATTTCGATAGAGATGTTGTATTTATTCCTCGGTCCGCTCATGGAACAAACTTTGCCACCGCCACGATGGCTGGATTTACCAACGACGATGGCATTGTTTACTTGCAAGCAAATGAGCAAGGCATGATTGATTTGGAAGATTTCGATATCAAATTAGAAACCTTTAAGTCTCGATTGTGCGGAGTAATGATAACAAACCCAAACACATCAGGTCTTTTTGAAGAAGAGTTTCATCAAATTGCCAAGAGAGTACATGAAGCAGGTGGGTTGGTTTACATGGATGGAGCAAATATGAACGCTATAGCCGGAAAAGTTGACCTTGGTAAACTTGGTGTTGATGCCGTTCATAATAATTTGCACAAAACTTGGACTATTCCACATGGAGGTGGGGGGCCTGGCGATGCTATTGTCGCTGTTTCTGAAAAACTGATTGATTTTCTTCCCGGCTTTCAAATTGCTAAACAACAGAATGGTTTGTTCAAATCTGTATCCCCTTCTAAAACTATTGGTTCCTTCCACCGAAACTGGGGAAACTTTGGTCATAAAGTACGTGCATATTCTTATCTTTTAAGACTTGGAAACGAAGGAGTTCCGCGAATGTCATCTATTGCTGTTCTATCAGCCCGTTACCTGCATGCTCGATTAAAAAATCACTTCCCCACCCTTCCCGCTAACTCTTCTTCTGTGCCCAGAATGCATGAGTTTATCTTAACATTAAGTGAAGAAGATTTTTCCAAACTCGAAAAAGTAGGCATTCCTAAAAGTCAGGCAATTCCACAAGTTGGAAAACTTTTTTTAGATTTTGGTTTCCATGCCCCAACTGTCGCATTCCCCGAAGTCTTTGGATTGATGATTGAGCCAACTGAAAGCTATACTAAATCGGAACTAGATCGTTTTGCTGATGCTGTAATAACAATAAAGGAAATTATTTCCGAATGTCCTGAAGCATTTAAAACAGCTCCCCATTTTACCCCAATCGATCGGGTTGATGAGGTCGGTGCCAACCGAAATCTTATTTTACATGAGAAGCTTGATCATTTGCCATCACTCCACATTAATAGGATTCATCCAAGCACACTTAATCAATTACATGTATCTGAAATCAAGGATCGTATTTTGGAACGCGTGAAAGTTTAGGAATGAATTGACGGAAACAATTTTTTGAATATTATTAATACCATGTCTAATGACTCAAATGAACAACCCCTCATTTCCAAAAAAGGAATTGTTATAGACCTCATTCTTACGGTTTTATTTTTTTTCTACATGAGAGATGTCTTGATACCGCATGTACCTTCCGAAGATCCTACTGCGGTAAATATTGTAGCAAGTATGACATCTTTTTGTATGTCAGGAGTTTTTTGGATGGCAGTCAATATGTTTCGAGTAACACTAGTTGATTATCAAAGAACCCGCCGTTAGTTTTATTATTTAAACTGTTTTGAATTCCGAAAGGAGTTCTTCCAATCCCCCTCTCGGACTAGCTGTAATTTTTACACCAGTATCTACTATCTCTTCTTCACAAATTGATCCTTGATTACGCAGTTTAGCTATAAGGTCATACCTATTATGGGGTATAAGATACTCCGAAACCTCCATACTTTTATTTAGTTTCTCCTCGATCATCGATAGAAGTTCTTCAATTCCTTCATTCGTTTTACAACTTGTAAAGACATGTAATTGATCCTGTGCGCGGACCTGCAACCGACTCGATTCGTCCACTCCATTATCAATTTTATTATAGATAATTATTGTATCTTTATCTGCGGCACCAAGTTCATTCACCACCTCTTGAGTCGCCAGCAGGTGATCCCTATATTCTGGACTCGAAAAATCAACAACATGTAAAAGGATATCTGCGACAAGTGCCTCTTCTAGAGTCGCCTTGAAGGCATCGATGAGACGATGGGGTAATTTACGTATGAAACCAACGGTATCAGTTAAAATTACTGTTCGACCACCGGGCAACTTTGCTCTTCTGCTCGTAGGGTCCAATGTGGCAAAAAGCTTATCCTCAGAAAGAACAGTTGATCCAGTAATCTGGTTCAACAAAGTCGACTTACCCGCATTCGTATAACCAACAATTGCAATTGTTGCCAACGGAATTCGCTGCCTCTTCTTACGGCTTGTAACTCTACGGCTCGAAACTTGTTTAATTTCTTTTTTTGTGGAAGAAATTTTATCTCTTAGCATTCGCTGATCCAATTCGATCTGGGCTTCTCCTTCACCACGCTGAGTTACTCCTCCACCCCGCTGGCGATCCAAATGGGTCCAGGCACGCCTCAACCTTGGTAAAGAATATTCTAGGCGTGCCAACTGGACTTGTAATACTGCTTCTTTAGTCTGAGCCCGTTCGGCAAACACATCTAAAATAACCTCGTGTCGATCAATCACAAGTATCTTAGTTAGCTCCTCCCAGTTTCTTTGCTGACCTGGGGTGATTTCATTATCAAAAATTATGACATCACATTTTAAATCTCCAACTTGCTCTGAAATCTCATCGCATTTTCCTTTTCCCAAAATATGACCCGGAAAAGTTTTACGCACGCGAAATACTGTGCTTCCGACAACTTTTATACCAAGATTGCCTACCAACTCAGAAAGTTCATTTAGCAATAGATTAGCATAATTTTCTTCATCCTTTCGTTTGA
>ENA-UOXV01003278-UOXV01003278.1-marine-metagenome-genome-assembly--contig:-NODE-3278-length-19892-cov-6.327973_pt1 | contig 19892 bp, 19 predicted proteins | sample MGYA00238165_ERZ766961 | MGnify/ENA primary metagenome ERZ766961 (study PRJEB28924, sample SAMN03173240) | marine metagenome | biome: Marine; feature: Water; material: Subsurface seawater | place: North...
TCGCGCAATGTGATGATTAAAAGACATCCAAAGCCCATTGTCATGGACAACTGCTGGATTCGCTTCGTCAATAAACCGTTCAAACGTCGCTCTTGCTCCTGGAATATAACTCTGACGAATGCCCGGAATTAAAGTTGCCTTTGTCTTTTTCAAACACACGCCCGAAGGAGCAGGGGCAACCGTACCTTCACCATAATCCAGAGTGAGTAAGGTCAAGTCATGCCCCAGATCACGACAGGCGCAGGCCAACTGCCCAGCAGATACGTAAGGCCCCCCCATCTTCGGGTGCCAACCTGCGATGCTTAACGCAATATTCATAATTTAATAGAGAATCGGTTGATCCAGAGCAAACAATTAAGCACGATAATACTTGATGGGTTTATTCGCGATACAATTTCTGGTATCCACCATCACAGCCTGATAGCCACTGAAATCAAACTCACGATATTCGTTGTGATGCGTCGCTACCAAGATGCAGTCATAAGCATCTTCGATCTCAACGGACTTGCGCCCTGTAAATTCAGGATGTTCGCGAGTTGGTCGAATGACAGGCACGTAGGGATCATTGTAATGAACCACTGCCCCTTTTGACTCTAGTTTCTTAGTCAGCACATAACTTGGAGATTCGCGATCATCATCAACATTCGGTTTATACGCCATGCCTAAAACTAGTATCTTAGAGCCTTTAAGCGATTTAGACTCCTCGTTGAGTGCCTCACCCACACGAGCAACAACATAGTCTGGCATCACGGTATTAATCTCACCAGCAAGCTCAATGAAGCGGGTGTGTTGCTCATACTCACGCGCCTTCCATGTCAGATAGAACGGGTCGATTGGTATGCAGTGCCCACCGAGCCCCGGTCCGGGATAGAATGGCATATAGCCGAATGGCTTTGTCGCGGCGGCATCGATCACATCCCAGACATCGATGTCCATTTCATGAAACACCACCTTTAGCTCATTCACCAACGCGATGTTAACCGCTCTAAAAATATTCTCAGTAAGCTTGGTCGCCTCCGCGACTCGACACGAACTCACAGGATGAACACTATCAAGTGCCTGGGAATAGAGCTCCACGCAACTGTCCAAGCACGCTTGCGTATACCCGCCCATAACTTTCGGAATCGTTTTCACTGAGTGGTCTTTTCGCCCAGGGTCTTCGCGTTCCGGAGAATACGCCAAATAAAATCCCTCCCCAGCCTTCATGCCCGAGCCGGCTTCAAGCACAGCTCGTAGATCTGTGTCTGTCGTGCCAGGATAGGTTGTCGATTCGAGTACCACAAGCGTCCCTTTACGCAAGTAAGGCGCAATCGCCTCACCAGATTTCAACACGTATGAGATATCAGGCTCACGGCATTTGCTCAATGGAGTCGGGACACAGATGATCACTGCATCAACTTCAGATACTCTAGAAAAGTCTACCGACGCCTCTAGTAAGCCACTGTTACGCGCAGACGCAAGTGTCTCAACGTCAATGTGACGAATGTAGGAGCGTCCCTCATTGATCGCATTCACTTTGTCCACATCCAAATCCAGACCGAGCACTGACACTCCCGACTCGGCAAAACGAAGCCCAAGGGGCAACCCGACATATCCAAGACCGATAATCGCTATTTTATTCATAAATTATACTTTTCATTGTTAATACAGTTCGCTGCTAAGACTTCTACCACACAAACCTCCAGAATCTGGCCTAACTGATGCTAGCCTCGTTGCTTCCCCAAGGAGGAGTCGCTCTAGAGGCGTTGGAATAGATATGATTCATCAGATCGATAAAATAATTAGCCATTGATTCTCCCGATATCAATGTTGACCACTCGATCACTGATTCTCCCTGACTCGCCCTTTCAACCGCTGAAACTTTCATCTTTAAATCGAATATACGAGCCAACTCAGCGGTATTACCAGCATCGAATACAGCTCCCATACTCTCGCCGTTAATTAGGCAGGATGCTCCGCATTCCTTACTGCAGATCACCGGAAGCCCCACCATCAATGCCTCATTCACCACAGCCCCCCAACCGTCATGGTGACTGGGCAACACCAATGCATCTGCAGCACTCATCGCGTTGCGCACTTGATTTGATGGCATGCTCCCATGCCAGACACATTTTTGGCTAATTCCAAGCGATGTTGCCAGTGACTTTAGATTGCCCTCCTCGCAACCGCTACCAACCAGATCCAATCGGAAGTCTCGATCCAAAGAGGCACAGGCATTCAACAGCGTATCCACCCCTTTTCGAGAGATCAACTGCCCAACGTAGAGTAAGCGGTAACCCTTCCCTTCTTCTTGGCTAGTTGCTTGAGCCACAAACGGCACAGAATCAACAGTGTAGCCATATTGGAAAATGCGCTCTGGAGCATACCCCGATCGCCGAAACCAATTTGCCCCAGTGTCACCCATCGCGAGAATAAAGTCGAATGAGCGTCCCAGAGTAAAACGTTCGCGAATATATTTGAGACGCCTCAGTTTACCGGAAAAACCCCGTGGATCAGCCGACTCGGAGAGAATCCCCAGCCGAGCTTTCCTCGCAAGAATTGCTTGTATCGCCTCACGCCCCAAAGGCCTGAACCTCACGCCCGCAATAATGTGAATGCAGTCATGCGATGCATCCAAAACTAATTCCCGAATTGTCTGCGAGTCAGGATCAACGATTCCACGCACCTCCCCCAAGTTAGGCTCAGCCCAACCCATCGCGATGCGCTGCGGGCTCATAACGCGCTCAACGACCATGGTCACCTCATGGCCTTGAGCAGCAAGACGACGCACCATCGGCAACAAGTGTGGACTATATATATTGGCCCAAAAAATTAATTTCACAGTATGTCCTTTTTATCATCTATTGTTCCGACTTCACGCGCAGGAACTCCGACAACTATTGAACGCGGAGTCACATCACCGCGAACCAGTGCCCCTGCTCCGACTACCGCCTTAGTGCCAATCGTCACACCAGGCATGATCATCGCTCCGGCGCCGATCCACGCACCATCTTCAATCACGATCGGGGAACTCACACCCTTTCCGGCACTGCGGAGATCTTCCGAATCAATTTCATGACTCCCCGTTCCAATAAAAACACGCGGACCAATGTCCACATACGACCCGATTGAAACCGAAGCGGAAGCGACGATGAGCACTTGATGCCCAATCCATGTATCGCTGCCGATTTCCAGAGATCCACTGCCTAAAACTGAAGCCGATGAACAAATCCGGGTATCTGCGGCAACCTCCGCACCTGCAAAACAAAGCAAACTTCGCTTGAAACGAAAGCATCGAGTCTCTGGTAATAGGCGGAGGATGAGTTGCGCGAACCACAAGCGAGATGAAATTAGTCTAGCCATCATACACCCTTATATTTTCTCAGGAAATTTTCCAATCGTGGCGAGCAAGCCACGATTTGATTAATTCGTTTGCGGACTGATGCCGGCACATAAGTTGCATAGCGACGGTATTTTTTCCGTGGCATCCGAAAATTGGAAAAATCACAGCGCTCCACCGCTACTTCCGAACCCATAACAGATTCGATTAAATTCAAATAACGCTGCCCCATCGCTTCAAGCGAATACACTTCCCTCGCTCGCTGACTCGCCGCTCGGCTCATCTGCTGCCAACGCTCCCGGTCTTGATCGAGTGTTTGAACCGCAGCGGCAATCCCCTCAAGATCACAAAGCGGCACGAGCACACCGCTCTCCCCGCTAATCACAATATCGCGGGTGCCCCCTTCTGCATAACCAACCGGCACACAGCCCATCGACATCGCCTCTACCGTAACGAGTCCAAAAGATTCTCCCCGACTCAGGCTTAGTAGCACATCGCAGTTCACTAATTGCTCAAAACACTCTTTGCGTGGCAAACGCCCCAACCAGTTCACCTCGATTGGGCCAGCGACTTGTGCTATCTCTTCCTTCAGGTCATCTGCTTCGCCCCCGATAATGCTTAAAGAACAGGCTAAGCCACGTCGGCGACAAGCTCGAATCACCGCAGGTAAATCATAGGCCCCCTTCTGCCGATCGATGGCACCAAAAAAGAGCAGGTGCAAAGAACCCTGAGGTGCCGCCCGCTCAACCGAATCCGGATACTCGGTGCCATTATCAATCGTCCGCAGCACACCAGAGTAGCTCGTGAGATCCTTCTTTAGCGCATCCATGACGAAAGGGCTCACCGCCGCCACACCATTCAAGGCTTTTTGATATTCAATAAATGGCCGACGCCAGCCAAAGGCGACATCATGCAGCACCCCAATAGCTCTGACTTCGGAAGGCAGATAGGGCCAGAGTGCTTCAACCGTAGGAATATCGTTATAAAGCACCACATCCGGCTGCTCTTGTTTGATCCAAGCATATAAGCCACGGCACGCGACCTCGTCATCATCACGCGGCAGTTTTAAGTCATGTAAAGTCACCCCAGGGATCGGGCAAAAATCCTCCGGTAGTTCATGCACACAAACGATGTGGATATCATGAGCCGATAGCGCGGCCACCGCTTTCGCCGCCTGCTCCACCACGACAGTAACGCCGCGCCCACCCAAATAGCCAACCAGCCAGACGACTTTAGATTTTGGTGATATATGCGCTCCTTTTTTACTATTCATAATAATAGTCTATTTAGCACTACCCCGTTTCGCCATTCGCCCGCGCGCACTCAGGTAAAGGTGGAAAAATATCTTCCTCGGAAGCACTCGTTCAAGCATGAGAAACAAAGATAGGAGATTCCGTCGCTTACCCGTAGAGATATTCTTGGATAGCTGTAATGATTCTAGAGCTAACTGATATTCTTCAGACAGCGCATAGGCTTCCACCACACCACATCCAAAACGTGCAATTGCATTTCGCTCGGTTGGGTTGTCCCATTCCGTGCCCTGAACCATTGTAAAAAGCTTTTTGATGACTTCACGGGCCGAAGGATCAGGCCCGATCCCGCCTGAACGCGAGACACGGTCACCACCATGATCACGCTGTGCGTGTCCAAACTCGGGAAGATAGGCACCGCGGCCCAAATGTATCTTTAATCGCCCAAACAACTCGATCTCATCGGTAGCGACAAGGGATTCATCCCACAGGCCGACAGCATCAAATGCGGATCGTGGGATTAGAGGCCCTGAAGTATGAAACAAGTAAGTTGCAATCGCCCCCTGATTTGACTCGGGCCAAGGGGAGCCACAACGGCCGATGACCTGACCTTTAGAGTCCAAGAAATCATTCGCACAATAGGCATAGGGCAGCCCGCTTTGACGGATCGCATCGATCTTTTGCTTAATTGTTTCAGGGTAAAGGACATCGTCCGAGTCAAGAAACTGTATGTAATCGCCAGTTGACTTAAGAATGCCTAAATTACGCGCAGCAGGTGCCCGTTTGTTAGGCTGGGTAAACACGTGCGCCTCAAATGTCGAATCACTCGCCCGATGAGATGCGATCCATTCACGGACAACCTCAACCGTGTTATCCGTAGAGCCATCATCAACGACGACTAGTTCCAGCGGCCGATGTGTCTGCTCAAAAACACTGTTTAGAGCATCCTCGATAATGCCCGCACGATTATAGGCGGGAATGATAACTGAAACTTTACTCATTCGGAATGGGTTGATACCCCGCCGCTTGCCGCGAGACTACTAGTATGAGTGTGTATGTGCATAAAAGTCACAATGTCAGTGTATTGCTGTATCATCTGGTATTTCCAGCGAAGTATCGAAGAGCGGTAATCAAAGGAGGGGTAGATGAACAGATTCGCGACGTATGCCTTGAGATCGAGAAGCGTTATGATGTGAATTTTTTGGAGATTGAGAGCGACCTAGATCACATCCACAGATTGGTTCAATCTGTTCCGAAGAACAGTGTGACGATGCTAGTGAGGATGATAAAGAGCCTTACCGCTCGGGGGGAGGGGGTGTTTGCGAAGTGTCCTGAAGTGAAAAAGCAGCTTTGGGGCGGGGAGTTTTGGAGTGACGGTTATTTTGCAAGCACGGTAAGTAAGCATGGAGATGAGTCTACAATCGCGAATTATGTAAATTCTCAGGGTCAGGGTGAGTATAAAAAGTTACATGAGGATTATCAACTTGAGCTGTTCTGATCTTCGATACCCCGCGGCTTGCCGCGGGGAGTTTCATTTTCGAGACCTTTGCTTCAATTACAGCGTAAGCTTTCTTCATATCCGCTCGGCGGATCCGATTCGAGTAAGTGAGCTTCGCAATGACTGCTTCGCTCAGACAAAACAGCTTACGTCCCCAAAAAATAAGTAAGCGCTGCATCCCAGGCATAGAATTCAAGTGATAGCGAAGGCGCTTAAAGCAACGATCTGGACGCATATATAACTCACCAAGAAAAACGCCTCTTTGATGATGAATGCAGACGTCAGCGAAACGGTGCCGGATCAATTCCATATCTGAAATCGTACTCGATTGGGTTTCGCAAACCCATGGCAATTCTCCTGCATAGTGAAGCGCACAACGCACCTTAAGGCTACCCCCGCAATGAACATATGAAATCATATGCAGATGCCCGAGCATTTTTTTATAACGATTCTCACTAGTTTCCAGCTGAGGTTTTGTAGGTTGTTCATTTTAAGCCGCTAATAAATAAAAAGCAGTGCCCTGCATTTGAACGGGTTGGCGTGACTGACCTTGGATCACTCTCAACAAGTGATACACACTGGAAGAACCGTATAATCTATCTAAAAATACTTTAAGCCTGTTGCTTTCGAAACAGACAGATCGTCCGTAAAAATATTTAAATCATTCAGCATTTTCAATACACAAACATCACCCACGACATGAAGTCGCAATTTTCCTTCAAGTTGGTCTCCGCTATCATAAGTATAAGACCAAAACTCAGTAGAAATGCCAGAAAGATAAAAGGTGTTGTGTGGCCCGAACGTGCGGATTGCGTGAATGAGTGCAAATATTCCTGAGCTTGGGGTGAAATAGTACGAGAGAGAATTGAAATATTTCAGGTTCTTTTTTTGAATAAGTAGTGCTAGTGCGATCATATAATTCCTTAAAAAGAAACGAAAAACTGAAAAGCCATTATAAAATATAAACGAAAAACCAAATGGCGGTTTTTTTCCGATAGCATGGCTGTAGTAGTCAAAAAACTCAGTGTTGGTCAAAAATGTACATTTTCTTGACGCATACCCTACACTTTGAAGATGGTCAAACGCTTTCTTGTTATTCTCTTCACTGAAAAAGATTGTTTCGTCAGCAAGATCAGAAACCAGCTCGTCAATCCACAATTTTTCGGAGCATGAAACATTTAAATTCTTCAGTTTTGTTGTTACGGCTCCTGAAGAAATAATATGGTATGTTTTGGGTAGTATTTCAAAGTTTGCAGCCCTCTTTACGCTGCCATTAACAAAGTATACAACATCTGCATCCAAGATTCTTGGATTTGGCCTCGATCCCATTATTAAAATCTTCATTTTATTATCATTTCAGACTTTCACTGACTAAATACCACTCAATTTTTTTAATATCAACAGGAGTATCAATCGAATAAGAAGAAAATGTAGTTTCGGTCATCCAAACTTTGAACCCTTTTCTACAAATCAGAGGATCTCAATATCCTCTGACATCTCGACTGGTGCTTTTACAGTCAACGGCTTCCCACAGACAATAATCTCAATGGCTGCATTGTATTTCTCGACAATCTCCTTAGTCGCATTGCCCCAAGCCAAGAAATGAGTGACGTATTGAGGGGCATACCCCAGCACTATCCGGATCTTGAGCCAGTGCGGTCTCCCCTCAAAGCGAGAATTTACGCGCTAAGCCTCAACGGGTAACCACTTTTCAAACGTATATAACATACGATACTTGAATTACGAAATTGGGCGATTTCAGTCCTCCGAATGCCCCGCTTGGAGCATTGCCGTCTCCACTATTTCAACATCACCCGGCGCATCGACTGCCAAGGTATCACCCGGCAGCTCAATCATACGCACTTCATAGCCCATATCCAAGAAACGTAGAATTTCGATATCTTCAGACTGCTCACAGGGTGCTTTGCTGCCTGCGGCGGCATAAGCCTCCAATTGTGCACGAGTGAAGGCATAAATACAGACCTGTTTATAATAGACCGCCTGCCGTTTGTGGTAATCTTTATACGCGGGAATCGCCGCTCGCGACATATAGAGCAAGCGACCATCCGAGGCGATGGCACATTTGGGAAGATTCACATTGCTGGGATCATCGGATTGGGGAATCGACGCATAGCCATTAATCACAGTGTCCGGATGCTGTTTCGCAGAATCGATGACTTTGGTAATGGAAGCGGGATCTAGCATCGGCTCATCCCCCTGCACATTTATGAAGATATCGGCATCAATCTGTTCGGCAGCCTCCGCGATGCGATCCGTGCCCGTCAACGCGTCAGGCGATGTCATGACCACTCGAAAACCGGCAGCTTCGACCACGCTGGCTATTTGATCCGAATCGGTCGCGATATAGGTATTGCCGATGCCGACCGCTTTGGTGGTCAATTCAGCCACCCACAAAATCATCGGCTTGCCCAAAATATGGGCGAGCGGCTTTTCTGGAAAACGCGTCGATGCGAGTCGAGCGGGAATTAGAGCTACAATTTTCATTCGTTAACTAAGTGGGCTTTCAGCAGTAAAGTCGCTGAACAAGGTGGGGGTAATAATCGAGAAAGTAAACCCCAGTTGCGCGGCCAGCTGCTGCGTCCCTTTAAGCTCATGGGCAATCTGCGCATTCTGCTTGGTAATCTCCTCCGGCACACTCACCGCATCCTGCTCCGCGTAGTAATGAGAAGGCCCATTCGAGGAATAACCATCCAGACCGCAAATGAAGATCTCCTGATACCCGAGCTGAACCAATCCAAGAATCGCCTCAATCGCTGAATTCGAAGGCAACACCATCGGATAAGGCGACTCCCCGCCTGGCATGATTTTCAAGGCATTCACACGGGATACTTTTTTGAGTGCAAAATTGACTTCCGCGCCTGCATGAATCTCTGGCCCAAAAACCACTTCCGAATCTTTAGGGATTTGGTCGAAATATTGTAGAACCCGGCGGCGATTGCCGAAGAACACACCATCCGCCGGCAGAGGCGGCTGAGGATTGTTGACCGCGAAGACGCTGACATCAGATGCTTCGATAAAGTTCGCAATCTTGCCCTGATACGCCGCAACGGAACTTCCCCCACAAATCAAGAGAGCGCGCTTGTTATTCTTAGCACATAAGTCAGCAATACTTGAGCTACACTCCACCGCAGCACCCGCTGCCAATTTGGAAAAATGCCCCTCTTTCATCTGCTCCAACTGCTCAATTGAGTAGCGGGATTTATTTGCCTCCGGCAACTTACGGAGCATGCCGTAAATATCATTTGCAGCGTATGCTTTTTCACGCAGCAGATTGGTCGGATAGTTCGGGTGGCAGTGAAAAATACCTGAAAGCAACTGCGGCAAGGAATAGCCCCAGGAATATGATTCCTTCTGCGCTTCCATGTAGAGATCCGCAAACTGTAGCACCGTTACCAAATGATAACGCTCCGGATCACATTGCTCATAGTAAGCCAACATCGCGTCAGTAAACAGATTCCCCGCTCCGCGCCCCATTCCGAAAATAGACCCGTCAATAATGTCGACACCCGCCTCCATTGCTTCGAGGCAATTCGCAAAGGCCAGCTGAAGGTTATTATGCGGATGAAATCCGAGCGCCGCATCTGTACCAAAACGAAGCGTCGTGAAAATCTCCCGGGTTCGCTTGGGCATTAAGCTGCCGAAGCTATCCGCCACATAGAAATAATCGACCTCATCTTTGAATCGATTCATCAAATCCACCAAACCAAGGATCTCTTGATTCGTGTAATTGCTGATCCCCATATAATTGATGGTGGTGCGATACCCCTTGGCAGTTAAGGCCGCGGCAAAGGCAGTGGCCTCTTCGGCCGCACTCTTGGGTGCAGCCACACGAATTAAATCCGCCGGATAATCCTTTGCATCCGGCACATCATCAAGCGTGACCGAGCCGTAGTTGATCATCACCGCGATCGCTGTGCCCTCATGCAAATCGCCACGAATCGAGCGTAGGTCATCTGCCCTCAGATTTGTCCACGGCAGCCCAGCCTTTGCTCCTGGCTCAAAAAAACCAACTTCAATATAATCAACGCCAGCAACCGACACCGCACGGTAAAGCGCCTCACCAAAGTGCCGGGAAAAATCCCAGTTATTAATATAGCCGCCGTCGCGGAGCGTGCAGTCGAGTAGTTTGGGTAATTTCATGGTTCAGAGGAGATAGGTCAGCGATGTATAGGTTCAGAGCCTCTGTATCGCAGACGCGTAGTAGATTATTGTTTTTGTATATTAAGAAAGGGAATACCCAGCGCACGACAAAAGCCACCGTCTGTCCGATCATTATCGCCAATAAAAAGGCACTCTTCAGCCGAAAGACCATAGGTCTTAGTGAGCATTGAAAACGCACGCGTTTCCGGTTTTGGCAGGCCGACATCGTCCACTCCGAGAATTGCCTCAAACGCACCACTCAAGCCCAACTGCTTTAAACCGGAGACCACCGTAGGGTGCAAATTATTGCTGATGACAAACAAACGGCAGTCCCCTTGTTCCGCAAGATGTTGAATGAACACACAAACTTCAGGTAGCGCCTCATGCGCACCATCCAACGCACTCTCCAACTCTGAGCGAAAATGAAACACCCGGTCTTTCGCATCCGGCGCATGCCTGAGGGCGATGGCCTCCATCTCGTCTACCCGGGCCGTCTCCGCAATCACGAGCTCTGGAAAACAATCCGCAAGATAGGTGCGGTAGGCCACGCGCGCTTGCGGCCAATCGACCGGCACTTTCGCAATGGTCGAATCGTAGTCAAAAAGCACAATACGACGCGAACCAGCGACTCTATTAAATTCATCGTTTAGCATATACATTTTTGCCCTAATTATTAATAGATCGATACCCTAGAAGTCTTCGCGTATTCCCCTCGCCAAAAAGGACCGCCATGAAATTAAATAAAAACAAATAGGTAGCAGCTGTAGGTATATAAAACGTTGCTTCGAATCTGTACGTCGATGCAAAAGCAACCAAATTGGAATGCGCGCCAGGCTTGTATCGTAATCGAAGATGACAGACCTGAACTTCATATTCTAATCGCTTGTTAGTTGAATCCGCGGCGAGAGTTTACAGCGCCGATCTGTGGTTGTTTCGATAGTCTTAAACACCTTTTTTATGGCCGATCGCTCTATCGGATTTACGTAAAGCAATTTTTCGAGTGAGGCATCATTGAGACGCAAAACCTTTTGTCCTAAAAACTGGAAGACGCATCGGATCCCCGGAATGGCATTGAGTTTGAAAATGAACCTTTTGAGCCAGATCTGATGCCGAGGATACAATTGAGCTAAAGAAGCGCCTTGCTTTCCGTAAATGGCCAGATCCGAAAAATGGTGCCAGATCATTTCCATGTCGGAGATGGTGCCGGAGCGGGTGGTTCGCACCCAGGGCAGTTCCCCGGCATAGTGCAGGGTACGAGGCAAATCCAGAGAACCTCTATGCTCGGTTCGTGAGATCGTGTGCAAATAAGTGGGCATATCGCACACATGGCCGCGCATCAAATGATTCATAATGGTCTGGTCGGCGAAACGAAGATCCGGATAGGCTGCGACAAATACACCTGCCCGCTCAATCACACGATGCGCACGCATCCATTTTAAATTGAGCATAGCGATAGCCGCACAGAAGTAGGCCTCGCCTGGTGGCTCAAGCCCATTCTGCTCGAACCAACTATTCTCGGACTCGCGGGTAGCATCCATAGGGTCTTTGACCGCGACAATAGCATCGTCCTTCTGCATTAATGACCAGAGGTCTTCAACCGGAGCCAGCCACAAGGTGTCGGAGTCGCAAAAAAGAATTTTACCCATGTCAGGAAATATATCCGGCAAAAAAAGACGACTATAGGTTAGCTTATTGCCTTTGTAAGCGGGAAAGTCCTGAAACCACTTCTCGGCAGGCTGAATAAATCGAACTTGGATTTGAGGGTGCACCTCTTGTAGGCGCCGCTCCAAATCCTGCTGCTGAGACTCCTGAATACCTCCATCGATTACATTGAAGACCAACCGCGAGGGATCTTTGGCAAAAATTGCCATACTCAGGGCAGTTACTCGCAGCCCGAGGAAGTAATTGGCATCGGCCAAGGTTAGGATCTGGATGGGGTCGTTCATTGAGGCGACTGACAACATTCGTCCAATAGTGCCTTGAAAGCATTCAATGGAGCCGTCCGGCTTTCATTTTCTTCGCGCAGCTGATCGGAGAATTTAGTCCGTAGATCCCGCTCTTTGATCAAGCGTTCGAGAGCCGCCTCAATCACCGAGACATCGCAAGGCACTACTAGGCCAGTTTCACCGTCTTTTAACTGTTCCCGCGCTCCGGCAAAATCAGTCACGACGGATGGTTTGGCGAACATCCGCGCCTCGGCCAGTGTGATGCAGTAGCCCTCATAGCGGGAAGGTTGTGCATAAATATCGCATTCAGCAAAATAAGGATACGGGTTTTCTTTTAAACCGATCAAATTGAAGCCTTCCAACTTACGTTCCCGAAGCATCGCTTCAAGTGAGGCACGCTCGGAACCTTCGCCGATAATAGTCCATTCCAGTTGGTAACCCTTGGCTTTGAGACGGTCGAATACTTCAATTGCGATATCAAAACCCTTTTGCTTCGACAGCCGTCCCACGGAGAGAAGCCGAAGCCCATCAAATTTCCGATCGAACGGCGGATACTCGCTCGCCATACGCTGGCATAATTCCAAAGAAACCATGTAGGGCGATTTTTTGAGCTTACGACCCGCTCCGGGAAAGAATTTTTTCAACTCTCCATAGACAGCCGTGGAAGAAGCGACATAGCCATCAAACTGACGATAGATGGCGTCGTAAACTGTCGGAGGGAAGGCCAAGGTGCTTAACTCGGTATGAAACCATGTTAATTTCTTTCGAGCCTTCACATGTGCAGCCACAAATAGCGCCTGCTCGATATTGTGATATGCGATCGCAACGTCATAGACCCGCCTGTCCAAATTTTCGGTGTCGATCGATTTACGGAAGTAATACAAGGGGCGACGAGCGGTCGGCACAAAGAAACGGCCAAAGAGCGCCACGCCCGCCAGGCGGATCAACTTAAAAACCGCTTCCTCTTTTACATGACGAAGCGCCAGCGCTTTACGCCCTTCCTCAAGCATCCCGCGCCCGAAAGCAGTCAAGGGAATGTCTTCGAGATGCACCCACTCAGGGACATATTTCTCGAATACCCCGCCTCTTCGGTAGAGCATCAAAGTGACCTCATAATCCGTTTCCGGCATCTCCGAAAGATACGTAATGATGGACTTTTCAATTCCACCACAGGCGAGTTGATCCATGACGATCAATATTTTTTTTGATGATCTCATATTTTAAAGAAATGCTTTTTTATCGTTTTCAGCTGATTAATGCTAAAAGTGCGTAGGAATTGAAAACATCGTATCCGTTAAATTATAGTTAAATGTGCGTTATTTTGATCGCCTATATTTTCAACCACGGGCAATTTCAGACAAAGCCTTTAACGTATGTAAATTCACCGACCGAATCGCAGCTTTATCGTTTTGCTCAAGCGCCGAAAAACAGCTCTGGAACAGATTAACAAAAGGATCATCCATTCCGATTGCCGTCGCCACAATTCCTGACTGACTACTAACCTTAACAGACGTCTCCAGTGTCGGCGGCTTGGAGAATATCCTTTCGTAAACGTAAGCTTCTGTATCAGAGGTCAGGGTCGCTTCGTTCCGATAGGGCAGACCAATCCCCCACTCGGCGATCGCATAAAATCCATCATAGCGAAAGATCGCAATACCCCGCAAATCTACCTCATAGCCCGCATCTGTGAATTTTTCGGTTTGGATCGCTTTGGGTTCACCGAAGAGAGAGAGAATCAAAGAAACAGGATAGTAGCCGACATCCAGCAAGGCTCCGCCTCCCAACTCTTTATTATAGCGAATATTATCCGTATTGAGGTGCGGGATGGCAAACGCAGTCGAAAATGTCTTAAGCTCACCTTTCTTGCTTTCGACGAGCGCGCGCAAATGTTCAAACTGCTTATGATATTGATACATGCAGACTTCGAAGAGCCTGCGCCCAGACGTTTCAGCGATCTCTAGGAGCTTTAGCGATTTTTCGTAATTCTCCGTGAGTGGCTTTTCGCAAATAACGTGTTTGCCCATGCGCAAGAAACGGCTCGCCAGATCATAATGAGTCGTAATCGGCGTGGCGACATAGACCCACTCAACTTCCCCACCGATCGATTCGTCCAAAGACCGGAGCGTGACACCAGCTGCCTCAGCTTCCTCCTGGTAGCGCGTAAGGTCGCGAACATAGATCGCATCAACCTCGACTTCTGACATTCTGCTAATTGCCGGAAGTATGTTTTTTTTAACGTGATTTCCGTATCCTATTATTGCTATTTTTTGCATAATTAAAGTGCGGATAGAATCCCACGAATATGCGGTGCTACCATCGCATCCCCGTCGCGAATCAACTGTTTCAGTTGATATAAAGTCACCCATCGAAACCGGTTCGATACCAACTCTAGCTCCACAGATTCATCGTATTCCAGCAGCATCGAACGATTCCGTTTGTTAAATAAACGACCGCCATCCTCAGATGTCCACTGATCAAACAAAACTGAAACTGGGTGCTCCTGCGGATTAAGAAAGAGATCGCTGTAGTGCGTTTGCTTCCCCTTATGGGCACGTTTTAAATTGCTGTAGGTCGCTTGAACGGTGGGGCTAATTTGCACGATATTGTAATTCCCCGGCTCTTCTTTCGCCTCTATCAGATAATACGGTATACCATCAAATCGCTTACGCAGCAATCCAAGGATGCCTCCGTCATGGCCAACTTGGGTCAGAAATGGCTGGTCCCATCCAGAGTCCACCTCACGAGAACCAGTTCCAGAGATTCGGTAGGCCTCGACGCGAAAAAACTCGCCCGAGTCGTGGCAAAACGATCCTGAATCTGAGTCAAAGTGCCATTGCCTGCATTCGGACAATGGTATGAGCCTCGCAGACATGGTAGAGTTCTCAACATGATTGCGATACCATTCAGTGATCGCTTCGAGTGCGCCCTCTGGCGAAAAATCCCAAAGTGCTTCAAACTTAAATTCTGTGAACCGATCCACAGTAAGCCCAAGGGATTTCAGCGAATTGCTGTATTGTGCAAATAATTCCGAATACTTCATACAAACTATAATTTCAAATTACTCTTAAAGGTTTTGTAATCTCTCACAACATCATCGTATCGATACTCGCGATCACACAGAACGAGCATCACTGCATCACGTGAGAAATGCCTCATCTCTCTCCAAACTCGACCATCTAGGTAAAGAGACTGGCCACTGTGACACATCGCGTAAGTCGCTTTATTGATGCCACAGTCCAGGCTGATTTCAAAGGATCCGCTCAAACAAAGAACCAATTGGTGCAAATCCGCATGCGCATGGCAACCGCGCACCGCGTCTTTCTGAATATTCGTCAGATAGAATATCCGTTTCACGGGAAAATCGAATGCCTCGCCATACTCGGCTACGCCGAGCACGCCACTTGTTTCAGCAATTGTTTTCGTCTCCTTGAGCTGCCATGCTAGCTCCCCGTTTCCAAAATGTGCTTTTTCCGGATGGTTCATCGTTTTATAGAATAGTTCGGAATTTTGGCAGCACGAGCCCTAGGCACTCACGCAACCCAGAAAGTCGCAGCACGAAGACCAAACTCCCATAGCAGCTGCCAAAAACGAGACTGATCGTCACCACTTGAGCGAAGGCCGACCATGTGGAAAGATCAAGAAAAGTGTGGCAGCCGTAGGCCAGACTAATGCCAAGAATCCCGTAGAGCCCAATCTCCACGAGTTGTTTAAAGAATCCAAAATTAATGATCCGATTGACTGCGATACTTGAAATCACCCAAGAGACAACGCACTGCAAAGCAAGCCCCAGCACCATGGCTAGAACCCCATGGCTGACGGTAAACAAAACTACAACCAAGAGCAGCCCTCGCTTCAAGAGTTCCAACTTTAGAGCCAAGCCAGCGAGGCCATTTGTGGTCAGCACAATATCATTCATCCGAACAAACTGATTTAAGACACCGACCACACAGAGCATTTGGAGAATCGGCGCGGCCGGCAGCCACGGGGCTCCCACCAAGAAGACGATCAATGGCTCCGCAATCAGAAACAGAAGCGCCATCCCAGGAATAACGAGAAAGGCCATCAGATGGAAGACACGCTTAAGAGCGGATAGGTAGGCCTCCGAATCTCCGAGCTTGGCACAGAGCAACGGGAAGAGCACCCGATGCACCGTGAGATGAAGATTATTGATCGGGATCTCCTTCAAGCTATAAGCGCGCTGAAAATAGGCCACATCCGCTGCGGCGTAAAAACGACCGATCAACAGCGGGAAGATATTGTTAAAGACCGTTTCCAAAATGCTACAGACAGCAATCCGGCTGCCGTAAGGGAATAAGCGCTTAAAGGAATCAACGGATGGGGCGCTTTTGGGCCGCCAATTTGAAAAAAACCAGAGGCTGAGCGTCAATAAACTCGTTCCTGTTAATGTAGAGGTGACCAGTGCCCAGACACCGTAACCGGCATAGGCCATATAAATACCGATCGCTCCGGAAAAGAGTCCTGAAATAACGGCGGCGTAGGTTTGCTTTTTAAAATCAAGCGACTTGGAAAAGAGTGCAATTTGCACAACCGAAGGGGCCTGTAGTAGCATGCCAAAAGCGAGCACCCGAGCCACCGACTCTAATGCAGGCTCCCGGTAAAAAGTGGCAATATAGGGAGCGCAGAGCCAGATAAGCCCGGTGAGTGTAGCGCCCAGCAGCAGATTTAGGGTGAGCGCGGTGGTGCAGTCTGAGTCATTAAGGTCTTTGCGCTGTATGATCGCCGCGCGCATGCCGCCCTCCATGACTTGCTTGCTGATCCCAATAAAAACCACGACCATCGCAATGAGGCCAAACTCCTCTGGCGCGATCAGGCGCGCCAGAATAATGCTAATGACAAACTGAACGCCTTGCTGAAAAAAGCGGTCTATACCACTCCAAAATAATGCGCTACGGGCTGACATGCGTTTGTAAAGAGTAGGAATGGAATCGAAATCGGAAGATGAGTGTGAGGTCAGACTTCAGAGGGGCTGGTCGGCTAATAAACCTGCTATCTGTTCCCAGTCTCCTATCTGCAGTCTACTGTCACGACCTTGCCACTCGCTTAAGATACTCGCCGTAGCCTGATTTTTCGAGTTTCGCGGCGAGCGCAAGAAGCTGCTCTTTATCAATAAACTTTGAGCAATACGCGACTTCTTCGATACAGCCTATCTTAGTATCCTGCCGCTCCTCAATGACACGGACAAAGGTGGATGCTTCGTTCAGCGAGGCGAAGGTACCGGTATCCAGCCAAGCCACACCACGATTCAACACACCGACCTTGAGCTTTTGGCGCTCTAAATAGACTTGATTCACCGTTGTGATTTCATACTCGCCACGTGCAGAAGGTTCGATCGTTTCGGCGATTTCGACCACCGTGTTATCGTAGAAATACAGACCGGGCACCGCGAAATTTGACTTAGGCGCTGTCGGTTTTTCTTCAATCGAAATCGCATCCTTGTGGTCATCGAACTCGACGACACCATAGCGCTCGGGGTCATGCACCGGTGCCGCAAAAATAACCGCACCATCCGGATCAGTATGCTGGCGTAGCAGACGCCCAAAACCAGAACCATAGAAGATATTATCTCCCAGCACGAGAGCCACTTTGTCATCACCGATGAATTCCTTGCCCAAGACAAATGCTTGAGCGAGTCCGTTGGGTACTGCTTGCACGGTATATTCAAAGCGACAGCCGAGCTCGGATCCATCACCGAGCAAGCGCTTAAACGCCGCTTGATCCTCGGGAGTGGTAATGATCAGAATCTCATTGATTCCAGCCAGCATCAGGACGGAGAGCGGATAGTAGATCATCGGCTTGTCGTAAATCGGCATAAGCTGCTTCGATACGGCAAGTGTGATGGGATGGAGACGTGTGCCGGCACCGCCAGCGAGTATAATGCCTTTCATAAAAATCGGAGATTTTTGCAGCGGAGCTGCGGATGTTAGCCCTTCGGGCTGAAGATGGTATATGCGCGTAAAGCGCTGGATATTGGATATCTAAAAGCTAAGAAGCAAGATACTACCTGCGGCGGCTAAGGTGAGTAGGGTTGATATTGTGATAAACGCTTGGCGTTTTTTGAAGCTAGTAATGAGTCCTGTGATCTTACGACCAACTTTAATGGCGTCTTGCCGGATTTCGGCGCACATTTCAGCGTGCTCAGGATAATTGTCTTCGATGACGTAAAGCAAAGAGCGAGTTTCACCCGCAGAAGCGCGAGCGATGTTATAGAAGTTTAATTTTTCTGGTGTTCCTATGCGCTCAAAGCCTTCCGCGATGTTCGTCATCACCGAAACCGAGGAGCGCTGTATCTGGCTGCTTAAGCCATAATCACGTTTCAAATCATCGTTTCTCGTCAAATTGTAGATTTCCCGAACGACTGCCCGAGCCTCTTGCCAAGCTTCCAGATCCTCAAATTTCATACCCATATTCCATATCCGCGCGCCGCGCTTATATCCTATATCCCGCTTAGGCTTGGCCTAAACGCTCCAACTGATAATCCCCGCTTAAAATGCGATCGGTCCACTCTCGATTATCTAAATACCATTTTACCGTTTTGCGGAAGCCGCTCTCAAAGTCTTCTTTAGGCTCCCAGCCCAATTCGTCGCGGATTTTGGTGGGGTCGATCGCATAGCGCATGTCGTGGCCGGGGCGGTCGGTTACAAAAGTTATGAGTTCCTCATAACTTTTATGTGAGGTCTGAGACTTGAGGTCTGAGACTTGAGATTTTAGATCGGAGGACTGATCTGACTCTACTGCGGACGACGCGGAGGTCATCCCTCCCGGTGCGAGTTGATCCATAAGGGAACACAATGTGCGAACCAGCTCAATATTTTGCCGCTCATTATTACCACCGATGTTGTAGGTTTCGCCGACTCTGCCCTTGGTGACGACGGTGTAGAGTGCTTCGGCGTGGTCCTTTACATACAGCCAGTCGCGGATGTTTTCGCCTTTGCCATACACGGGAATCGGTTCGCCGCGCAGGCATTTTAAAATGACCACAGGGATCAGTTTCTCGGGGAATTGATACGGGCCGTAGTTGTTGGAACAATTGGTGACGAGCACCGGTAGTCCGTAGGTGTCCGCCCAAGAACGCGCGAGGTGGTCCGACGCGGCCTTCGAGGCGGAATATGGCGAGTGCGGATCGTAGGCGTGCGTCTCGGAGAAGCCGGGGGCGTCTGCTGCAAGCGAGCCGTAGACTTCGTCGGTGGAGACGTGGAGGAAACGGAACATTTCCTGAGAGGGGAGGTGGGAAGGTGAGCCAGTATTGCTGGCGTGCGAAGGTATGAAAGTATTAAGGTCGGAAGACTCTGCTGCGGACGAGACGGAGCTCGTCTCTTCCGCGGGCAAGCTTCTCCAGTAAGCTAAGCTTGCTTGAAGTAAATTAAACGTGCCGATGATGTTGGTTTGGATAAATTCCCCTGGGCCATCGATCGAGCGATCCACGTGACTCTCGGCGGCGAGGTGCATGACGGCGTCGGGTTGGTGCTTTGCAAAGACTGCGCTGAGCGCAGCCGCATCGCAAAGGTCGACCTGTTCGAAGGTGTAATTCGAATTGCCTTCGAGGTCGGCAAGCGACTCTGAATTGCCCGCATAAGTCAACTTATCGAGATTGATGACTGACTCGCCCTTCTCTTCAACGAGCAGACGAACAAGGTTGGACCCGATAAAGCCGGATCCGCCTGTAACTAATATTTTCATAATACTTGAATGCGTAAGCT
>ENA-UOXV01003281-UOXV01003281.1-marine-metagenome-genome-assembly--contig:-NODE-3281-length-19886-cov-7.057738_pt1 | contig 19886 bp, 18 predicted proteins | sample MGYA00238165_ERZ766961 | MGnify/ENA primary metagenome ERZ766961 (study PRJEB28924, sample SAMN03173240) | marine metagenome | biome: Marine; feature: Water; material: Subsurface seawater | place: North...
GGCGCGTGCGGCGGCGCGGGGGTGACGCGAAGGGGCCCGGGGAGGTTTCCCTCCACAAGACGAGCCGGGTGGTGCCCTGCTCGCGGAGTTGGGCATGAGGTTTACGAGTGACTTTACAATCGAAACACGTGAGCGCTGCACGGTGGAGGGGAGCGGCAGACACGACGCGCACCTGGTATCCCTGGGCGGGCAGAGTGCTTGCGGCGCGCTTGTTGCAGCACGTTCTGCGGTACGTGCAGGCCGAGGACCTGTCCATGGCAGGTTCCCAGTCAGCTGCCCGGTAAGCTCAGCAACCACAGTGCCAGCGGCAGGCAGTGGGCGTGGGGCAGGTCGGTCGAGGCCGCGGCCGGGGACCGCACCTTTTCGATCAGAGGGAGGTGCTGTTGGTCGCACGGAGAGGCAAAAAGCTGGCGCCCCAGCGCTAGCTCGGCAATCACGCAGCCGGCGCCCCATACATCTGCCGGTTTGCCCCACTCGATCTGCAGGATGGCTTCCGGCGCCCGGTACTCGCGCGTTCCAATGAGGCTCTGTTTCCACGCACCCTCTTGTACTGCGCTTCCGAAGTCGACCAGGGTAATGCCGGCCGAGGGTTCAGAGCAACCGCGCCGCAGCAGCACATTATCGGGTTTCATGTCAGTGTGAATTACGCTGCGTGCATGCACGGCATCGAGAGCCTCCAGAAGCGTCCGGCCAATCACGCGAACTTCTTCGACAGGTAGCGGGCCGTTTCTCTGCACGTAGTCGGTCAGGGTCTCTCCCTGAAGCTCCATCGACATGCTGATGTGCCCTTGCATGTCAAAGGCACGCAACAATCGCACGCAATGCTGAGCTCCTGACAAGAGCTGCAGAATCTTGACCTCGTTCAGGGCTGCGCGCCTATATAGCGTGTCCTTTCGCACGACCTTGAGCGCAATGGGCGCGCTATCGTGCTTGAGGTCGTGGCACAAGAACACCTTACCATACACACCGACTCCAAGCAGACTTTGCGGTACGTACCGCCCTTTCTCGAAGCCAGGGCAGGGTGCAATCGGCTTCCCGATAAAACATGAGAAGTGCCAGCGCCGTTCCTCGGCACTCATTTGAGGCTTCGGGCGCGCAGCGCCATGCACAGCGCCGTGGCGACCATGGCCTGCACCGCCAGGCGCAACGCCGCTCGCAGAAGCCGATTGCATCGACGAAGAAGCTCCGGAGACACTGCTGGCGGAAGATTGGCAGGCTCTCAGTCCATTTGCAACGGTCAGTGCGCACGATATGAAAGCTACCCTGATCTGATCCTTCCAAGAGAGGGCGAAGCAATCACCTGCTGGTGGCATTCACAGCCGTACTCAAAACTGGCTGTGGCGCGGGATCAACGGTGTCGCGTTGCTCGCGGCATGCGGCGGAATCAGCGGAGGACGTGCTGGTCGATTCCTTCGCCGGATCTACTGGACCCTGGGTCGCATCTGAAGCAGGGCCGGGTCCTGCACAGCAGACATGCACGTCACACCCTTCGCGAAAATGAAAACGAACCATTCTAAAAATGACAACGCGTGCGAGGCAACATGTCGACACAAAAAGATCTCGCCGCCGACCCTGCGAGCTGGAAGCGCATGGCCTACGGTGGTTCGGAGAGGATGGCAGGCGAGCCGTGTGTACCTGGCTTTGCATCGTCATTTACACCTGATCGAGATGTCTCCTGCGGACAATGTACGGAATTCGAGATTTTTCCCAGTGATTTATGGACAGCTCCCGGGGACCGCAAGCTGCCCCACTCCATTCCCCCCCGGCTGAGCATCGCAACTAGCTTGCTTCACACACGGAAGGAAGAGAAAACGGCGCGTGCGGTCCCCTGGTTACTGAATTCGCCCTGCAATGTGGCAGTCTGAATCTCCACGCCTCTCCAACTGCGGAGTCTGCTGCTGCTTGCGTAGATGGGCCGCACCTGGGCCGCACCCACGAGTTCTCTTTAAATTTCGGGCACGTTTTCAGGATGAGCTGGGGTTTGCTCCGATACTCAAGCAGGCGTTTTCCTGCGCCTCGCTACGATGCGTAGGACGCCGTAGGGCCCTACCTATCGATGAAATGTGTCGCTTCAGTTTGAACCGTCAAGTAAATTCCATTTACGTTCTCTGTCAACATTATTAAACTCATTTGTCAACATTTGGTTCCGAAGTTGCGAAGTTCCCCTCTGACTGCAAGGGCTCGCAGCGCGCCATGGTTGAACCTGGGCACGCTTCTTTCAGTGAAGACCTGCCCCTGGTTCGCAGGCTCGTGGAAAATGGCGGTGCTCTGCCCGTTTCTCGGTTTCCTGTTGCATGCTAGAATCGGCTCCGCTCATCCCAGCAGCGTGCACAGTTCCCCCAGAATCGTGCGCTGGCAGCAGCGCGCGACTGACGTTACGTGGACCTCCGTTCACGCAGGCAAACGAATCCACGCGGTCAAACCCCCGATGGTAGAGTGGAATACCTTTTGGCAGATGATCGACTCGCAGCTTGAACAAAAATGGGTCGCTGCTGTCTGTTTTTATGTAACAGTCCCGGCCGCCGATTCTTCCCCCAGCAAGCTGGTATCTCTGGCCAGGTCTCTGAATTCCTCGCGAGACTCGCAGGCGACAATCCTTCTGCGGCCGCTCTTTGTGGTTGCGATTGCACTGTTCTGGGCATGCGCGGGTGTCTGCTCTTCTTTCGGTGACCCACCCGCATGAACCCATTCTCATTCCAGCACTCAACCCACCAGCAAGCGCGGGTCAAAAACCTCTCTCATGTAGGGAGACCTTCCGCAGGAATTGCCAACTGGGCGCTTGCTCTACTCTGGGGCTCCCAGGTGATTCCGGTCTCTTCGATCCCCCTGTCGCATTCCGCTGTAGGGCCGTGATCGATGTTGGGATTCTCGCCGACCCGGTCTTACCCTGCCTCGCCTCCTGTAGGCCTTTCTCCTCGTCTCCGAGCCGATTTTCCTTCGGAGCCTTGGAATCCTACCCGACGATGCTCGCCCCGGTGTTTTTGTTGTACTGACCCCTTCCTTGTGCCGAATTCGGGGCTATTTCGCTCTTGCCGCGGCCTTGCGTTGCCCCGCGCGCGCTGGGGTGCCTATTCCAAGTGGGCCTAAACCAGGTACCCAAGTCCCGTCTTGAACGGGCACTTCACCGCTACGGTGTCGTGTCAGCTGTTCAGGTGCAAATCCCATCCATTTGCGCAGGTTGTGTTCTCGTTGCCAGCGTGCCGCACCCTTTTTGCAATCTCGTTGCCAGAACGCCGCAGCACAAGGCATGTATTCGCACTGACCGCGGTAGCGCCGTACAGTCATATACGCCGCCCTGGTGGCTGCGGCACGGCGACTGGGCAACGCTCGCGTCACAGTGGTCGCTGTCGCATACCAGATCGCTGTTCTTGTAGAGTACTTGTGGGACGGTTCCCGGTGCTGGCGAGGAATCAAGCTTGACTCATTGATCGGCTGTTGACCGCGCGACTCCGCATGCAGGTACCGTACAAAAGCAGTGAGCTATTCGCGGGTGATGATTCCAATAACTCAAGGCGACTATGTTTCCGTCGATGTGGCTGGTTCCCGGGTGTCGAAGCACGGTGACAGGTGCACTCTGTTGATTCTAGCCGGAATTGGAGGCGATAGTGAAGCCAGCTATGTAAATCCCCTGCACCCTTCGCCGTATAAAACTCAAAATGCACGCCGAAGTTAATACCTCACCGGTGCCGTGATTGATCTCTGGGCCGGGGGGATGCCGCCATTGTGGCACAGATCCGGGACTTGGTCAACGCTGCAAGCATCCAGGGGCACACATGTGCCGTCGTTCTCCCGCGTGGGGTGCAGCCCGCCAGCCAAGTGCTTTCCTGGAACTGATTTTCTTTCTCCCATGAAGCAAGCTGTGTTTCTGAACCTGACGCGTGTCTGTTCGCTCTTTGCTGCAAGCAGTTTGGCTCGGACAACTCGATCTCGTCTGTAAAGAGAATGATGAACCCGACAGACCTCTCCGCAGTGCACCAGGTCGTGGAGCGTGTATCACAGGCAACAACCCACCAGCACCGGCTGTGAACCGAGAGCCCGTTCCGAGTCCGTTCCGAAAGGGGTTCTCGGTCCAAGCCTTCTGTCGGTGTGCCTCTCTGAGCGTCATCGCCCTGCACAAGAATTGTCACCGACCCGCAGCAAGAACTGAGCCGCAGCATGTCTCGCAGGCGTCATACGCTCCAGTAGTTTTGATCGGATATTCCATGGGTGCAATTATCTGTGCCAACTATCTGGCTCGCTGTACACTACCACCAGGAGTCAACGGATGTGTCGCTCTGTCGGGAGCGCTCAAGGTACCAGCCGGCCGCGGAGAAAGATGCAATCTGTGGCACTCTGACCGCCGTGCCCATGGGTGTTGGGATGTCCCGACACCAATCGGTATGCGCTTGAATGGCCCGCTGCGAGGTGCAGGCAGATGTGTGTACGTGGCCCCGGTACGAGTCGGTGTACCAGCGACTGTTTCTCCCTCGACTGCTGCAGGATGCGATTCGCCGCTTCGGGCCGGAGCTGGCCCAGCTCCTCGGCGGGCAGGCCGGGCTCTTCGACGCATTGGCCGCATGTACGTACAGGGAATTACACGGTCGGCTCCTTGCGCACCTCCCTGGGTTCCCTTCAACGTTTGACGACTTCAAGGACTGTCAAAGTGCATGGAGCGCACGCGAGCACATCTCCGTCCCGCTGGTGACCTTCCTCCCCCAGACTCAATTGTTGCCACGCCCGTCGCAGCCTTCCATGTGCTTCTGATTTACCTTGCGGGATGGACGCTGTGCCCCGGTTTCGTTTTCGCGACAGATCATGATTTCGTCGCTTGACGATCCGCTGCACGAGCCGAGCCTCTGTGGATACGACCGCGCGCCGGCGAACCCAAACATCGCGACCCTACTGACGAAGCACGGGGGGCACTGCTCGTTTCCGCAAGGCGCCTTTCCGCATGACTTCAACTTCCTTACGTCGACGGCTCTGCGTGCGGTCGCAGCTATTGCATCGATCAGAGGCGGCTTGGAGGATCTCCCTGCGCTGAAGGCACGGCACAGAGTTGCTTCGACAGGCTCCATCGCCGTGGCGCGGCAAAGTCAGGGCGGCTTTGACCAACACCAGGGCACAAAAGAAAGCGAGTGCAATGCGCAACGCCCCGCACACCTTCTCTGTCCTTCCCCACTTCCGATTCCACCGCGCCCGCATCGGCTGTTGTGGCGCCGCGGACCTTTCGACTGTTCGCTTTCCAGCGATGAAGGTCCTGAAGAACCCGCGATCTGTGCTCTTCTTTGAATGTGCCAGAAAGGCAGCGTACGTAGCCATTTGAGAGTCGCTGGGCGAGTGGAGTGCACTGATTCTGGGCCTCACAGGAGTCGGCGGACTTGAGGGATTCATCGCAGCCGCCACGGCGTGTGTCAGCTGCAGCATAGTGTCGTGTGGAGGCTCTTGGCTGCTGGCGTCTTCCTCTGCGCTGATCAGTTTCGTCTATGGTGCTGCGGCACTTCAAAGGTCCACCCATGATTGCTCGGAAGTCAAGGAAAAAGGCTGCAGAAGTGTTTGCTAAACAGTCGCATGACTGACATTCCCCATCTTGCCGCATGATGGCGCGAAGAATGACCTATGTTCACTGCAGGGCGAGACGCCGCGCAAAGTCGCTTCGGTCGTGGCTTCAGTATAACGAAACAGGAATATGACGGGAGGCGATTGCAGCCGCTTAGCTCGATGTGTCGATGTGAAAGACTGTCGTCTGTGCGTGTCAATTGCACCAAATGTCCATAGCGCTTAAGGCGTTTTGGGACAGTCAGGGAAGCATCGTTTACTCAAGTCATGAACAAATGTGATAATCGCGTTGGTGCAAGACGCTTGCACGCGCCATGGGGGGCGTTCTGCTCCGGTGCGCAACACATACGTGTCCGCCGGCGCGTCAAGCACCCCACCGGCCCGCAGAGCTCGGAGCGGCGCCGCCCCGCCTACTTGCCCTTCTTCTTGGAGCCGCCCTCGAGCGCGTCGAGGCGCGCGAGGATGGTCAGCTCTCGCGCCTCGAGCTCCGCGACGCGAAGCTGAAGCGCCTCCTCGCGGTCCGCCGCCTCCTCGAACTTGAGTCCGACTGAGAACCAGCGCTTGCGGCAGTCGTCGATGCGCTGCATCGCAGTCACACGGTCGGACCAGCCCGTGACCTTGGCCCAGATGTGCCCGCGCTCCAGCGCCTTGTAAGTGTTGAAGAACTCCTGGACCTCCTTCTTCACGTGCGTCGGGATCGAGTCCACGTCGAGGTACCTGTGTCAGGCCGCTCCCCGCTCAGGCTCGTGATCGGATGTCGCAGGATGTTTTCGCGAAGGAGAGCTTTCTAGGGGACTGCTGGGCGTCGCAGCGCGGCTGGCAGTGCGGCGGGGGGGGCAGTGTACTCTGAGAGACGGGGTTCGTCTTTAGGCACGCCGATAATCTTGGAGTTGGGCCCATTTTGGTCCTCGGTGTTGAGCATGGCCACGACACGCATCTCGACAATGCTGCCGAGCGGAAGAGGAAAGACGGAGAGGCAAACCGCCTGCAATATCGGGGGTACCAAGTGAGATACACAAGCGGGCCATGCGTGCAACGGTCGAGGAGGGTGACCTCGACAGCTTTGCCGTCTTCAGCGAGAGTCTGAGGCAACGAACAGAAGTCGCCCGGGTAGACCACCGCGGAGCACATCACCTGCAAACACAGGATGAAATCAGCTCAGAGCTACAGAACTCTTAGAGCATATGGGCTCGAACCTTGTCCATCTTCATCAAGCCGACCTTGCTGAGCACATCGTACCGAATATTTGTACCTAGTGAAGGACCGCGGGGGGAGTGGACAATCAAAGCGGAGAAACACCGCCCGGAATACCTGAGCATAAGGCGCAAATTAGGCATCACATGCGCGAAGATGGAAGCTTCACCTTTCGGTGCACGAACGATTGCGTTTACCATGCTTGGTGCAGAGTCGCCGATGTGCAGTCGCCGGAGGCGGCCGAATTCGCCCAACCCGTCCGGCGCGGGCTGGTAGGCCTTTCGGCACTCGTCAAGCAGAGTGAGAGCGCCTTTCTTGTCCATCCAACCCTTGATCGTGGCGAACTTGGTCTTCTTGTGTGGCCGCCGTCCTTCTACAACCGTCGTTTCCGACAGCCCCGGCACCTGAAAGAAGCGCAAGATTTACGATAGCTCATTGGTATCGCAGCTGGACGACGGGAAATACCGCAACTGTTGCTATTACTGCAGCCATGCCCGGCGAAAAGCATGCTGGCTTGTTCTCAAGCTCCTTGTAAGTCTCGAAGAACTGCGCGATTTCGCGCTTCGTGTGCTCGTCCACATCTGCGAGATCCTGCACCTCGTCCCACCTGGGATCGCAGTCAACCACCTACGCGCCTGCACGTCAGCATGAGGATCTGGAATGAAGCTCTGCAAGCACATCGCAATGCTGGTGCTGGAGCTGGTCGCGTTTGGTATTTTACTCTTTGTGACGAGTTCAGAGGGCAGGGGGCTACCGCAAGCAGCTTCTGGTCCTCTCCCTTTTCGTCCGCCATGTTGAGGGCACCGACAATACGCACATCCGCAAAGGTCCCTACAGTAGCGCGTGGATCGGGCTGAATTGAGTGTTCAGATGCAGGACCAACAAAACACAGCGTATTTGAAAAATGCAGAGCAGCTGTGTGAGCCCAGGCACTAGGACTGCGGTCGCAGCCCTGATTGCACCTGGCGTGATTGAGTATGACGAGAGCACGATCACATCAAGCGGATCGCCATCACCACAGAGAGTGCGAGGAATGAAGCCATAATCTCCTGGGTAGAAGATAGAGCTGCGAAAGGGTGCTATTCTCTGTGAGACTGGGTGAACATTCCTGGGTTCAGGTCAAGCTGGCTGAAATAATTTTAGGGAGGAGTCGCGCCTATGGAGGACGCGGTCAAGAGTCAGGAACCCGGTTTCCTTGTCCCACTCGTACTTGTTTGCGTCGCCTGATTGCACTTCGATGTAGGCGCACGCAAGTTCTGGGCGATCGCAGTTTGTCTCTGTCATTTCGTGTCCTAGCTCGTAGACGTTGCCGACCTTAAGCTGAGTGCCGATGGATACCTCTGAGGCATGTTTCTTCTCAAAGAGGTTTATCGAGTCTTGCAGCTCCTTGAGTGCAGCCTTTCTGTCGCCCCACGAACGAATGTTGACCCATTTTGGTTTTTGCGGTGTCGACTCAAGCGACTTGTACAGCTCGAAGAACTGCTGAACCTCAGCCTTCACGTGCGCAGGAACATCCTTGATGTCCTGGACCGATAGAGAGCGCGGCTCCGACGCAACCACTGCAATGAGCTTTGCATCGCCGCCCTTTTCATCCTCCATGTCCATGACACCGACGATGCGGCAGTCGGCAACCACCCCAGGGGTGAGGGCAAACTTCGAAAGAACGAGAACATCAATTGGGTCCCCGTCGGGGCATAGCGTCATTGGAACGAATCCATAGTCGCCTGCAAATTAAGCAATTTGTAAGCTCACTCCAGATCACGTACAATCATAACCCAGGCTCTGACGCACAGCGTGGTGGTGACTACGTGCACCTGGATAGTGGCACGAGGAGTGGAGAACGCGGTCAAGCTCGAGGGTTCCCTGCATTAAAAGGTAAGTTCGTAAGAGAATGTGTGAGCCATGCACTCAAGGCTGTGCTGATGCTGCACGTTGTGGTCGATTCTAACAAATTTATGGGAATTGTGGGCACGATACAGTGTCCTTCTCAAACTCAAGCTTGTTCCGCTGATCCCGAGGCACCTCGATGATCACCGGCACAATTCCTGTCGTAGCTGCGTTCGAACCCGGTGCGAGACGTTCGTACTTTGAAGCAGCTGCCCGCCTGATGGACTTGTCCACGCGAGCTTCTTCTGTATGAACGTGATGCCTGTGCATGTTTCACGATCACCCGGTTCGTACCTCACCTGCTAGGGGCGGTCGAGGAACGATCAAAAATAAATGCCCGGGTTACGGGAGCTCCTCAGCAAAGTAAACAAGGAAAGTGGTTGAAGACAATGGGAACGATCATGCTGCGTGGAAATCGAGTTCTAAGGCTCGCGTGCTGGATCCCAACATCCTCGAGAATCGGCGAAAGATTCTCTTGAATCTTTTCGCCCGGTGGGCGACACAACACAATCCTGCACAACAAAGCACTATGGAGCTGTACGGCGTGCAGTCGCTGAAGCCGATATATGTCGAATGCGAAAGAACGTGTACACGGGATCTCTGGACGTACATCGCAGAGCGGGACGGGCGCGTGATCAGGATCCGAGCCTACGCTGGCAGCAGTTTTGGATAGAGGGCCTGTCCTGAGATCCATCAAAACCACCGAACCCTCGGACAGACACTAGAGATCAGACCTTCCACTCGCACAAACAAAACACGGGGTTTCCCCTCGCGGGTGGACTGAGGGCTGACCTCCGTGATGGGTTCGATCTGTCCGTGGTCTGGATCCAAGGGACCGGGTTTGTGTGAACCCCGAATCCCTCGGGAACCACTTTTGGAAAAAGGAAAATTTTCAAATCGTAGACCCAACCGGGAAGCGGAGGTCGATCGGTTACCGGCGCCCAGCTCGCAGCGTTCGTTTCTGCGGTCGCGGGGCGCGACCAAGCTAGGCTCGGGATAATTTCCTGAGAGTCCTGTGCCAGCATGGCGACCGCAATGCCGGGGACCATGCTTGCAGGTACTGTGATGCCTGGGGGTGCAAACGGGGCGTTCCTCAACCAAATCCAGGATGGTCAGATGACAGTGACTGTGTACACGCTGATCCGCGAGGAGAAATACCAGGAAGCGGTTACTGTTCTCAACAACCAGCTGCAGTGGTTTCCGCGTTCGCGCGCAGCGCTGTCACTCCTTGCGTACTGCTACTACCAGATCCAGGATTTCAACTCGGTGCGCGCCCGTTCTCGCGAGCATAGTGGTGTGTGGCGTATCGCTGGTTCACAGATATGGGTGGAACGTTACGGGATGTGCTGGCTAGCTAGTTGCTGGGGTTCGAGACCGTCTTTTGAATCTGGATCCAGAGGTTGGATACCTTACGGCCTTCCTTGTCCTGCGTGCTAGTCCTGGCGAGGCAAAACGTTACTAAGTGAATGGTGTTCCGCAGGCGGCAGAGAAGTACGAGTTGCTTTGCCGGTCGTATCCAGAGGTCGACGAGTACAAATTCTACTACGCACAGTCCTTGTACAAGGCGGCGCTGTACGAGCAAGCGACGCGTGCGTGCACTTGGATCGAAAATGAGACCTACCGCCAGCGAAAACTCAACCTGCAAGCTGCGATCGAATACGAGCAGGATGATCTCGTTGGCTGCAAGGCACACCTCGATCAGTGCATTCCTGATGACCCAGACACGGTCGTTGGGCTTGGCGCTGTCTTGTTCAAGGAGGGGGACTTCGAGGCAGCACGGGATCGTTTTGCGCAGGCAAAGGACGCGCTCGGTTACCATCCTGAGTTGGCATACAACATCGCCCTGTGCCACTACCGCATGAAGCAGTACGGCCCAGCGATGAAGTACATTGCGGATATCATCGAGAAGGGCGTTCGCGAGCACCCCGAGCTCTCAGTCGGTTCAAACACAGAGGGAATTGACGTTCGCTCCGTCGGAAACTCGTCCGTGCTAAAACAAACAGCCCTCGTCGAGGCGTTCAACCTTAAAGCTGCGATTGAGTACGTGATGAAAAACACTGCAGCGTCAAAGGAGGCTCTGACAGACATGCCTCCACGCTCAGAGGAGGAACTCGATGCCGTCACGCTACACAATCTTGCACTGATGCACATGGAGGAGGAACCAACCGCTGGTTTCAAGAAGATGAATTGGCTTGTGGGGCAGCCTCCGTTCCCTCCCGAAACTTTTGGTAACCTCCTATTGCTGTACTGCAAGTACCAGTACTACGACCTTGCGGCTGATGTCATGGCAGACAATACGTCACTGACGTACAAGCACCTTTCGCCGGACCTTTACTGCTTCCTGGATGCGACAATTCTGTTGCAAACAAGTCCGCATGAGGCGTACCATAAGTTCGATGGCCTCGCAAACAGGCATATCGAGATCCTGCGGCGCCTAACGAAGCAGATCCAGGACGCGAGGCTTGCGCGCGAGACCGATGCGATTAAGAAGTCTCTAAAGGATTACGACGAAGCGCTGGAGCGATATATCCCCGTGCTTATGGCGCAAACGCGCATCTACTGGGATCAGTACAACTACGCAATGGTGGAGAAGATCTTTCGCCAGAGTGCGGAGTTCTGCTCTGAACACGATACCTGGAAGCTCAATGTGGCGCACGTCTTCTTCATGCAAGGGTCTCAAGAGAACAAGTACGAGGAGGCGATCCGCTACTACGAGCCATTTGTTAAGCGCGCACAGGATGAGCTGCTCGAAGTTTCAGCAATGGTGCTCGCGAACCTTTGCGTGTCTTACATTATGACTTCACTCAACGAAAAGGCCGAGGACCTCCTTAGGCAGGTGGAGAAGGAGGAGGAGAGGATGAATTTTGCAGAGCCGGAAAAGCAGCGCTTCCACCTTTGCATCATCAACCTTGTGATCGGCACGCTGTACTGCGCTAAGGGCAACTTCGAGTTTGGGATTTCGCGCGTCATCAAGTCTCTTGAGCCCTTCAACCGCAAAATCCAGGCAGATACCTGGTTTTACGCCAAGCGGTGCCTGCTTGCTCTCATGGAGCAGCTTGCAAAGCAAATGATCACGCTTAAGGACCAGACATTGACAGAGATCATGGAATTTCTTGATGCTGCAGAGACTCACGGCAAGGACATCACAACTGTGATCGGCTTGGACCCGCAGGGCAGACAGAAGGGACTGAAAAACACGGTAGCCCACCAGGCGCGGGCACTCAAGCGTATGATGCTTCGGCTGAAGTAGGTGGAATGTGCAGTGTCACTGACCCTGATCAGTAGCGAGATCTGAAAGGAGGAGGTGTGAACATGTGGGTGTGAATGTATGGGAGCGTGTGCAAGTTCTCATCGATGCAAAATGCGTGCGTGTCCAGCAATTCTGCACACGCGGGCCGTTGACAATGCGCTGAGAAGCTCTGTATTCCATGGCATAACAGTATGGGGCCAATACTTTCCGCAGACTCTTCCTCCATCCTCAGACTCTTCCTCCACATGGCACATTTAGAGCGGGACCGGGACGCCCGACGAGCGACGCGCCTTGTGCATACCTGGACCCTTGCTCTGGTGCATGGACATGACCTTCCGGACCGCATCCTCGATCTTCGCCTGTGCTGTCCCCGGGGCGCCCATGCCGTCCGATTCCTCAGGGACCGCGTTACTCTCCTGGAACTGCTGCATTGCCTCGGCCGCTTCAGCGGCCGTCGCGGGCTCGGCGGGTGCCACCGGGGCCGCTGGCTCGTCTTCCGACGGCGGGCCGTTGGGCCCGTCGCCATCGCAATTCACTGTCTCGCAGAGCTTTGCACCGCGGTCGAGCGACGCCTCGGTGAGCACGCCGGTCGCCCGCGCCGTGTCCATCGAGTTGGGCGTCGTGACCGGCACCTCCGCCGACGCGTCGTCGCGCAGGTAGCCGTACGCGTTGCGCACGTGGTCCGCGCCGTGTGACTCCACGCGCATGTTGGGCGCTCCATGCACCATGGCCACATCCATCGGCGCTACCACATCCTCTGTCGCCTTGGCAAGGTTCTGGGCCTCCTCAGGGTGCGTGTCAAAGACGTGGTTGCGCCACTCCATCTTGTCCAAGAAATCGCCGCGGAACTTCGCGTGCGCCTTGCCCCAAAGGTTCCGGGTGGGATCCAACGGCATGAGCGACTGAAGGTGCCCCTTCTTGGCCGCTGCCTCGTCATCGTCGAGCGTCGGGATCTCAGTCCGCGATACCTCGTCGAGCACACCCTGGAGGTAGTTGTCGAGGTCGTCCACATCCGGCGGGACATACACATTGGTGTAGTCGGTCAGCGCCTGCGTGTTCTTCGCTGCCTCATGCGTGACCCGGCGCACATCGGAAAGCCGCTCAGCAATCAGATCCCGTGAAGCAGGGACCTTGACAGCAACCGCCTCGACCTGCGACACAGTCTCGCGAAGGTGCACAAGCCCCTTGTCCTTGGCATGAAGCTTCGCCACTGCCTCCATCATCTCATGGAGGGTCTGCGAGATCGCCCCCGCAGTGGGTGACACGCCAATCATGGTCCCTTTGAGCATTACTCCCGATGCCGGCGCCTTCTTGGCCGCCGCCTCGTCATCGTCGAGCGTCGGGATCTCAGTCCGCGATACCTCGTCGAGCACACCCTGGAGGTAGTTGTCGAGGTCGTCCACATCCGGCGGGACATACACATTGGTGTAGTCGGTCAGCGCTTGCTGTCCAGACGGCGGAGTGATAAAAGTCTTCGCGAGCTTGTTAAGGCGGAACGCAAGCAAGTCACGCGCCTGAGGATCACGCGCCGAAACATCCTGCAGCTGCTTGACGGTCGACTTGAGGCTAACCATCGTATTCGCGTTCACAGGATTTTTACCATGCCGAACGGACATCAACACATCCTGCAGGAACGTATTGATGCCGTCCTGCGTGGCCTCCACGTGCACTGCCTGCTTCGTGGTTCTCAACATCGCCCCCGATGCCGGCGCCTTCTTGGCCGCCGCCTCGTCCTCATCGAGCGTCGGGATCTCAGTCCGCGATACCTCGTCGAGCACACCCTGGAGGTAGTTGTCGAGGTCGTCCACATCCGGCGGGACATACACATTGGTGTAGTCGGTCAGCGCTTGCTGTCCAGAACTCGGCGCAAGCACAGTCCGCGCCAGCTTGTTCAGACGAACCGCCATGTAGGGGCGCATCTGCGGCTCACGGGTGGCCACACCCTGAAGTTTCTCCACAGTTCGGCGGAGCTTTGAGAGAGCAGCGACAGAGGCACCCTTCTTCGCCTCAGCAGAGATCAACACATCCTGAAGGAATGTGTTGATGCCGTCCTGTGTGGCCTCCACGGTCGGCTGCAAGTTCTTCAGCGTCTGGAGACTGGGTGCCTTCTCGGACACAGGCACTGCCTCTTTGGCCTTGAACATCGCATCCTGTTCCGCAGCTTTCTCGGCAAGCTCCTTAGCAAATGCAGCTTCGGCCTCAGCATTCGAGGGTGCTGCTGCTGGAACTTGCGGCCACCGTGTGACCTCCTCGGGCGAGAAGACTTCGTCGACCGGTGCGAACTCTGGGTCACCCTTGCAGGCACACTTCGGGCCCTTGTCCTCGTTGTTGCTCCCTTCGCATGCACATTCATTAGCGCCGAGCAGATCGAGAGAAGTGACCCGGCCCTTTTTCGAAGCACGCGAGCCTGCAGTGCGCAGCAGGAACCCGTCGGGGGTGTGAATAACTCCACGACGCGGCTGAGAGTGAGTTGAGAGGCCTGCAAATGCGCGGCCCCACATTGGCCCTTTGCGAGCAGACACGAGACCACGGACTTCATGCGATTTCTGGTGCTCTGCAGAGCGAAGGATTGCCGCTCCAGTCGCCGCGTGCATGCGCTTGTTAAAGCGGCCGGTGTTCTCAAGGTAGTTGGCTGTGTGACGGTCGATCGCATCCTCGACGTTGCCGACTTTCCCAGAGCCAGTCAGGTACTTCTGTGGGCGCAAAGAGTTGGGATCAGACGACATCGATGAGGCTATGCATGGAAAGGTGCAATGCAACATGCTTCAGAGAGATGCCGCCGCCTACTACATCATCCTATTGCCCATTCATGCCGGGACCACCAGGACTGACCTGCATTTGCTTCGCGAACTTGTGGTTCAGTCCGTCGAGCTTCGACTGCTGCGTGCGGAGCTTGTTAAGACGCGCAGACTGCCCCTCGGATGGCTTAGAGCTATCCCAGTCGTGGACGTAGTTGTCGCTGGTGCGCCGCGCTGCGAAAGAAGAGCGCTTGGACGACTTCCGCATTCCAGCTGCGGCCTCGAGGACCGCCATCTCGTCGTCCGAGTCGCCACCAGCTGCCGGAATGTGGCTAGACAGGATGGCCTCTTTTGAGAGATAGCGGCCGGTGGTGTCGACGACAGCATCCTGGTCTAGGGCACTATCATCCAGCAGGACCATACGAGGCCCATGGATCGACAGGGATACCAATACCAGGAGCGTGGCGGCCGAAATTGCCACCGCCGCGCCGGCGCGAATGCCACTGCGCCGATGCGGGGCCCCGAGGGAGGTGGGCAACATGGTGCCGTACACCTGAGGAAACCGAACGAACATCAGGCGCCAACTACCATGGCCACTTGGAATTGCAATATGCCCATGTGCGGAAGCAAATACACTGTCGTGTCAGGACTGTATCAAGCAACAGGAGGAATGGGCACGGATTCGAGCGGTCGGTCGATGGGAGCTCACCGCCATCTCCCTCACAGCTTCGCTTTGCCCTTTCGCTCATGCAATGGATCAAATGCCCAGTGCATGATAGTTGGTTGAACTGAAAAAGTTGATTATGAATGCTAAAATTGAGTCGACTTTGACCAAATTTTTTGAAGAAGAGAGGTCTTCGGGGCATCTTGTCTGTCGGTGGGGCCTCTTGTGTGTCGCAGTCGACAAGCCGCGGGACACAATGCCAATCGGGAACGGTCCTGGAGCGATCGGCGACGCGCTGCCTGTTCGACTCCGCTTCGCGGGCTTATCAGAAGCAGGTTCAAAAAGCATGTGCGAAGTTGCTATCAGTGACTCTGATGTCTGAGAAATGGTGATCCATGTGCAGGATCTGGCCGCCTACAGACGCAGCCGCGCGTCAAATATGTGCCACCCAGTGCTCACGATGGCGGGAAGCCACCCACGGTACGTCTCTTGCACCTCCTTGGTGCCCGTGATGGATCCACCACGCTGTGCCATGTTCAAGCGAAATTTGGACTTGCAGGCAGAAGAACGAGGTTTCTCAACAGCCACGTTGAAAGCACGCGTTCCACGGTCCCAGGCCAAGTCAATCCGGTGACAAAACCTCGTTTTCCTTGCGATTTTGTTGCTCTGACGTGTACCACTCGGCTGAATCTGTAAGCGTCTGCAGACCACCAGACCCGCTGCGGCTCGGGGACCAAGCTGAGCGCAAGGTCGCGTTTGTTGGAGGCGAGCAAAAGGAGTACAACACTGCCAGGTAGGGCCAGATTGGTACACTGCCCGTGTACGAGATGCATTCCGGGCTGAAAATCTTTTTGGCAGGTTTGACAACGTTGTGACGATCCAGACAAAGAGCGGTCCAGCTTGGCGAGACGTTTACAGGAACGCGTACAACGACGCGTCGGTACACGTTCCTGAAAAGCAGCCGTATCCGTGGCATGGGCGTGCATTGGACGAGCACGGGAAATGGATTCTACAGGTCTTTTTCCATCGCGTTGGGTGTCCCCGGCACCTTTAACATGTGGTCTTGACTGTCTCCTGGGCCCGGATCAGGCGCGGGAGTATCAGCGAAAAGTTGCCAAACGGGAGCTGGACAAAGAAAATGGGTACGTCACGTGCCATTTTCTTAGGCTGTCTCAAATGTTCCAAAAAGGCTTCGTTTGCGCCACCCGGTTCTGACAGCATCCACACGAGCAGAATCAAGGCGAGGCGGGTTGAAGGGATCAAGGCACAAGAAAGCCGAAAATGGAAGGAAGAGTATCACAGGTCCTGCGCGGGAATACCATAGTTTCGATTTAGACTATTACATAATCGTTTCCTTGATGTTTTGAATCTTCAGTCTCGGATGGTGGATGTGTATCGGATTGTTGCCCAAACCAACAAGGGCGGTGGATTTTCCCTCAGGCCTATTGAATATCCTCGAAGACACTACGCTGGCCCAGGAAAACAGAAAAAGGCGAAAGACGCACGTGCTGCAGCCAGGACTCAAGCGTTGGTTCGGAAGGTCCCAGGCCTGGTCAGGAATCTCAAAGGTCTGTTCCGTGCTACGGAATGATTTGCCAGCAGTGCGTTCATACCGCAGCTGTACCATAATGATGAAACGTGTGTATTGTTTTGGGTTGTGCAGGCCTTGAAGCGGGCAGTGAGATGCCGGTTAGCCGTGAGCAAAAAGTTGAGTTAGGCAGACTGGGACCATTCAGCATGTACGCTCTTCAGTCGCTACTATTTGAAGAGGGCCGTGAAGGATATGAACAAGCCAGGTGTCGATGTCTAGCCCACCCTAGCCACGAGGTCTTCTACTGCTTCCGTTCGAGACTTCAGCGCAAAGTGCTTATCCAATATCCTTTGTGACGCAGAGATGGGGCAACGCTGCTGCTCCAAGTGAACCCTCGTGACACTGGCTGGGAAAGTGGTAGCAAAGCTGATTTCATTCGCGACATCGTTTCAGAGGTTTTAAACGCTGCTTCATCTCTTGTTTTCATATATCAGTCCTGTTTGACTGTGTTAAATCACCGTGTCTGTCCCTACGCGCGTCGCTTTGTTTCCTCACAACGTGCAGCGGTGTTGCTACGATGCAACCGACGTTTTCAAGCACACTTCTTGTAACAGATTGCAGCTGCTGTGGATTTGGCGGAGAGTGAAATCAGTGCCAAATTCCTTCCGCCTCCAAAAAAACAGCCCGGGTGCGCCCACGCAGCATCCACCCCATCGACTTGAGGGCGTTGACCATGGATGATGTCGAGAACCCTAATGTGGAGCAACCGCTTTCGGTGCGCAGGGGCAAGGCGAGGCACCTTCTCGTCGCGATTTTCGCGGTGCCTGCAGACAGTGACGATCGACCACGGGATGTCGCACTAAGATTTTGCGCGATGGTGGTGCGAATAGCGCTTGAGAAATGCCCTTGCAAGAGCACTCGATGTGGTGTGATGCAGCATACTGCAGATCAGCCAGAGACATTGGCCATGTGATCTTGCGTCGCGTGTGACAGAGCCAAGGGGAATTTGTCGAATTTCCAGAGCTCTCAAGGGCCGTCAAAGCAACGGTGCTGGAGGGGCGAGGACTGCAGGTCACGGATGAAATGGGAACGGAGACGCCAGAGGAATTCACTCGTGATGGGGTACCCACTGAAGCAGAAGCTACTGAAAAGCAACGATTCAAAGATCAGGTCAGTCCTCGACTCATGCGAAAGAGTCGTGCTTGAAGTAAGGGGTCTCGAGGGCTCTTCACCTTTAAAATGCTCGAAGTTGCTTTTCAGTAGCTTTCAAATCACCTTTTGGTGACTGCAGTGCGTGTGCAGACCCTGGATGCAGTCCTTCGGAATCGCCTTTTTGCGGAGTCAGACATCCTGCTGTTGATGGTCCAGAGTCTTGATGCGCGAGGCGGAGGTGCGGAGGAAACATGTTTTCGTGTCAGTCACGTTCTGCTGCCTCAGAATGAATGTGTGCATTGAGCTTGTACCCCTTGTCCAGGATCAAATCTGGCGCGAGAAGCAATCTTGGAGTTGATGAAGACAGACCTTGCAATGAGCGCGGACGCCGTGCGGCGTTTCACCGAGCACCTCGTCCCGCTCTGTTTGGTGTCGGCGCGCCTGAGAGCTCTCGCATCCCAAGGCGCGCGAACGGGTGGAATGCCCGCTGCTCGTCGCGCACTTCCGAAAGCTCTGTCCTCGATGATGGTGAGCAGCATGCCGTGCGTGCATCCATGACAATTGAAAGCGCACGGGCGCACCTAAAATGTTTGCCATCTGGTTTGTTTACAGTATTGGGCCTGAGCTTTGTGAAATTCCAGGAGTTGCTGGTAGAGGCTGAGAAGGTGTACGTTCGAAAGGAAGCCCAGCTGCTGCGAACAGAGGTCTGTGCAGCAGCGCGAGCACTTGGGACCTTCGGGGATGACCTTTTGCCGCTCTTGGAAGAGGACTTCAGGCGCTTCGCGCCCGCGGCTCGTGTCTTTCGGGGTGCATCGAGATGCGCGGAAGAACTTTGCCGTGGCTTGGGAGACGAGGAGGCCGTACGGTCCGCGGTGCAGGAGCTACTACTCCATGTACAGGGATGCTACTCCGAGGTTTGCCCCTGGCCACTCCCTCCCAGCAGCGGGGTATGACGGGGTCCGCACCAAGTCGTGCACTTTGAGAGCAGTCACCCTCCTTCGACCGATCGTCCTCTGATTTCTCCCCTGCGAAGCTCACGCAGCGACCTGCTCACCTGGCTGGCGGTGTGGAACAGCTTCAGGACTCGGACCAACTTGCTGCACCCGTGTTTCTCCGGGCGGTGGCAGCGGCGGTGCGCCTCGCTTTGCTCGAAAGGAGATCCTCGGGTAAGTGGCCTTGCAGCGGGGTTCCCCGAAGCAACGGTTCGAGTTGTGGCCCTGACCTTTTCTGCATGATGTGATGTTGTCAGTGAGTGGCACGTGGTTTTTTTAAGGATCTCCGAACAGGGCGTGCAGGTTCCCAGAAAGATGGTGTTCTTGCAACGCCTACTGCAGATCACACCAGGTATTTGCGCGCCCCGGGATCGACTCCGCTGTGTAGGTGGAGGGGGGGGGGGGGGTGAATTGTGGCTGACTACACCAGACGCGTGACCTGTGCGCCAAATTGATTCAGCTCTTTCCCATGCAGTGACATTTCCGACGACGATCCACTGTTTCCGGCGCCGACCCAGTCATCCAGGCCCGAAGGATCAGTGCATGGGGATGAATGGGTCGAGGTATGCAAAAAGTGACTCGTGGCCGCCATTGACCGCATGCTCATTATATGGCGAATTCGCGGAATACTGAGGGGGCTCGGGGGTCAGGTTGCTCTTATAGCGCTGGACGTGGCAGCCGAGAGCTACCCGGCGGTCGAGGAAAGTGTCGCAGAGCTTGAGCTCCGTGAGATCCTGAGAGGGACCGGAGTGCCTGAAGGTTTACGCAACCCTTGCCCGCAACTTGCAGACAGACCGATTCTGACTGAGTCTGGCGTTGACAGTTCGCGTGACGGATGTGATGCGTGAGGCACAACGATTTCTCTCTGAGCAGCGCGCGAGCTGAGGATCTTTGTCTCTCTCTCTCTCTCTCTCTCTCTCTCTCTCTCTCTCTCTCTCTCTCT
>ENA-UOXV01003282-UOXV01003282.1-marine-metagenome-genome-assembly--contig:-NODE-3282-length-19879-cov-5.752371_pt1 | contig 19879 bp, 15 predicted proteins | sample MGYA00238165_ERZ766961 | MGnify/ENA primary metagenome ERZ766961 (study PRJEB28924, sample SAMN03173240) | marine metagenome | biome: Marine; feature: Water; material: Subsurface seawater | place: North...
GTAGTATCTAGATACTTCAAGTTTTAAAATTAAATAATAAAAGCAACAAAGATGAGGTAATTAGATGCTTAATTTATGGAAATGGTATTAGTCAGATATTATTACTAAAGACAAGCAGCAATTGCTCTAACAATTAAATCTAGCGACTCTTCGTCATGCATCGGAGTTATTGTTAGGCGCAGCCTTTCATCGCCGACATCCACTGTTGGGTAGTTGATATGTTGGATATATATGTTGTGATTGTCCAAAAGTGATTTGGAGATTTCTTGAGCCTTTTTAGCATCTCCTATTTTTATAGAGATGATTTGGGAATCATTATCAACAATGCTGATTTTTGCTTCTTTTAGTTTTTGTTTAAGGGTGGCAACTTTTTGCCACAAAAGCTCTCTTTCTTTGTTAGAATTTTTTAAATATTTAATATTTTCAATAGCAGCAGCTGCTATAACAGGTGGCAAGGCAGTAGTAAAAATAAAGCCTGAGGCCACGGATCTAATGGCATCGATGATTGATTGATCTGCAGCTATATAGCCACCTATTGCACCATAGGCTTTGCCTAGAGTTCCTTGAATTATATCTATTTCTGACATTGCGCCCAGCTTTTCACATAAGCCGCCACCCCTTTTACCATAAAGACCTACACCATGAACCTCATCTATATAAAGATAGGTTTGGTATTTTTTAGCTAAATTAATGATTTCATTAATTTTTCCAAAATCACCATCCATTGAATAAACCGATTCAAAAATAATAATTTTAGGTTGGTTTTCGTCATATTTTTGCAATAATTCTTCAAGATGATCAATATCATTATGACGAAATATTTCTTTATTTAAGCCACTATTGCGAATTCCTGAAATTATCGAAGCATGGTTTTTGGCATCAGAAAATATGGTTAAATCTGGTATTATTTTAGCTAGGCTTTGAATAGTTGCGTCATTTGCAATATATCCTGAATTAAAAATAATAGCAGATTCCTTATTGTGTAAATCGGCTAATTCACATTCAAGATCATTGATAATTTGCGTGCTTCCTGAAATATTTCTTGTGCCCCCAGCGCCAAGACCAAATTTATTTAAAGCAACTATCGCTTTATCAATAGCTTGCTGATTTTGCCCCATGCCAAGATAATCATTAGAGCAGCATAGTAATATTTTTTTATTATTTTTATTATTAATAGCATATGGAAAATTGCCGCATATTCTTGATATTATAGTAAATTCGCGATAGCGATTTTTTTCCTTTAAATTTTCTACTGTAAGTAAAAAAGGAGAGTTCTTTTCTTTTTTTCTATCTTTGCTAATATTCATTATTTAGAGAATATTTTTTTTAATTTATTTCTTTTGTATTTCGGTATCATAATTATGATGCCACATAATATTACTACCGAGCCCATAATAACCCAAAAATCTACAACTTCGCCAAAAGCAAAATAAGCAATTAATGAGGTAAAAATTAAGCGCGTAAAATCCACTGGCTGCAGCATTGAAATATCTGATTTATTATAGGCATAGGATATACTAAAATAAGCTAAATTTGAAATAAATCCAAGAGATACAAACCACAATAAGTCAACAAAACTTACCATTTTTATAAATGGTAAAGCAAAAGGCGTCGATATTATCAACATGATAATTGACATATAGGCAACTATTGTTTTGGGCTTTTCGGTTTTGGTCATAATCTTTGTTGTGATATTTGATATTGTCCACAAAATTACAGCCCCAAAAACAAAATAATGTCCGCTATTTAATTCTCGAAAACCAGGTCGCAAGATAATAGCAACGCCAATAAGTCCAACAAATATAGCTAACCAATTACGCATTTTTACCTTTTCTTTCAAAAAAATCATAGCTACCAAAGTGGTGGTAAAAGGAATCATAAAGCTGATTGAAACAGCTTCTGATAATGGTAAAATTGAGATTGAATAAAACCAACAAAACATAGAAAAAACGCCATTGGTGCTGCGAATCATGTGTAGGTTAATTTTTTTTGTACGCAAAAGACTTTTGTAATCCTTAAATATTTCTGGTATAAAAAAAAGCAAAGAAAAAAAATTTCTTAGCATCAAAATAAAAAATATATGAAACTCATCTGATAGATGGCGCACAATTGCCACCATAATTGAAACAAAAAAACAACATAAAGTCATGTAAAAAATTCCATGAGAATTCTCTGAGAATTTACTAGATAAAATCATACCGATAGTTTTTTATAAAATTCTTTTGCCTTTTTCGCCGAAACAATTTTGCTAAAATTAATTTTTTCAATAAATACCCCGTCCAACGATCTCGCCCTTGACAGCGCAACGTAGGCCTGACCTGGGCTAAAAATATCTGATAAATCGCAAGATATCTTATCTAAAGTTAATCCCTGCGATTTGTGGATTGTAATAGCCCAAGCTAAAATAAGTGGAATTTGAGCCACTGACGCCTCTTGCACCAATTCTTGCTTTGCCTTGTCATAGCTTTCTATCAGCCATTCTTCAGGAGAAATTGTCAGCTCAACATTATTGCCAAATTTAACAATTGGATATTTTTTCTTCAGTGAAAAATCAACCACCACACCCAAAGAGCCATTTATTATCCCATCTTTTTGGTAAGTATTTTTTGTCATCATCACTTGCGCCCCAACTTTTAGCTTTAAGGCTTCTGGCGCTATGCAGTTTTTTTTAAGTAAATCAACTTTACCCTGACTGCCGCTATATTTTGCTTGATAAGTTGCCTCATTGGCAACAATGTTTCTTAAATGATAATCATTAATTTTTTCAACTTTGTAATTGTGAGTTGTTAATATTGTTGGCTTAATGGCAATATTACTATCCTTAGCATCAACTCTGCTTTGTAGTATATCCACATCATCATTGTCTAGCTCGCCATATCTTAAATTATCAAGAATCTTAACAAATTGCTGATCTTTTTGACGAAATTTCTCTTCTAGATTAAATATTTCAAGATTAAGATCTGGCCAGCAATTAGCATTAAAGCAAAAATCAATATCATTTGATAGCTTGTTAATCGGCGGCAATTGTAAAAAATCGCCAAAAAATAATATTTGTAAACCTCCCATCGCCGCATCATTTTGTCTAACATGGCGTAAAACTTGATCTATTAAATCAAGGGTTTGCGGTGCAATCATCGAAATTTCATCAATTGCCAAAGCTTTAGCCTGAATTATTTTGCGCCTCACGCGAGCAAATTTGGAGCTAAAAAGATTTTCAACAATTTTTTCTACCGGCAAATTTCCCAAGCCTATTCCACTCCAAGAATGAATAGTTGAGCCCCCAATGTTGACCGCAGCTATTCCAGTGCTTGCCGTTACCACAAGTCCAGATTGAGCGTAATTAAATTTTAGATAATTGAGTAAGAAAGACTTGCCGCTACCAGCTCCACCGGTTACAAAAATATTGCTACCAGCCTCAAATTTATTAACAATATCTTGTTGCTTTGCCGAAAGTTGTGCTTTATCCATAAAATTATCTATTGGGATGAGAAACCGCCTCTAATGCCATTTCTATAAATTAATCTCTTTCTTAACAAGATATTATTTATTTTTAAACTTTACTTCAAAGTAAAGATACCTCTAGTTATCACAAGCTTTCAAATTAAAGATTAAAATTTATAAAGATAAATTTCTAAGAGAAAAATTACATTTATAGAAAGTGTCACAATGCCATGTTTCATTTAAGATTTTATAATATGTTAGTTACACAATTAAAAGTGAAAAATTAATGGAGTTCAAATTTCAGGTAAATAACGAGGATGATAAGAAGCGCCTTGATGTGTTTTTAGTTGCTAAACTACAGCCAATTAAACCAGAATTTAGTCGCAAAAAGATACGAGATCTTATCGATGAAGGCTTTATTGCATCATCAAAAGATAACCCTGTCATAAATAATAAATTATCGCCCTCTTTAAAAGTAAATTTTGGTGAAAATTATATAGTTAAAATACCTCCAGCCAAATCATTAAAGCTTGAGGCGCAAAAAGTGGATTTTGATATTATTTTTGAAGATGAGCATTTGCTTATAATAAACAAGCCAAGCAACTTAACTGTGCATCCAGGTCACGGCAATCAAGATAAAACATTAGTAAATGGCCTGCTATATAGATTTCAAGATAATCTATCATCAATTAATGGCGATTTTCGCCCCGGTATAGTTCATCGCCTAGATAAGGATACAAGCGGGCTTATGGTTGTTGCTAAAAATGATTTATGCCATCAATTATTAAGCAAAATGCTTGAAGAGAGATCTATCGGGCGGCGTTATTTAGCTATAATTTACGGAGTAATGAGTCCAGATTCAGGCAAGATTAATAAAAATATCACTAGATCATCAAAAAACCGCCTTAAAATGACTACTAGCAGAGTTAAGGGTCGGACGTCTGTAACAAATTATCAAACTAATGAAATATTCAGTGATAATTTTGCTAGCCTAGTAGAGTGCAAATTAGAGAGCGGTAGAACTCATCAAATTAGAGCTCACTTTGAATCAGAAAAACATTCCTTAATTGGTGATCAAATATATAATTCTTGCAAAAAACAGCCTCGCCCAGAATTTAATAAAAAGGCCGTTAATTTCATAATAAATTTTCCAAGACAAGCTTTGCATTCTCATAAAATTAATTTTATTCACCCTATAACCAAGGAAGAAATAGATTTTTCAATAGAATTAACTGCAGACCTAAAAGAATTATGCCACAATCTAAGAAATCTGTAATTATATCTGGCGCCACCGCATCAGGAAAATCTAGCTTGTCTCTAAAATTAGCTCAAGATTTTAATGGCGAGATAATCAATGCTGATTCTTTGCAAATTTATAAAGATTTGCCAATTCTATCGGCGCAGCCAAAAGAGTTAGATCAAGGAAATATTTACCATCACCTCTACGGATTTTTGAATTTTGACCAAAGATTTTCGGTTTTTGATTGGCTAAAAAAAGTTAGAATCTCCACCCTAGAAATTTATAAAAAAAATAAATTACCCATAATAGTTGGGGGCAGCGGTATGTATATTTCAAAATTAGTTGAAGGAATTTCTCTTATACCCCCAATTTCACCCAAAAATAAAGCACAATCCTTGCAAGATTTAGATAATTATGGACTAAAGGAAATAATTAAAAAATCCCAAGCCACAAATATAATTGATAAACAACGAGCTTTACGCGCCTATGAAATATATTTAGAAACCGGCAAGCCTTTGTCATATTGGCATCAACAAGATAAGAGCCATATCTTGCCAGATACCCAATTTATCCATTTTAATATCAACATAGATAGATCTCTAATTTATGATAATTGCCATAAAAGATTTAGCGAAATGTTAAAATATGGAGCTATTGCAGAAGCCGAAGCTCTTGCTAATAAAATTAATAATCATGGCGATATTAATGACGCAACTATTACAAAAACATTGGGATATAATGAAATAATAAATCACCTACAAAAAGAAATATCTTTTGATGAGATGAAAAATATAATCTGTCAGAAAACAAGGAACTATGCCAAAAGACAGCTGACTTGGTTTCGCAACCAATTAACAATCAAGACAAAAAATCATTCAAGATTCGATATAAAACATTATGATGAAATTTTACCAATACTCAATCTTGAACTTAAAAATAATTCTTAATAAGCATTCAATCAATATTTGCCGCATTTCAATAAAATAGTTGCTTTTATTTGTGCAACATTTTAAGTTTTTTATCCTTGTCTTTTTTGAAGAAATACTTCAAGAGCACGTAGCTCAGTTGGTAGAGCACTTGACTTTTAATCAGGTTGTCGATGGTTCGAGCCCATCCGTGCTCACCAAGCTTTTCATGGCTTGGTGATAATCCCCTTTTTTACAAGCAAGCTTTAAAAAAATCTAAATTAAAGAAGATGGCTTCACCGCTAGGAAGTCAGCTATTTTATAAATAGTAACAAGCGAAGATGATAACTAAGATGGCTACGGCATAAATCTTGGCCTTGAGGCTGAAATTGCTCAAAATGTTTTTATTAGAGGGTTGGCCAAATATAGCAAGGTCAATAGCGTTGATTATTTTGATAATTTACAACTTTTAGCATTGGCGCTAGATATCAATTCTAATTACAATCTTTGAAAATTATTCAGGAGGATCGTTCTTAAAACATCCGCCTCAACACCTCCAAAACCCCATTTAACTCCTCATCACTAAGGGCTTATATTTTGCTAAAGGTTTAATTAAAGCTGAATTTTGACATGTTAAGATGATATCCAATCTGGATCTAAAGCTCCTTCGTTATTTGGGGTTGGCACCTCATATTCAAAGCCAGTGACAATATCGACAATAAATAATCTTGGAATTGATTCTGCGCCATAAGGGCCTCTTTTTTTAGAATAGATAAGATATCTTGAGCTTGGCGACCATTTCACACCCTCAAGAAGATAGCCTTCCGCTAGTATTTTTTCATTAGTGCCGTCTGATAGCATAATGCCTGCATAGAATTTGTTATTTTGAAATTTAGTAAAGGCAATATGTTTGCCATCTAATGACCATTGCGGCTTAGAATATGAGGCATTAGCATTGCTTAATCGCTTCACAGAATAATCTTTATTATCAATAACATAAATTTGCTGCCTGCCACTGCGATCGGAAGAAAAAACAATCTTTGATCCATCTGGTGAATATGATGGCGTGGTATCAATTGCATCATGACGAGTTATGCGCAAAGATTCATTGGTTAACATGTTAAATTCATAGATATCGGTGTTCTTATCTACGATTGCTGATAGTAGTATTTTATTTGGATCTGTTGGATGAGGTGCTGGAGAAAAATTTGTGTCACGAAAACCAGTTGCTTTATTTGATTTGTTGTTATTGAGATTAACCTTAAAAATATGTGGCTTATCCAAGAAATATCGTAGATAAAAAATTTCATCACGATTTTTTGAGAATACTGGGGTTAGCACAAGATCAGATCCATCTGATAAAAATCTTTGCTCTGATCCATCAAAATTTATTATAGCTAATTTTTTAGTTCGCTTATTTAAAGGTCCAGATTCAGCAATATAGGTAATTTTTGAATTAAAATGACCAATTTTTTCACCAGTTAATTTAGTAAAAATTTCATTAGAGACATAATTTGCAATCTTGTCATAATTATCTTCAGAGGCGCCGTAAAATCTACCAAAAAGCTGCTTTTGATCGAGCACATCCCAAGCCCTAATCTTTGCTTCAATATTTCCTACCTTGTCATATTTAAAATCGCCAACCACAATAGCACTAACATTGTCTTTGCTATATTTTTCAAAATTTGGCACAGATTCAGCGGTGACTTTAGAAATATATCTAGGATTTTTATCATCATTTAAATTGGAATATATCGTGCTATCTGGCAACATGATTTCCATATCATCAAAATCCGCAACGATTTTAAATAAATTAGTGCTATTTAAATTACGCATTATCATTGCCATAATCTTTTTTACACCTTGATCTAAATCTGGATCATCAACATCAAAGCCAAAAAATAATATCTTATGACGTCGCAACTCATCATTGTCATTTATCTTTAAATTTATTACAGCATTAGAGCTGCTGATAAAGAAAAAGATAAAGCAGATAAAAATTGATAATGGATTTTTGATAAAATGCATGGCTACAAATTTTCAACAATAATATTGTGATTGGTATAAATACAAATATCGCCGGCAATTTTCATAGATTTTCGTGCTATTTGCTCACAAGATAGGGATTTAATTTCCAGTAAGGCTTTGGCCGCCGCTAATGCATAATTGCCTCCTGAGCCAATCGCAGCAATTCCGTCTTCCGGCTCCAAAACATCACCATTTCCTGTTAAAATTAGACTAATATCTTTATCGATAACTATCATCATCGCTTCCAATCTTCTTAAATATTTATCCATGCGCCAATCCTTTGCCAATTCCACGCAAGAGCGCATTAGTTGATCGGGATATTGCTCTAATTTTTGCTCTAATCTTTCAAATAACGTAAAAGCATCTGCAGTTGCGCCAGCAAAACCAGCAATAATCGAGCCATTACCAATTTTACGAATTTTTTTAGCATTTGATTTCATAACGCTATGACCAAAAGAAACTTGACCATCTCCAGCTATGGAAACTTCTTTACCTCTTCTAACAGATAAAATTGTTGTTGCATAAAGTTGTGATGGATTTTTATGTTCTATCATAAGATGATTTATTTTTTAAATTTGTTAAAAGCGCAATTAGAGACTGAAATTATTAGTGCCATTGATCCTTAAAATATTTTGCCTAAATGGTGCAGTATCTTTTGTGATATTTTATATCAGATATATCAAGAAATTTGTAAATAAAAAACTACCTATATTTATTTAAATGGTTTTACACAAAAAATTCAATGCATATAAGCCATTTTTAACAATCTTCTTTTTAGGCATAGTTTCTGGATTGCCACTATCTCTTATATTGTCAACACTAAAAGCGTTACTTGTTGAAAAGGGCTTTGATCTTAGAACCGTTGGCTTCTTTGCCCTTGTAACAATACCATATGGTCTAAAAATATTATTTGCACCCATTATTGATTCATTCAAAATACCTTATTTAACCAATATTATAGGCCATCGCAAATCTTGGATAATAGCTACACAATCATTGCTTGCCTTATTTATAATCTGCCTTGGCGCCTCTACAATATTCACTAATCTAATTTATATCTCACTCTTCGCCCTACTTATTGCATTTAGCTCGGCAAGTCAAGATATCGTGATTGATGGCTATAGAATTGAACTGATAAAAGATAATGATCAAGGCTTAGCCTCTAGCTTTTATATCTATGGCTATCGCCTTGGGCTTTTAATATCTGGTGCTGGCGCCTTAGCTTTAGCCGAGATTATAAAGTGGGAAGCTGTATATTTTATTATGGGTCTTATAATGTTATGCAGCGTTTTTATAACATTATTTATCAAAGAGACGCGGGATAATTTTAAAAAAGAATATATGGGATTCAATTCATGGTTTAGAAAATTTATTATTATCCCATTATTTGACATAATAACAAGACGACAAAATGCCTATATTATATTATCACTAATTTTTTGCTTTAAACTAGCCGATTCCTTCGCTGGCAACCTAATATTGCCTTTTTTACTAGATATTGGTTATAGCAAACTAGAAATCGCTGCCGCTCTTAAAACATTTGGTCTGTTTGCTATTTTATCTGGAGTATTATTTGGGGGAATTTTAGTAAAAAAATTCAATATCTTAAATATATTATGGCTTGCAACATTGATGCAAATGCTATCAAATTTGGGGTTTTGCTATCTTGCAGCAAATGATAAGAATATTATCAACTTATATCAGGTGGTTTTCATTGAAAATTTCAGTGGCGGTATTGGCGATGCTGTCTTGGTAGCTTACTTAAGCAGTCTGTGCAATAAAAAATATAGCGCTACACAATATGCACTACTTATTTCTATAACCTCTGTTGCGCGCAGCCTGTTCTCCTCCACCGCTGGAATTTATGCTCAAAATCTTGGATGGTTTAACTTTTTTATTTTTTCGGCATGTTTAGCCTTGCCGGCAATATTATTTTTATTTTGGTTGACCATATTAAATAGGCCAATAAAAAAGCCTTCTAGGCACTATTAAGGAAGCTTATGAAAAGCTAAAATTGGAGTTTTTAAGATATTTTTAGAAGAAGTTTTATTTCTTTTTTACGAAATATATCCATATTTTACTCAAAAAAAAGTAATTTTACTAAATATTATTTTAGTTTTTCATAATAATCCTTAAGACTTAACAAATAGCAAAATCTTCGATGCGTTTAACTACAGTTAAAGCAAATACTGAAAATATTACCCGATCAGAAGTATCAGCGGCGCACTTTATTCCATATAGGTGTCATTGGAATTCTAACACCATAATGACCTATAAGGATGAATTAATCAGAATTGTTAAAATCAAAGGATTTGCTTTTGAAACAGCCGATGATGAAGAAATAGATCTCAAAAAAAACTCGCGTAATAATTTGTTAAAAGCCATGTCGACTGGCAATTTTTCACTTTATTTTCACACCATAAGAAGGAAGGAAAAAGGCTTTCCTGATGGTGAAATGCCCGACACATTTTCACAAAAAATCAATCAAGAATGGAAATATAAACATTCTGACGATAGAAGCTTTGTTAATGAGCATTACATAACTATTATTCGCGGTAGTGATCAATCTAGTATTGCAGCCATTGAAGGCATGATTAAGAATTTACAACATAAAGCTGACAAATCATCATGGGAATATGATATGCAAGCCGCCTTTGAAGAAATAGAAGAGATGACTGAAAGAGTTCTTAATGGCTTTGGCAATTATGGCGCAGAATTATTAGGATTAGTAGAGACAGAAAAATGCGTAATATCCGAACCTCTTGGCTTTTTAAGTAGGTTAGTAAACGCTGGATACACCCAGCAAATGAGACCTCCCATTGGACCAATATCAAATCACTTACCAATAAGCCGCCTATATTTTGGTAAAAAATCTATAGAAATACATAATCCAACCAATGTTCGCTATGGTGGAATTGTTTCAGTTAAAGAATATAGACCATCGACCAATGCCGGGGTTCTTGATGGCTTTATGCAGCTACCGTTTGAACTCATTATAAGCCAGTCATTTTCTTTTATTGACCGTATGATTGCCATAAGCTCTATGCAGTTACAACAAAGGAGATTGATTCAATCAGAGGATGTTGCCACATCGCAAATTGGCGAAATTGACCAAGCTCTCGACTCATCAATGAGTGGAGAATTCGCTTTTGGCAATCATCATTTATCAGTTTTATGTATCGAGGATGATCCAAAATCTCTTGAATCAGGATTATCACAATTAGTTGTTGAATTTTCCAATGTTGGCATAACTGGAATTAGTGAAAAACTTAATCTTGAGCCAGCCTATTGGGCGCAACTACCCTGCAATCAAGAGTATATGGCAAGACGCTGCACGGTAAATACTTTAAACCTAGCTAGCTTTGCTTCATTTCATAATTACCCATCCGGTAAAAGATCTAATAATCATTGGGGCAATGCTGTAACTGTTTTAAATACCGTTTCAGGTACGCCATTTTTTTTCAATTTTCATGTTCGTGATGTAGGTCACACTATGATTATTGGCCCAACTGGCTCTGGTAAAACGGTCTTATTAAATTTTTTATGCGCCCAGACACAAAAATTTAATGGCAGACTTTTCTTTTTTGATAAGGATCGTGGTGCTGAAATATTTGTGAGATCAATCAGGGGTCGCTATATAAAGCCCGATGTTGCTAAAAAATCGGGCTTTAATCCTTTTCAACTCGAAGATACTGCGGTCAACAGGTCATTTTTGGTTGAGTTTCTCAAGGCTCTTGTTAGCGAGGATGGAAAAACAGTGCCAGCTCATGAAATCGATAGAATAAAAGAAGCGATTGAGGGAAATTATAAGCTGCCATTTGATCAAAGGCGATTGAGAAATATTGCGCCATTTATGGGTCTCGGTGGACCAGATACATTATCAGGAAGACTTGAGATGTGGCATAGTAACGGCTCGCACACTAGATTATTTGATAATCCACAAGATGTTATTGATTTTAGTTCATCAAGAATATTTGGTATAGAGATGGGCTACATCTTGCAAGACAAGCAAAGTATTGGTCCCGTTTTATTATATTTATTTCATCGCATACAGCAATCACTTGACGGATCACCAACCATGATTGTTCTTGATGAGGCTTGGGCATTAATTGATAATCCAATTTTTGCTCCCAAGCTTCGAGATTGGCTAAAAGTCTTAAGAAAGCTCAATGCTTTTGTGGTTTTTGCCACTCAATCAGTTGAAGATGCTGCTCGTAGTGATATATCGGATACTTTAATACAGCAAACTGCGACCCAGATCTTTTTGCCAAATATTAGAGCTACAGAAATTTACCGCAGTGTTTTTATGCTCTCAAAAAGAGAGTTTGATTTGGTTAGAACCACGGATCCAGCAACGCGGTTTTTTCTTGTGAAACAAGACAATGATGGGGTTATTGCAAGAGTTGATCTTGGTGGCATGGATGAGTCAATTAGAGTTTTATCTGGCAGAACCGAAACAATATTGCTATTAGATGAAATTATCAAAGAAGTTGGTGACGATCCAGATGAGTGGCTACCAATTTTTTACAAACGATCAGCCACTATTTAATCATGCATAAGATTTTTAGTAAAATATTCAAAATTATTCTTATCTTAGCTTCATTTATCGTGTCTCAGCAATCTTTTGCTTATAATGATAAAGGCGTTAATCGAATCAGGCAATGCAATAAGGAGGGTAAACCTCATAGCGGATATGGCGATAAATTGTTTAACCCTGCAGGAAATACAGAGCAAGCTAGTGAATATGAGTTTTTTACTAGTAATCCTCATTGTGCTGCTATTTTATCAACATATCTTGGAGCTAAAATTGCGCTACAAACCGCTATGACAACTTGCGGAGTTGATAAAGTTGTTAGTGGCTATCCTAATATTATAAAAGATTATTATTATTTTGCCCTAATCGCTAAAAAAGCATCATCAAGTGGCGTATGCATGGCAGCAGGCGCTACTGCCAAAGGAATATATAGCGGAGCTTTTTTATCTGCATTAGAAATTCAATATGATAGAGCTAGTAAATTTTATGATAAAACCAGAGTATGTGGCAGTGGCTGGATGACACCTAATTCAAGTCTAGAAGGCTATAATAGCTATTTGCTAATAAAAAGTAATTATAAAAAAAGAATTGAAAAAAAGATTCGCGACCACTCAAAGAATAACAATACTCCATATTGTGCACAAGAAGGCAATAGCGCCTCAGCGCAAAAAGCGCAAAGAGAATGTCGAGAAATTTTTTATAATGGCATTGAATATGAAGATAATCCAGCAGATGGCAGTAAGCCATGCCTCGACCCCGTTGGCCTCTCACTTGATGATAATAAAACAAGTGAAGATAAATACCCAAGGCAAAAATACTATCTGCGCGGACTCTTGCCTGGAGTGTTCAACTGCGACAAATATAAAAATGCCATATTGGGCAAAAGCGAGACTAAGCAAGCACATCTTAAAAAAGCCTATAATTGCTGTCGCAAGAGAAGCGAAGAATATATATGTCTACATTATAGCGAATGTGACCCAGCAGAAGAAGGTTGCGAGGATGATAGAAAAGCAACGGCATTTTGTAAAGCCAATTCAAAATGCGAGTTATCAGGAAAATTTGGATTGGCAAATGAAACCCCTGATTCAGGTGTTTTTAAAGTGGAACAAAAGTTTGAAAATATTTTATGCGCTGAAAGCTATAATTTTTGCCCATTTAATTTTTCTGTTGGTGGTGGCGCTGAATTTTGTGATAAGTTTCAAGAATCTCTCACAAAAGAAGATCTTCCTCAGCAGATGCAAGATTCTAATCAAGATCCTAAAACTTATAATAATATCGACCAAAATGCGATCCATAATATGGGCAGTAGCGAGATTAGAAATTCAGATGGCACTCTAAATAGCAAGGCTGGAAAATGTAAAAACTATTGCCAATATCTTAATCACTGCACCGTGGTTTCAAGTCCCAAAGATCCAATTTCAAGCGAATATTCACCCTATATTTCAAGAGCTTGTATTAATTTTATTGGAGATTCGCAGAACACGCAAGGCTATAATAGTGATTTTATTGCTGGAAACCTTAAAAACTTTAGCGCCCCTATAGCTCAATGTGTTAAGGAAACCATAGAGAATTTATTCCTTAATAAGGTTGGGCATAGTAAATGCGTTAATGAATCAGAGCAGCCAAACAAATATGAAGTATGTGACACCTACGCCACTATAGAAAGCGATAGCAATGATGGCTCAATTTTAACTCACGAGAAAGGGGAAAAGGCAAAAAACACCTCCTTCTTTGAAAAAATTCAAGACAATATGCAAAATATTGTGCTATTTACCTTGGCCATATCAATAACATTATATGGCGCCACAATACTAGCTGGTATGCGCGATATTACCAATAAAAAGGAAATCATGGTCTATATACTAAAAATAGCTTTTATAGTATATTTTACCATGGGAGATGCTTGGCAATCAACATTTTTTGATGGAATTTATAAGACATCGTCGCAGCTATCATCAATGTTATACAAAATGACAGCATTAGAAGATGAGGAAAAGCAAGATGGATGTCAGTTTGGCACTATAGTCAATAAAGATGGTACAAAAAACTACGAAGCATCACAGCAATATAGTCCAGGCAACGAATATCTGGCAATGTGGGATACTTTGGATTGCAAAATTGCGCGCTATCTTGGTTTTGGCCCTGATACCACAATAGCCAATATTGGTATGATAATATTGGCTGGTTTTTTCACGGGACCTGTGGGCATATATTTTTCTTTAGCTATAATGATATTTGGTATTTATCTTATTGTTATAACCATAAAATCCCTACATGTATTTTTGGGATCGGCGATAGCCATTGTTCTAATGGTATTTATTTCACCAATAATATTTTTATTCTTATTATTTGAGAAAACTAAAGACTTTTTCAAAAAATGGTTCATGGCCTTGATAAGTTTTACTTTGCAGCCTTTATTTTTATCGGCATATATCTTTATTGTAATAACTACAATGGATACAATGCTACTTGGTAGCGCCACTTTTAATAAAATAGGATCTGATCAAAGTATCACAAAGAAAATAAACTGCGACTCTTACTGTATTCACCTTGATAATAATGGCGGTGATGGTGGCATAGCTTATGAAGGGGGTGACTCAGGATATGAAAGATGCGTATCATTAAAAGATGATTACGCAAAAATCTATAAACCAATGGAAGATAGTGTTGCTTGTATAATCGGCTTTGATCAATTTGGCAAGCTTCCTGGACTTGAAATAATTGGCCTACCCATACCCATTCTCACAAATCTACTTTCTGGAGATGTAACAGCAAAGATAATATTACTACTCAAAGCAGCTTTAATGATATTTATTCTTAATAAATTTATAGGCGAGATACCAGGAATATCGGCCGCACTTACCGGCAGTAAGCTTGATATGCTAAGTCTGGATGGCAATTCAATATTTAAGAAAGGCGCCGCAGCAATGGTTAGTATACAAAAGAGGGCGTCAAGGGGCATAAAAAAACATGGAAAATCCGCTGGGAAGTCATTACAAAAAAGAATTAAAAGTAATAGAGAATCAATCTCATCTGGTGGTAATCATGAGGGCAGAACTTCTTCATCTGGAGGTGGTAATCATGAGGGTGGAACTTCTTCATCTGGAGGTGGCAATCACGAGGGTGGAACTTCTTCATCTGAAGGTGGTAATCATGAGGGTAGAGAGGGGTAAAAAATATAATACCAATTGAATTTATTTATATATGAAATCAAATATAATAGAAAATATAAGTAAGTCGATATCAAGATTGCCTGGCATGGGCCCAAGAGTGGCAAAAAGAATAGTTCTCAATCTGGCCTGCAACAAAGAAAAAATACTAAATCCATTAATAGAGCAGCTGCAAAATTTATCGCAAAAAGTATTTAATTGCACAATATGTGGCAATATAGATGAGGGCAAAATTTGTGCAATTTGCGCTGACACAAAGAGAGATAGCTCAATAATTTGCATCGTAGAGGAAGTTGCTGATTTATGGGCCATTGAGCGTGCCAAGAATTTTCGTGGACAATATCATGTTCTTGGCGGCAATCTTTCAGCAATGTCAGGAAATGATGTGGAAGATTTAAATATCGCCAGCCTAGAGAAAAGAGTTCAAAATAGTGATTTAATCAAAGAAATCATCATCGCTACTAGCTCTACAATTGATGGACAAACAACTGCTCACTTTCTTCTTGATACCCTAAAGGATATTAACGACATAAAAATCACCAGACTTTCCCACGGCATACCATTGGGAAGCGAACTAGACTATCTCGATGATGGCACAATATCCGTAGCATTTAAAACTAGAATGGAGTTTTAGTAATACCAAAATCCATCCCTTGGGTAAACTGTAGATTTTTTAATATTGCAAGAAAAGGCTAAAGAATTAAGTCAAGCATATCAATGCAAAAGTGAATTATAAATTTTCTGATATTTTCTGCAAAATTAAATCGCCGATATAATCTCTAAAATGTGATCCATCATAGTAATTATTAACATTGGCGGTTACTTTATCCATTTTCATAAAATTAAAAATATTTTTTGCGCCAAATATCTGCGTTGCATCACTTAGACATCTTTCATAAATATTTCTATTTTTATTTATAGTAAAATATGGAAATAAATCTGGTAGAAAAATGGCTATAATTTTACTTGCCTGATTGTTATTTTTTATTTTTTTAAATGACTCTATTAGCTTTTTGTTATAAATAGCATCTGGATATGTCACTTTGATATTTTTTATAATTTTTTCTAAATTTGGCTCATAATTTTCAGGATGCTGCTTTTTGAATCCGACTTTTATTTTTACATTTTCATTATTATAAATTGCTTTTTTTTTATCCAAGAATTTGGTTAAGTTCCTTATGCTATGCATAAAGGTGCTATAGCTCAAAAGATGTTTAAATTTATATAATGCTGACTTGCTATTATTGATATAAAATTCTGGCGCTTGATAGGAGTGAATTTTTGTATTTTTTAAGCAGGAGTTAAAATCGATTCCAAGAAGAATATATTTGGGAGCTTTTTTTGTAACCTCTTTAAAAAAATCAATATAACCATCATACTCATCAATATTCATTGCCGATACGGCATAATTAAACAACCTTCCCTTCTTAAAATTATTTTGGTTTATATAGGTGACCTTACTATTGCCAAGTAAAATTGAATCGTAATTTTTATCATCAAAATAAATTCTATTAGTTTTTTGTTGCCTTTCATTAAATCCAAGCTGCGTTTTATTGCTAAAATTTTGATGATTAAAAACCCATAACGGATCATTTATATAATTAACCACAATTACTATAGATAAAATAACTAAAGTTATTTTTAGCGTATTTTTGATCCATAATTGTGAATTTTTTTTATGATTATTCATATGTTATTAAAGATGCGCTTCGAAATTTAATTAGCATTGCGCCATTTTCAGTTTATAATTTATGTGCTAGAAATTAAAGTATAAAAATTCCGATGTTTTGTGATATGATAAAATAGATACAGCTAATAGACAAATTGTGATGAATTTAAAATTATTATTAATCCTAAATTTTTTAATTAGCTGCTCCGAGTCTTTTGCGATAATGGGCAATAATTTATAAGCCAAAAATAACGATGTAGCCAAAACCAAATACTCAACCTTATTAAAGCGTATGAATTGCAAAAAATCATACCAATTTTCTATAAATCCAGTATTGTTAATATTAATTCCCACCATCTTTTTTACAATTGTTGTAGCTTGAATAAAGTTCTCAGACCTAAAAAATACCCAAGAGATATTTATAAAATTAAAGGTTATAAACCATGCGACAATTCTATTCATTCTCAATTTTAACCTATCGTAAAAGTGATGAATGCATATTGCGCTTCCATGTAATAATCCCCAAAATATAAAAGTCCAACCTGCGCCGTGCCACAAGCCGCTTATTAAGAACACCATCATTAAATTGGCGTAAATCCTAAATTTTCCAACCCTATTTCCACCAAGAGGTATATAGACATAGCTCTTAAGAAAATTCGACAAAGTTATGTGCCATCTTTGCCAAAACTCTCTTATATTGCATGATTTATAAGGCTGGTTAAAATTAAACGGGATCTTAATATTAAACATCAGTGCTGAGCCAATCGCCATATCACTATAGCCGCTAAAATCAAAATAAAGTTGCGCAGTATAAGAAAGACTTGTTTTCCAAGAATCTATCAAGGTTAAGTTTTGATAGGAGTCAAATCCCGAATTAACTATAGATGAAAAATAATCAGCAATAACAATTTTTTTAAATAATCCAACAGCAAATATAAAAATCCCCAATGCAATATTGTCGTAATTAATAAATTTATTTTTAAGACCCTTAAATTGCGGCATCATTGTTTTGTGATGCACTATTGGGCCAGCTATTAATTGCGGGAAAAAACTAACAAAAATAGCATAATTTAGAAAATCTCGATCTTGTAGCTTTTTTTGATAGCAATCAGATATATAAGCGATTTGCTGGAAAGTAAAAAAACTAATGGCTAAAGGTAGTATAATTTTTGGATTTACTAAGTCGGCGCTAGAAATTAAGATATTGATATTTTCAATAAAGAAATTGGCATATTTGAAATATCCAAGCAAGGAAAGATTAAAAAAAATAGCAAGAATTGCTACGACCTTATTTTTTCTTTTAACCAAAAAAGATCCGCAAACATAGTTGGCAATAATAGAAAAAAGCAATAAGGGGAGATATTTTATATTCCAATAGGAATAAAAAAATAATGAGGCTATAATTAGAAATATTTTTGAACCAAGAATTAATCTATTTTGTAGAAAAAAATAGTAGATTAAAAGAGTTAGGGGCAAAAATAAAAATATATATTCCAGCGAGCTAAATAACATTTACGAATAACTATAATGCTGATTAATAAAATATAAGCACATAATAATTGTTTTATTTATCAAACCCAAAAAGTTTATCTCAACCAATCGCAATTATTATTTTCAATTGCTTCTCAAGAAATTTAGTGCTTGATAGCCTAGAAACTCTTTTTATAAATCTTTTCCCTCTTAGGCACTGTTAGAACAGATATCTGAGCCACATTAGCAGCTCCAATGATATTTTAGCGCAGTGAGGCCATATTTTTCATGGTTTTAACTGTATAACTAAAGTATGTCAATTCGAAGCCTTGACTTGTAAGGTCAAAATAATATTTTGGATCCTAGATTTTTTTATCTAGAATCCAATTTCTAGATTATATAACTTTCTCAATTTAACAATGCGCAATAAATTTAAGAAAGCTTTTTTGTTAATTAAGGTTTCAATTGTAATATTAGTAGTTGCTTTTGTAGTAACCATGATCATCAAGTCCAAGACCATGATTGAAAAAGCTGAAATGACTTCTAGATCTTGGGCATTACAACAAAATATAGTGTAAATCTTGCTCACGACATAACGGCCAATATTTTGCTAGTTGCCGGTGGTGGCTCAGGAGCAATGGCTGGGCAATACAATCCCGCTGGTGGCGGTGGCGGTGGTGAAGTTTTGCTAAAAGAAGGCGTATCAATGAAATCTGGAGTTTACAAATTTTTCGTAGGTAAGGGTGGCAGCAAAGGTACAACATCTATTCCTAGCGGTCAAAACACTGATGGCGTTGATACAAAAATAGAGAAAAAAAATAGTATAATTTATAGAACTAAAGGCGGGGGAAGAGGAGGTTCCGTAAGGCACCCAAGTCAACCAGGTGCTTACTGGGAATATCAACCTGGAAATGGTGGTAGTGCAGGTGGCACAGGAAGAATGCTTGCTGCTTTAGCAATATCAACAAAATATAATGTTGATGGCTATGGACATGATGCCGTAGATAGATCTGGGGCTGGAGCTGGCGGATCAGGATCTATGACGCCCAGCGGCGATAATACTGGAGCTAATGGGGGCCCTGGTATTGCAGTAGATATAAGTAGCCAGAATGTAATTTATGGGGCTGGAGGAGGAGCCGGAGGTCGTTATGGCCCTGGATCTGTTGGGATGGGCGGCAACAATGAAACTGGTCATGGTGCTGGAACCAGGGGGCGGCAGACGCCCTGCCTAATCAAGGCGGTGGGGTGCATGAGCTTATGCAAATACTGGAGCCGGAATCAGAGTAGGAGGAGATGGGGGATCTGGAGTTATAATTATCAGGAGACAGCCTCAATTCTAGATATTGTTAACTAAATATAGATAAAAAAAGAGAACGTCCAATCCTCCGTGTCAATTTAAATAAGATTTGATAAATGAGCGAT
>ENA-UOXV01003285-UOXV01003285.1-marine-metagenome-genome-assembly--contig:-NODE-3285-length-19854-cov-6.326885_pt1 | contig 19854 bp, 19 predicted proteins | sample MGYA00238165_ERZ766961 | MGnify/ENA primary metagenome ERZ766961 (study PRJEB28924, sample SAMN03173240) | marine metagenome | biome: Marine; feature: Water; material: Subsurface seawater | place: North...
GCGGGAAAAATGGGAGATGCAATTTTACCGATGGTATCAAAATAATGCCGATCAAAATAGACATTACGAAAGGGCTTATAAAGGCAGGCCACCGGATAACCCAAATTTGATAAAACTGCGCGCGGCACGTCATAATTACCAAAATGGCCCGAAACTAAAATCACCCCCTGTCCAGATTGACGCGCTGCGAGTAAAGCGGGCAAGCCAGTGCCCAAAATTTGCGTGTTGCGCACATGATTTTTAAACGTAGTGCCAGAGTAAACCTCGATCAAGGTGCGTCCAACATTCTTAGGAACTTGGAGCATCAAATAGGCCACTTTTTGTTCGCTTAGGTCGGGGTAAATCAGCTTAAGGTTTTTCTTGATACGTCTGTTATAGCCCACTAAGGGGCTAATAAGGCGCGATACAATTTCACCACACACAGCTCCGCGCCATTTATAAGGCAGAAGTAAAACAATTCTAATTAGGCCGATCAAAACCATATTTTGACCAAATGAGAGTATGCGATTAAAAGATTTAGAAACCATTATCTAGTCCAAAAAATGGAGCCGTTGGTTCGGCCTCGGGGGGCTAGCCTAATGGTCCTAGGCCAAAACTACAAGCAGGGTTGGCTCCCGTGCCGAGGCTTTGGTTCGGCGCTCTGTTCTTAGTTAAGGCCTTTTAGCGACCGGGAATTCTTTTTCCAAGTGGGTCTTAAACTAAGGGGGACGTCTCTTTTTGGGTGAATAGTTTCAATACCATTCATCATATACTGCGAGTCCTTAAGGACCCGAAGAAGGTGTTGATGTTTGCGCATAAATGGATTTTTGTTTCCGTATGATCCGTTCCAATTTTCTTTCCCGTGAGGACCGCCGTGAACTTCTGTCGTGTGTGAAGCGTCAGCGAGAGGATCATGGCGTTGCGCGGCGGGCGAATGTGCTTTTGCTGCTGGATGATGAGGCGGTATACTTCGCACCTTCTCGGCGTTTGCAAGCAAACACCTGTCAGGCAATGGACGCCGTGCATCCAGAATATCAACGCAAACCTGCCTTTGGTTGGGTGAAGAAGGGTATAAACCCCACGCTCAAAACCACAGCAGGCCGCGCCCGCGTCAACATTCACGGCGCGCTGAACCTTGAAACCTTTGATACGCCTTTGATCGCGCCGATCACAGTGGATGGCATGAGTGGCGTGCAATTGCAGGCCAAAATTGAGGCCCACAATTAAGATAAACTCATCATCCACGTGATCTGGGACAACGCTGCCTACCACAAAGGGCCGGATGTCAGGGCTTTTCTCTCGCACAAAAATTGCCGCATCCACCTGATCCAGCTACCGCCCTACCCCCCGCACCTAAATCCAATTGAAAGGCTCTGGGCCGTGATGCACCAACACGTCACCCACAATCGCGCCTATCCCACGCAAAAGCTATTTACCAAAGCCATTCTGAAGTTTTTTCGGAAAATTATCCCAGAGCAATGGCACAACTTCCAAAATCAGGTCACTGATAACTTCCGCATCATCTCAGAACAAAATATTCGGGTTTTGGAGTGAGTGGAGTATAAAAATTTTTATTCTGCTAGAAACAGGGAGACGGCAATTGGTTAACCTTGGGTTAGGGGCGCCTATTACGCGCCAAAAACCCGTGCAAAGATCATATTAACATGTTTGGTATGATAGCCAAGGTCAAATTTTTCGTTGATCTGCTCTTGCGAGAGGGCGGCGCGCACATCGGCATCGGCCAAAAGCTCGGTCTTGAAGTCGGCGCCTTTTTCCCAAACTTTCATCGCATTGCGCTGCACCAAACGGTAACTGTCTTCGCGCGATACGCCCGCTTGTGTCAGTGCCAAAAGCACGCGTTGCGACATTATGAGCCCTTTGAATTTATTCATATTGGCCAGCATGTTTTCAGGATAGATCACCAGCTTTTCAACAACGCCCGCCAAACGGTGTAGAGCGAAATCAAGGGTTATGGTCGTGTCTGGCGCAATCGCGCGCTCAACCGATGAGTGCGAGATGTCACGCTCATGCCAAAGGGCTACATTCTCTAATGCGGGAATGACAGCCATGCGCACCAAACGTGCCAAACCGGTTAGGTTTTCGGTCAAAACCGGATTGCGTTTATGCGGCATCGCGGATGAGCCCTTTTGACCGGGGCTAAAAAACTCTTCTGCTTCAAGCACTTCTGTGCGTTGCATATGACGAATTTCAATGGCAATATTTTCAATGCTTGAGGCGATTACCCCAAGGGTCGCAAAATACATCGCGTGGCGGTCGCGTGGGATCACTTGAGTTGAGATTGGCTCTGGTGTTAGGCCCAATTTGGCGCAGACGTGCTCTTCAACCGAAGGGTCGATATTGGCAAATGTGCCCACCGCGCCAGAAACCGCGCCCGTGGCAATTTCGGCACGCGCTGCGATCAAGCGGCTACGCCCACGTGCAATTTCGGCGTAAAAGCGTGCGAAAGTCAGACCCATTGTGGTGGGTTCGGCGTGAATACCGTGGCTGCGGCCGATTCGGACCGTGTCTTTATGCTCATAAGCGCGCGTTTTCAGAGCGGCCAAAAGGCGGTCAACACCAGCTATCAAAAGATCGGTCGCGCGTACCAATTGTACATTTAAGGTTGTGTCCAAAACGTCAGAGGAGGTCATGCCCTGATGAACGAAACGCGCATCATCTGCACCTATATGTTCGGCCAAATGTGTCAAAAAGGCGATCACATCATGTTTGGTCACGGCTTCGATTTCATCGATTCGCGCGACATCAAATTGCACGTCTTTGGCACGCCAAACGGCGGCGGCGTGTTCTTTGGGAATGACTCCTATTGCGGCTTGTGCGTCACAGGCATGGGCCTCGATCTCGTACCAGATACGAAACTTGCTTTCGGGTGACCAAATGGCCACCATGTCAGGACGAGAATAGCGCGGGATCATAAAGAAGCCTTTCAAGATTTGGGGTTGATTGGCTAATAGCCCTGAAGGGCAGGGGGCGCAAGGCTTTGGGTCCACCTGGGGGGCGCGTGCATTGTGCGTACGGTCTTTTCACGCGCAAAGCTCTTTGCTAGCATGGCTTATGGATGTGATTTTACAAAGCCACTTGCCCTTTGCCCCGTGGATGGATCCTCGCACCGCCCGGTTGCCGGGAATCTTGCCTTTGGACCCTTGCGACTGGCTATTGTGCGATGATGCTTTTGCAGGCCAAATGGCCGAGCGAGAGAGATTGATTGAAGCCGTGCCGGAAAGGGTGCATGCTCTGACACCTAGGGCCGCTTTGGCCGCGGATGAGCTTTATGACGCGGTTTTGGCCTTTTTGGAGCAAGCGCCTGGATATGAGGTAGGTATAGGTAAGGTCCGTAGGCCAGACGGTGCGTGGGTCACCCTTGCGCGCGCTGCCCCGCTTTTGACATTGGGTCGCTTGGTACAAGAAGATTTTTGTCTTTTGCAACATGATGGCATTCAGTCGGTTTTAACCGGGGCAATTTTGTGTTTTCCTGCCAACTGGCATTTGCATGAAAAAATTGGCCGCCCCCTAACTGATATTCATCAAACCGTTGACAGCTATGGCCCTATTATGGCGGCTCGGGTGCAGCGGCTGTTTGACGCCATAAGGCCCGATAGACCAATGTGGCGCGGCAATGCGTTGATCTATGACGACGCCGAACTTTTTCATCCGCCAACGTCTCTAATAGGGGCGTCACGCCCGATGGTGACACGCGGTTTTGTGCGATCCGAGCGCCAATCGTTGATGAAATTACCACTCACGGGGGCGGTGGTTTTTTCGATACACACTTACTTGGTTGCAATGGAAAGTCTGGCCCCAGAGGTGGCAGGTGCACTCAAGCGCCTGTATCAGCCAAAAACCTTTTAATAACAAAAAAGGCGCCCGAAGGCGCCCTTTCTATATGCTGTGACCCAAAGGGTTTAACAAGAATAGTACATTTGATATTCAATTGGGTGGGGAGTATGTTCATAAGCATAAACTTCTTCCCATTTCAAAGCCATATAGCCCTCCAGTTGGTCTTTGGTGAACACATCACCAGCCAACAAGAAGTCATGGTTTTTTGCCAATTCGTCAAGTGCTTCACGCAGTGAACCGCAAACAGTTGGGATGGCTGCCAATTCTTCTGGTGGTAGATCATAAAGATCTTTGTCCGAAGGCGCGCCTGGATCTATTTTGTTTTTTATTCCGTCAAGACCGGCCATCAATAACGCCGCATAGCAAAGATATGGATTTGCTGATGGATCTGGGAAGCGGGCTTCGACCCGTTTTGCTTTTGGCGATTCCGTCCATGGAATACGAACCGCGCCCGAGCGGTTGCGTGCCGAGTAGGCGCGCAGAACGGGGGCCTCAAACCCAGGGATCAAACGCTTATAGGCATTGGTCGAAGGGTTGGTCAGCGCGTTCAAGGCTTTGGCATGTTTTAAAATGCCGCCGATGAAGTAAAGCGCTTCCTGGCTAAGATCGGCATATTTGTCGCCTGCGAACACAGGTTTGCCATCTTTCCAGATTGACATGTTCACATGCATACCCGAGCCATTGTCGCCCGCCATTGGTTTTGGCATGAAGGTTGCTGATTTGCCATAAGCATGTGCCACATTGTGGATCACGTATTTGTATTTTTGCATATTGTCGGCTTGTTCAACCAATCCGCCAAATATCATGCCAAGCTCATGTTGGTTTGACGCCACTTCATGGTGGTGTTTGTCAACCTTCATACCCATTCGCTTCATCGTTGAAAGCATTTCTCCGCGCAAGTCTTGTGCGTCGTCGATTGGGTTTACAGGAAAATAGCCGCCTTTAACGCCGGGACGGTGGCCCGAGTTTGCGCCGTCAAAGCTTGCATCTGTGTTCCAAGCGCCATCTATGGCGTCAACTTGGAAAGACACTTTGTTCATGGTAACGGCATAGCGCACGTCATCAAACAAGAAGAACTCAGCTTCTGGGCCCCAGTAGGACGTGTCGCCGATACCCGTTGATTTCAAATAGGCTTCTGCTTTTATTGCGGTCGAGCGCGGGTCACGGCTATATGATTCACCTGTGTCCGGTTCAACGACGTTACAGTGCACACACATGGTTTTTTCGGCATAGAAAGGATCAATATAAACCGAAGACGCATCGGGGATCAATTTCATGTCGGATTGATCTATTGATTTCCAACCAGCGATTGACGATCCGTCGAACATAAAGCCTTCTGAAAAGAAATCTTCGTCGACCAAATCGGCCACCAATGTGACGTGCTGTAATTTCCCGCGTGGATCGGTAAATCGAATATCAACATATTCGACTTCTTCATCTTTCATCAACTTTAGTGCTGTTTTAAAAGAGCTCATAGACACATTCCCTTTACTTGGAGGATTGCAAAAGGTCAAAATGACCAGTGTGAATTAGATATTTTAAACGGCGTCATCGCCCGTTTCGCCCGTACGAATGCGGATAGCTTGTTCAACGGGGTAAATGAAAATCTTACCGTCGCCTATCTTGTCAGTCTTTGCCGCCGATATGATGGCTTGCACGGCCGCGTCTACCATATCATCTGCGAGTACAACCTCGATTTTCACTTTTGGTAGAAAGTCGACAACGTATTCGGCGCCGCGGTAAAGCTCTGTATGGCCTTTTTGTCGTCCAAAACCTTTGACTTCGGTCACGGAAAGGCCTTGGATGCCAACCTCTTGCAATGCCTCTTTTACATCGTCGAGTTTAAATGGCTTAATTATAGCCTCGATTTTTTTCACGGATTTTTTCTCCCGTTGCACACTTGTGAATATGGCAAACCAGTTTCTGTGATGAGGGGCAATTGTGGCAACTTGTAAAAGATTTGGAATCGCTGTCTTTTTGTTATTTAGATTATTTTTTAACCCATCTGCTTAAAAATTAACCACTTTGATAACTTTGCTTTTGTTGGGCGAGCAGAAGTCGCTTGGCCTGCGTTGAATTAGCGTCATGCTTGTCGCAAGAAGGGCCCGTTTTGCCTACCTTCGGGGTAAGGGGTCGTTCTGGCAGTTTTGCGGCAAAAATCAGGTTAAAAAATCCACTATTTTCATTTAAAAACACAGGAAAGTAAAAAACTTCTAACTTTGATGCATAAAACGATATTTTCCTCTCGATTCCCCCGCGGGGACTTGTTAGAAGGACGCGGATTTTGATGGTTTGCCTCGACCTAATGGCGGCGAGTTTTCAGAAATGCGGGTATGGCGAAATTGGCAGACGCACCAGATTTAGGTTCTGGCGCCGCAAGGCGTGGGGGTTCAAGTCCCTCTACCCGCACCATATTAACGAGAAGGACATAGAATGCAGGTCACTCAGACCCTTACCGAAGGCCTTAAGCGCGGCTATACGATCACTGTTACTGCGGCTGAATTAGACGCCAAAATGCAACAAAAACTGATCGAAGCGCAACCTACTATCGAAATTAAAGGCTTTCGCAAAGGCAAAGTGCCTATGGCTATGTTGCGCAAGCAATTTGGACCGCGGTTGATTGGCGACGCCATGCAAGAAGCTATCGATGCGGCGATGAAAGAGCATTTCGACACAACTGGCGATCGCCCTGCGATGCAGCCCGATGTTAAAATGGTGGATGGTGAAAACTGGAAAGAGGGTCAAGACGTTGTTGTCGACATGGCTTACGAAGCTCTTCCCGCGATTCCCGATGTTGATGCGTCGAAAGTTGTTTTGGAACGCCTAATAGTGAAAGCGGAAGAAACCGCGGTTAGCGAAGCACTTGAAAGCCTCGCCAAAACCTCAAATAGCTATGAAGAGCGCAAAAAAACTGCAAAAGCAAAAAATGGCGATCAGATTGTAATCGACTTCAAAGGCTCGGTTGATGGGGAATCGTTCGAAGGCGGTACGGCTGACGATTATCCGTTGGTTTTGGGATCGAGTTCGTTTATTCCTGGCTTTGAAGAACAATTGGTTGGGGCTAAATCTGGCGATGAAGTGTCGGTTAAAGTTGACTTTCCGGCCGAATATGGTGCGGCCCATTTGGCTGGAAAAGCCGCTGTGTTTGCTTGCACCGTGAAAACGGTTAGCGAAGCAAAGCCAGCGGTTATTGACGATGATCTAGCTAAGAAATTTGGTGCGGAAAATCTGGCTGCGTTAAAAAGTCAAATCTCGGATCGTTTGGAAGCTGAATATATGGGTGCAGCTCGCGCCGTTATGAAACGGTCTTTGTTGGATCAGTTAGATGAACTGGTTTCATTCGCACTGCCAACGACTTTGGTTGACGCAGAAGCCTCCCAAATTGCGCATCAACTTTGGCACGAAGAAAACCCAGAAGTGCATGACCATAATCATGGCTCGGTTGAAACCTCTGATGAGCATAAGACGTTGGCCGTGCGTCGTGTCCGTTTAGGGCTGTTGTTAGCAGAAATTGGCCGCAAAGCCGATGTGCAAGTTACGGATGCTGAAATGACGCAAGCTGTGATGAACCAAGCCCGCCAATATCCTGGCCAAGAACGCCAATACTTTGAATTCGTGCAAAAGAACCCGCAAATGCAACAGCAACTGCGTGCGCCGATTTTTGAAGATAAAGTGGTTGACTTTATTGTTGCGGGTGCAACCGTTACAGAAAAAGTTGTATCAAAAGAAGATCTACAAAAAGCAGTTGAGGCATTAGAAGAGGCCTAACTCTAGATATTTTACAATATTTAAAGCCCTCCGATCAGTCGGGGGGCTTTTTTTGATCTAGAGTAATAGAAAAAAACCCGCTCAGAGAGCGGGTTTTTTATAGTTTTTATAAGTTTAAAGATCTTCGCCGTCTTGAGCTGCGCCCATTTCGTCAAAGAGCTCTGCTATTTCGAACTCAGCCGCGGCTTCAGCCTCGGCTGCCAATTCTTTGATCGATTTGCCTGCAGCTTGAAGTTCGGCCTCTTCGGTTGAACGTGCAACGTTCAATGTGATTTTGGCGTGCACTTCTGGGTGCAAGACTACTGTGACCATATGAATGCCAAGTTCTTTGATTGGACGATCCAAGTATACTTGACCACGATTAAGGGTAAAGCCACCAGCAGTCGCACAATCGGCTGCGTCACGGGTCGTTACCGAACCGTAAAGCGCACCCGAATCAGAGGCCGAACGAATCACGATAAAGGTTTGATCATTCAGTTTCTCAAAGATTTCTTGTGCTTCCTTGCGAGTTTCAAGGTTGTCTACTTCCAGCTGTACTTTTCGTACTTCAAAAGCTGCAATATTGGCAGAGTTGGCACGCAGAGCTTTGCCTTGTGGCAATAGATAATTACGACCGTATCCGTCTTTGACGTTTACGACTTCACCCATTTGGCCTAATTTGGCTACGCGTTGCAGGAGAATAACTTGCATTTTTTGCTCCTTACTTCACGGCATATGGCAGAAGTGCCAAGAAGCGTGCGCGCTTAATGGCTTTAGCCAATTCGCGTTGCTTTTTAGCCGAAACTGCAGTGATGCGAGAGGGTACGATTTTGCCACGCTCAGAAATGTAGCGTTGCAAAGTGCGTGTGTCTTTATAGTCGATTGCTGGCGCGTCATCACCCGAGAACGGGCAGACTTTGCGACGGCGAAAAAATGGTTTGTTAGCCATGGTTAAATTCCTTTCCTAGGGCCAATCAACGACGACGGTCGCCCGTGGGCGCACCACGGTCAGGACGGTCACCACCAAAGCTGGGGCGTTCGCGGCGTTCTCCACCAAAACCGCCTTCGCCACGGTCACCACGATCAGGACGCTCATCACGTTTTTGCATTTGGATCGACGGGCCCTCGGCGTGGGCGTCAACGCGCAACGTCAAGATACGCATCACATCATCATGCAAACGCATAAGACGTTCCATTTCTGCCACCGCTGCCGCTGGGGCGTCGGTTTTCAAAAGGGCAAAGTGTCCTTTGCGGTTTTTGTTGATTTTATAGGCCATCGTTTTCAAGCCCCAATATTCGCTTTCAACGACTTTACCGCCGTTGTCTGCAAGAACAGTTGAGAAATGTTCGATAAGCCCTTCGGCTTGCGCGTTGGAAAGATCCTGGCGCGAGATAAAAACATGCTCGTATAGGGGCATGTGCTCTCCGTTCATATCTGGTGCATTTCATAGGACGATCATTTAGCCGCGATCGCCCACGAGAGTCTGCACTGTTTTAAAAAACTGCGGCTAAGTCGCTGCTTGTACAGGTCTGCGCGAAAGGTGCAAGGCTTTTGACATAAAATTAACGTATTTTTGGGCCTTTGGCACATGTTTTTGGCTGAAAAAGTCACTGCGGGGAATTGCAAGAACGCACCAAGCAAGCTATGCCACAAGGAACAATGGGGTAAAAAGATGCGGGCATTTGTATTTCCGGGGCAAGGGGCCCAAATGATTGGGATGGGTAAGGCCTTGGCTGATGCCTATCCGCAAGCACAAGCAGTGTTTGATGAGGTCGACGCCGCTTTGGACGAAAAGCTGTCAGATCTGATTTGGAACGGCACTCCCGAGGAGCTGACGTTAACGCAAAATGCTCAGCCTGCATTAATGGCCACCTCGATCGCGGTCTTTCGGGTATTGGAAAGTCTTGGTTTGGCGCATGCTGATTATGTAGCAGGCCATTCTTTAGGAGAATACTCGGCGCTTTGTGCTGCGGGAGCGCTGAGCCTTTCCGATACGGCGCGTTTGTTACGTATTAGAGGTAAGGCCATGCAACAGGCGGTGCCTGTAGGCGTTGGGGCGATGGCAGCCCTTTTGGGGCTCGATTTTGCTGCGGCACAAGCCGTCGCCGCCGAGGCCGCTCAAGGTGAGGTTTGCCAAGCTGCTAATGACAATGATCCCGCGCAAGTGGTCGTGTCTGGCCATGTGGGTGCGGTAACGCGTGCTTTGGGTATTGCAAAGGAAAAGGGAGCCAAACGTGCCTTGCTTTTACCTGTATCGGCACCGTTTCACTGTGCATTGATGCAGCCCGCGGCTGACATTATGGCCCACGCGCTAACTAACGTGATCATATCCGTGCCGCGGATAGCTTTGGTGTCAAATGTGCGCGCTGCGGCCGTTTCTGATCCGCAAGAGATTCGCGATCTTTTGGTAGCGCAAGTGACGGGATCTGTTAGGTGGCGCGAATCAATCTTGTGGATGGAGCGAGCCGGCGTCACGGACTATTGGGAAATTGGGACCGGAAAGGCCCTATCGGGGATGATCAAGCGGATAGCGCAAGCGCCTGTAGTAGTTGCAGTAGGTACGCCCAATGATGTGGTGGCCCTGCATGGCTAAAACTTAATAAAAAGAGGTTATATGTTTGATTTAATTGGAAAAAATATATTGATAACTGGCGCTTCTGGTGGTATTGGTGCTGAAATTGCGCGCGTTTTATATGCGGCTGGGGCAACGGTTGCTCTCTCGGGTACGCGAAGAGAGCCACTTGAGGCCTTGGCGCAAGATTTGGGTTCGCGCGCCTTTGTCCTGCCATGCAACCTATCTGATTTTGTAGCGGTTGATGCCTTGCCCAAAACTGCGGCCGAGGCGATGGGTTCAGTTGATATTTTGATCAATAATGCGGGCATTACCCGCGACAATCTTTTGATGCGAATGTCAGATGATGAGTGGCAGTCGGTGATAGACGTTAATTTGACCGCGACCTTCCGTTTGTGTCGCGGCGTGATGCGGGGCATGATGAAGGCGCGCTGGGGGCGGATTGTGAATATCTCATCCATTGTAGGCACCACGGGCAATGCGGGACAGGGAAATTATGCGGCCTCAAAAGCGGGGATGGTGGGTATGTCAAAATCACTGGCATATGAAGTTGCAAGCCGTGGGATCACTGTGAACGCGATCGCACCTGGTTTTATAGGAACCGCAATGACCGACAAATTGACCGATGATCAAAAGACAAAAATTCTAACCCAAGTACCTATGGGCCGTATGGGTGGAGTTGGCGATATTGCGTCAGCTGTGCTATATCTTGCGAGTGAAGAAGCAGGGTATGTGACGGGTGCGACCTTGCATGTGAATGGTGGGATGGCGATGATTTAGGCCAAAGTTGTCCGTCCGGACAGGCACGAAGAATAAAGAGTTTGCCAACTGACGTGGAGCTTGCTATAGGCCCGACGTAGGAACAAAGGCTGTGGCTTTTGAATATGCTGGAAAGCATTCTAACCTGCCCATTCGGGCATTGAACCTAAGGCTTGGGGATTCCCCACTGATAAATGAGGAAAGAATATGAGCGACATCGCTGATCGCGTTAAGAAGATCGTCGTCGAGCATTTGGGCGTCGAAGCAGAAAAAGTAACAGATAACGCTTCGTTTATCGACGACTTGGGTGCAGACAGCTTAGATACTGTTGAATTGGTAATGGCTTTTGAGGAAGAATTTGGAATTGAAATTCCGGATGACGCTGCTGAAACAATCCAAAGTTTTGGTGACGCAGTTGGCTTCATAACCAAAGCTTCCTGATATCTAGAAATTTTATAACTTAAAGAGCGCCTTTGGCGCTCTTTACCATTTTAGTGGTTGGTTGAGTATGGGGAAGGCGTTTGAAAGACCATGGGCTTTCTTGCGCTTGGGTTTTGGCGCGTGTATCATAGCTTCTATCAGTCAATTATGTGTTTAAAGATTGACACAGGATTAAAAGGATTTGCCATGCGTCGAGTGGTTGTCACGGGTTTGGGAATGGTCACACCATTGGCCTGCGGGGTTGAGGAAACTTGGGCGCGCCTGATTACGGGTCAGTCTGGCGCAGGACCGATTACTCGTTTTGATGCCAGAAATTGCACCACACAATATGCATGTGAGATACCCTTGGGGGATGGCACTGATGGCACCTTTAATGCTGATGATTGGATGGAGCCCAAAGATCGCCGGAAAGTGGATGATTTCATCCTTTACGGTATTACCGCTGCTGTTCAGGCTGTAAAAGATTCAGGCTGGGAGCCGCAGACTGAAGAAGACCGCTACCGCACTGGTGTGATGATAGGCTCGGGTATTGGGGGCCTGTCTGCAATTGCGGATACGGCCGTTTTGATTAAGGAAAAGGGCCCAAAACGGGTCTCGCCGTTTTTTATTCCCAGTGCTTTGATCAATTTGATCTCGGGGCAGGTTTCCATTCGTTTTGGTTATAAAGGGCCAAATCATGCGGTTGTGACCGCCTGTTCAACGGGGGCCCATGCCATCGGTGACGCGGCACGTTTGATCCAATGGGGCGACGCAGATGTGATGTTGGCGGGTGGGGCGGAAAGCCCTATTTCAGAAATTGGGATAGCGGGTTTTAATGCCTGCAAAGCCCTTTCGACAAAACGCGGTGACAATCCAAAGACGGCAAGCCGTCCCTATGACGTTGACCGTGATGGCTTTGTCATGGGCGAGGGGGCAGGAGTTGTTGTGTTAGAAGAATATGAACATGCCAAGGCGCGAGGCGCCAAAATTTATGCCGAAGTCTTGGGTTATGGTTTGACGGGCGACGGCTATCATATAACCGCCCCGGCTGAAGACGGTGATGGCGGTTATAGGTCTATGGCGATGGCGCTTAAGCGGGCGGGTTTGCAGCCCGGCGATATTGATTATATTAATGCGCACGGCACCTCGACCATGGCGGACACGATCGAGCTTGGCGCGGTTGAGCGGCTTATGGGGGACGCGGCTGCGAAAGCGACCATGTCGTCAACCAAATCTAGTATTGGGCATCTTTTGGGGGCTGCTGGTGCGGTTGAGGCTATTTTTTGTGTTTTAGCCCTGCGAGACCAAATTGTACCGCCTACCATTAATCTTGACACGCTAGCTGTGGCGTCAAAGCTTGATTTGGCAGCCAATAAAGCGGTTAAGCGCGAAATTAACGTAGCTTTATCAAATTCATTTGGATTTGGCGGCACCAATGCGAGCCTTGTTTTAGGGCGTGTGACAGCGTGATGTTTCGATCTATAGCGTCGAATGCATTGACTTTATTCATTTTTGGATTGGTCGGTTTGTCCGTCGGGCTGGCTTGGGTGCACGATCAGTATGTCAGCCAAGGTCCACTTGAAAATCCTATCTGTGTGCGAGTTGAAAAGGGAATGCGCTTGGCGGCTGTCAGTGAAACGTTGTTGGCGCAGGGTGCTATTACCCATGGCCCTATTTTTCGCCTTAGCGCCGATTATGAGGGCAAGGCGCAGGAATTTAAATTCGGATCTTATTTGGTGCCTGCTGGTGCCTCGATGGGACAGATTAGCGATATTTTGACCCAAGGAGGTCAGTCGACGTGCGGTCGTGATGTGAATTATCGCATCAGCGTAAATGCGGTGCAAATTGTGATGCGTGAGTTAAATCCTTTGACCAATCGATATGAAGAGATCTTGTCCTTTGATCCTGTCACTGAAGTGGTGCCTGCGGCCTATTTAGAGGCGGCAGCTGAAAGTGATTTGCGTTGGCGAGTGACTTTGGCCGAAGGAGTGACCAGTTGGCAGGTCGTTGAAGGTTTAAAACGCGCTGATTTTCTAGAAGGGCCGATTGAAGCTATGCCAGCCGAAGGTAGCCTAGCCCCCGAAAGCTATGAGCTTGAGCGCGCTACTACACGGATCAACCTGATCGAAAAAATGCAAAAACGCCAATCCGATATTTTAGGTGAGCTTTGGGCTGAACGTGCAGCGGATTTGCCTGTCAACTCGCCCCAAGAGGCTTTGGTCTTAGCTTCGCTCATCGAAAAGGAAACTGGTCTTGCGGATGAACGCGGTAAGGTGGCGTCGGTATTTGTGAACCGTTTACAACAAGGCATGAAGCTACAAACTGATCCTGCAGTAATTTATGGGCTGACCCAAGGGATGGGGATTTTAGGGCGGGGTTTGCGCCAAAGTGAGTTGGAGCGCGACACGCCCTATAACACCTATGTCAATGCGGGTTTGCCGCCAACGCCGATTGCTAATCCTGGGCGCGTCAGTATTTCGGCGGCGCTTAATCCAGATCAGACACCCTATATTTTTTTTGTGGCCGACGGCAGCGGGGGCCATGCTTTTGGAGTGACCTTATCTGAACATAACGCAAATGTGGCCACTTGGCGAAAGCTTGAGGCGCAAAAAGCTGCTAAAAATTAGTGGGAAAGCGGTATTTCTGGGGTTTAATACTTATTAGTATCTTAACTTATTTATAGCCAAGTCTCTGATTATAAAAAGATTTTTATCTTGATCTTGTGGGTTTTTCCAAATAATATTTATCTCTTACCATAAGAAGTAGGCAGTCGCCTTTATTTTGTGGTGGAAGGATGCTGTCGCACCGTTTTACAAAATTAAAAGCTGCTGAACCAAGTCTTCGAACCACGCCTAAATTACGGCTTCAAATCTTTTTCTAAATAGATTACTTAATAAAAGGCGAGGTTAACAAGGATCATGAAGGGTTTTTTGAGGCTTTGCCCATAGAGAATAGGAATGCGAAATGGTCGAGCAAAAACTTAAAGTTTCAAGCATGGACCCCGTTTGGCTCCGTCTTTGCGAAGAGGCCCACCGTGCAATTGCGCGTGAGCCATTGCTGGGGGGGCTTATTCATTCAAGCTTGCTACATCACCCTACGATGGAGCGAGCGCTTTCTTACCGCTTTTCGATGAAGCTTGCCTCAAGTGAAATGTCAGAACAAATTTTACGCGAAATAGCAGATGAGGCCTTTAGCCGTGATCAAAATTTAGGGCTTGCGGCGCGTGCAGATCTGGTTGCCGTTTTAGAACGAGATCCGGCTTGCCACTATTTGATGCAACCTATTTTGTTTTTCAAAGGTTATCAGGCTATTCAAGCTTATCGAATTGGTCACTGGCTTTGGAGTCAGGGGCGTCATGATATTGCGTATTTTGTCCAAATGCGTGTCTCGGAAGCGTTTGGCGTTGATATACACCCAGCTGCACGCATCGGGCGCGGCACGATGATTGACCATGCTCATTCCATCGTGATTGGAGAAACCGCAATTGTGGGGGATAATGTGTCAATGTTACATTCGGTGACCTTGGGCGGTACGGGTAAGGCGGATGGGGATCGCCATCCTAAAATAGAAAATGGTGTCATGATAGGGGCTGGAGCGAAGGTCTTGGGCAATATCACTATTGGGCACTGTTCTCGCATTGCGGCAGGCTCGGTCGTGTTGCAAGATGTACCACCTTGCTCAACTGTAGCAGGGGTACCTGCAAAGGTCATTGGTGAGGCGGGTTGTGCACAACCGTCTGTCATGATGGATCAATTGCTTTCGATAAACGGGTGAATAAAAGCCCCGTTTGGGGCTTTTATACTAGCATTGACATCGGATTTTCCAGATTATAGACGATGGCGCCTAAGAACTCAGCACCTAAAGCGCCATCGATCACACGGTGATCTACAGAAAGTGTTACAGACATAATTGTGGCTATTATAATTTGCCCGTTATGATCAACAACAGGTTTTTTTACGCCCGCACCTACCGCCAAAATAGCACCGTGGGGCGGATTTATTACGGCGTCAAAATTATCAACCCCCATCATCCCGAGATTAGAAATTGCGAAACTGCCTCCTTGATACTCATGAGGCGCAAGTTTGCGGTTTTTTGCCCTCCCAGCCAAGTCTTTCATTTCATCAGACAGGCTTGAAAGCGACTTCTTATCTGCATCACGCAAAACTGGTGTGAAAAGACCACCTTCTATGGCTACAGCTACCGCCACGTCCGAAGGTTTCAGTCGCAAAATACGGTCGCCCGCCCAAACCGCATTGGCATATGGTACTGTTTGCAGCGCGAGCGCACAGGCTTTAATGATGAAATCATTGACAGAAAGTTTTACGCCACGGGACATGAGCTGTTCATTCACACTGGCGCGTAATGCCATCAATGCATCAAGCTTTATGTCACGGCGCAAATAGAAATGCGGGATGGTTTGTTTTGCTTCTGTCAAACGTGCAGCGATTGTTTTGCGCATACCATCAAGGGGCACTTCAACAAAGTCGCGGTCACTGTAGATTTTCATCACGCTTGAAACATCAGCACTGCGCGCCATGGTGGCTTCAGTTGGTACACTGACTGGGCGTTCTTGAGGTGTGCTTGCAGCAGTTGGGGCTTCGACATCAGCGCGAATGATGCGCCCATGAGGCCCAGAGCCTTTAATTTTGCTAATATCAAGGCCTTTTTGCAGTGCCAAACGCCGTGCCAGAGGCGATGCAAAGACCCGTGCCCCGCCGGTTGGCGTTGGGGCTGCAACGGTGGCAGGTACGGCAGCGGATACTTTGGCCGAAGTTTGAGTTTGCACCGTGGGGGCTGTTTCGGCTGGTTTTAAGGTGGGTTGGCTGTCGACTTCTTCGCCCTCTTCTAGCAAGATCGCAATTACTTGATTTATTTTAACGCCTGAGGTGCCCTCGGCCACCAAAAGGGCGCCCATGACACCCTCGTCAACGGCTTCAAATTCCATTGTTGCTTTGTCGGTCTCAATCTCGGCTAGAATTTGGCCCGACTTTACGCTGTCGCCTTCTTTGACAAGCCATTTTGCCACAGTCCCTTCTTCCATTGTTGGGGACAGCGCCGGCATCAAAATTTCAATCGCCATAATATCCTCCTAACGGTAGCAAACGGATTTAACCACTGCGACCACTTCATCGCTGGTTAAAAGCGCCAGTTTTTCTAGATTTGCGGCGTAAGGCATGGGCACATCCTTACCCGTACAATTGATCACCGGCGCGTCCAAATAATCGAAGGCGCGTTCCATGATCGTAGCACTCAGATGATTGCCAATCGAGCTTACGGGCCAACCCTCTTCCACAGTCACACAACGGTTCGTCTTGCGCACTGAGGCCAGAACCGTTTCGTAATCAATCGGGCGCAATGTACGTAGATCAATCACTTCAGCGCTGATCCCTTCGGCGGCCAATTTATCGGCAGCCTCAAGCGCGTAACCCATCCCAATTCCAAAGCTGACCAAAGTAACATCTTTACCTTCGCGCCAGATTTTGGCTTTGCCAAAAGGAATTGTGAAATTATCAAGCACCGGCACGTCAAAGCTACGCCCATAAAGAATTTCATTTTCCAAAAAGATCACAGGGTTTGGATCGCGAATAGCTTGTTTCAAAAGGCCTTTGGCATCTGCCGCACTATATGGCATGATCACTTTTAGGCCCGGTACTTGCGCATACCAAGCGGCATAATCTTGCGAGTGCTGCGCCCCAACGCGTGCCGCGGCACCATTGGCGCCACGAAACACAATTGGGCAGCCCATTTGTCCGCCCGACATATAAAGCGTTTTTGCGGCTGAATTGATAATGTGATCAATCGCTTGCATCGCAAAGTTAAATGTCATAAACTCTACAATCGGGTTCAACCCTGCCATCGCAGCGCCAACCGCAATACCGGTGAAGCCATGTTCAGTAATAGGCGTATCAATCACCCGCTTTTCGCCGAACTCATCTAGCAAACCTTGACTGATCTTATAGGCGCCTTGATATTCGCCAACCTCTTCGCCCATCAAAAATACGTTCGGATTGGCGCGCATTTCTTCGGCCATTGCTTCTCGCAATGCTTCGCGCACGGTCATCGACTTCATTGGCGTTCCTTCGGGCCAATCTGGGCTATTATCAATTGTGGCAGAAATTGGCGCTGCGGCAGTTGCCGCCACGGTTGGTGCCGCGGCGGCGGCAACATTGGTTGCGGCTTGCGGCGCGCTTTTGGCTGTGGCCAAATCTTCACCCTCATCAAGCAAAAGCGCGATTGCGCTGTTGACTTTGATGCCTGCCGTGCCTTCTTCAACAAAAAGATGGCCTATCACGCCCTCATCCACCGCTTCGAATTCCATCGTTGCTTTATCGGTTTCAATCTCTGCCAAAATCTGGCCTGATTTAACTGTGTCGCCCACTTTAACCAACCATTTGGCCAAAGTGCCTTCTTCCATTGTTGGGGAAAGGGCGGGCATAAGAAGTTGCGTAGCCATGTTTATCTCCTTACGCGTAAATATTTGTCCAAAGCGCCTCTAATGCGGGCTCCGGGCTTTCTTTGGCAAATTCGGCGCTTTCGTTAACGATTGCCTTAATGTCGCGATCAATTACTTTCAGATCTTCGTCCGACGCAAGACCGCCTTGCATCAGCAGCTCGCGCACGTGTTCGATTGCGTCTTTTTCATCGCGCATCTTTTGTACTTCTTCACGGCTGCGGTATTTTGCAGGGTCCGACATTGAGTGACCCCGATAGCGATAAGTCATCATTTCTAAAATGTAGGGCCCATCGCCAGCGCGGCATACGGCAACAGCTTTGGTGGCCGCAGCTTTTACCGCTAACACATCCATCCCATCAACCGCTTCGCCTTTAATACCGTAAGCCAAACCGCGTTCCCACATTGAGGGTGATTTTGTCGAACGTTTCATAGAAGTGCCCATTGCATATTGGTTGTTTTCAATTACAAAAATCACGGGCAACTTCCAAAGTTCGGCCATATTATAGGTTTCATAAACTTGGCCCTGGTTCGCCGCGCCATCACCAAAATAAGCAAACGTCACATTGTCATTGCCAAGATATTTATCTGCAAATGCCAGACCAGCGCCCAAAGGCACTTGCGCCCCCACAATCCCGTGACCGCCGTAGAAATGTTTTTCTTTTGAGAACATGTGCATTGAGCCACCTTTACCTGCGGAATAACCGCCCGAGCGCCCAGTCAATTCGGCCATAACCCCTTTGGGGTCCATGCCGCAGGCCAACATATGGCCGTGATCGCGGTAGCTGGTGATCCGCTTGTCACCCTCTTTTGCTGCGGCCTCCAGCCCAACCACAACGGCCTCTTGTCCGATGTAAAGATGGCAAAATCCGCCGATCAATCCCATACCATAAAGCTGGCCGGCTTTTTCTTCAAAGCGACGGATTAATAACATTTCACGGTAATAATGCAAAAGCTCTTCTTTTGAGCTGTTTGAGGCGGCAGGTACTTTTTTCTGAGCCAAGGCGGGTTCTCCGTCATTTTGTAAAGTAGTTTAGCGTTAAACTACCTATATTATAACGGAAATAAAAGGGCGCGTATATCATTCTTTTTTGACGAAGGTTAAAAACTTCTGCCTTATTTAGGAGTGATAGGCCCATAGCGGGTTTAGCGGATGACTATCTCATCATAGCGTACATAGCCCAAAACATCGCGCGCACGCTCATCCAGTAAGTCAAGATCAAGAAAACCATCTGACAGGCGCATGGTTAGATTTTCCAATTCCGCCAAATTGGCTTGCAACATGCCACGTTCTTGGTGAAGGGCCTTTAGCTCGGTCTCTATTTTTACTTTGCGAAAAACACCGTAATCGCCCTGCACCGCCGAATAAGTAAAGTAACAGCCCAGAAAAATCGCCAGACTGAACACGGTAATGCTGCCAAGGGCAGGGCCGGTGTGACTATCGCTCATACTTGCCTCATATGCCCTATGATTGAACACTTAGAACCATCATGTCATATTGCTTTTAATTTGTGAATCCCAAATCGACAGATGAGCGTAGAAATTATGCTTTTCCTTTATAGATATCAACAAGTTTTCCCAGCATCGCCAAAGCTTCGTGGCGGCTGCGTTGAAACGCGTTACGTCCAATGATCGACCCATTGCCCCCGCCATCACGAATGGCACGCGCATCATCATAAATACTGTCTTCGCCCTTTTTGGCCCCGCCTGAAAAGACCACAATGCGCCGCCCGTTAAAGCTGGCTTGCATCGCATGGCGCACACGTTCCGCTTGAGAAGCGATGCTGATCGCATTGTCTTCGTAGGCTTTCTTGGCCTCGGGCAGCATTAAATGATCGGTTGAAAGTTTAATTTTAATGATATGAGCGCCGAGAAGTGCTGCTATATGGGCGGAATATGCGGCCACATCTATTGCGGTTTCGCCGTCTTTGGTGATGGCCTCACCGCGTGGATAGGACCAGATCACACTAGCAATGCCTTTGGCTGCGGCTTCTTGGCGCATCATGCTAATTTGTTCATACATATCCAAAGCCATATCGCTGCCCGGATAGATGGTGAACCCAATCGCCG
>ENA-UOXV01003289-UOXV01003289.1-marine-metagenome-genome-assembly--contig:-NODE-3289-length-19832-cov-6.329828_pt1 | contig 19832 bp, 15 predicted proteins | sample MGYA00238165_ERZ766961 | MGnify/ENA primary metagenome ERZ766961 (study PRJEB28924, sample SAMN03173240) | marine metagenome | biome: Marine; feature: Water; material: Subsurface seawater | place: North...
CCGGTTTTTAAATCCACGCCGACAACTGATAGGAATGGTACATACAGATGGAATGATGAATCATCCTATGTTTATGATATAAAAACATTTGATGCAGACTGGAATTATTCATGGCACTCTCTTGATTTGAATGTTTCAAGTGATTTGCCAGAGTGGCTGACTTTTGAAGACGAGGGAAATGGTACGGGAAAACTTTATGGATTAGCCGCAGTTGCGGACGAAGGAAATTACACAATTTCATTTAGAGTTACAGATTCAAATCATACCGATGCGAATCATACCTTTCAGTTGCAAATTGAAGTTGATAATTATCCCCCGATTTTTAAATCGTTGAGCAAAGGAGTTGTAATTAATGAATTGGTTGTTTTTCTCGATGAGGATAGTAGCACCGGAAGCCTTCGCGGTTGGGTAGAACCAACTGATTATTTGGCATTAGATCCTGACCCTACTCTTCCTTCGGCAACACCGTTATCTTGGTCATTTGAGCATAATTCTCAAAGCGGAGCAGAGGCGAATGCTAGTGGAGTAGGAGAAAGGCCTAATCATTTTTCTTATTCCCCTGGCCCTGATTTTTACGGTTTAGATTTGGTGAGCTTATATGTGAATGATGGCCATCGGAATTCAACACTGCCTGTTAGAATCAAAGTCAGACCTATACCAGATTCCCCCGTTTTTAATCCAATACCTGACCCTATTTTAGTCGCAAAAGAGGGTGCTAATTTCAATTTAGATATTTCCACATATGATCCGGATAATAGTATTAGAAACATTCGGGTTTTAGGCTTACCTTCTGGAGGTAATTCATGGCTCAGGTTAGTTGAGCAAAATTCGACTAAGGGTTCGGCTCGTTTGACTGGTGTTCCTCCAAGTCAGAGTAGTGGAGACCGATATCAACTGACTTTTGTAGTTACAGATTCTACTGGACGATTCTCTTTGGCAAATAGTGAATTTTTTGTTGATGGGGTCAACTTGAGTCCGGTAATTAGTGTGGGTTCGAGCACAACGATTCGGTTTGATAGAACGGGGAATGCATCACCGGTTGATTCGGATAAAATTTTTGCAACGGATAGAGAGGGGGAAGATTTAACTTGGAGTCTCTCAACAAATTATAAACCAAACTTTGGATTTGCTTCTGTGGTTGGTAGGGGTAATCAGAGTCCTGTAATTAAATACATCTCTTATTCATCTGGGGTAAAAGACTTGTTTCGAATTCAAGTTAGTGATGGAACGGGTTACGAAGAACTTGAAATTACAGCAATCATTGTGGACTCCTTTGACACTTTTAATGTGGATGCACCTGAGGAAGGAAAGCAAATTTTTTCTGGTAGTCTGTATGAAGATTATTTCAAGGTCTCCTCATCAATTGAAGGTTCTGAATTAAGAATGGTTTTGGTCAATGGCCCAAATTGGTTAAAAGTTGAAAAAGTTAAACATGGATTATTCAGACTTTCGGGTATGGCTCCACTGAATGTGAATGGGAGTATTACTTTAAATCTTTCTTTTCTTGAAGGTGGAGTTATTCGTGAATCCATTCAGCATACACTCACTATTGCAGATTACTCAATCCCTAGGTTTGGTATTACTGGAAGCGAATTTATTCAGATTAGGGTAGGGGATAATTTTACGGAACCCGGATACAGTGCAATAACCCGCGATGGAACTGACATAAGTAATTCGGTGATTGTCGTTGGTTCGGTTGAACAGACTCAGCCATCTTTACAGGATCTTAAATACCAAGTAGCTCACGCAGACGGCAATATTTCAGAGTTGAAACGTACGGTTCAAATGGTTGACTCTAATTATAGCCTAAAGACAAAGAGATTGATTTCTCTTCCTTCTAATCCGGTCAAGGCAATTTCGCCCTCCTTTTCTGGTTTAACGGTAATAGAAGAGATTTCTTCACAGGAAAGTGTTTTTTCAAAATATGCGAATTATGATGAGCTCTCCAATCCCCAATACAAACTTCATTTTAAAGCTTTTGAGCTTCATTTGAATAATGGTATTCTACTTAAGGATGGGGGCTATTTAATAACCGGTATTTTTCGTGGAGATTTGGTATTTAATCACAATCTTGTAGTAACGAAGGGAAACCAAAATGCATTTGTATTGAAGCTTAATTCTTCATTTGAACGGGTGTGGTTCAAGACAATTTCCTGTTCCGCAGAACTAAATCATTTTATTACCGTTGAAATGGATGACCAGAGCATTCAATTAGGAGGCAATTTTTCTGAGGAACTATTTCTCGACGCACAAAGCTGGAGGTCATTAGGGGAGAGTGACAACTTTATTTTAAAAATGAGTGCAAGTGGAACATTCAATTGGTTGAAGACTTATGGGGGAAAGGGCGATGAGAAAATGATCGGGCTTGTGCCTCTTCCCGGAGGTTCCTTTGTTACTGCAAGTAATACAACTAAAAGCAGTGAACCTTCCTATTGCACACTGGTAAAATTTGATTCAAACGGTGACATAGTTGATGGGGTATCGTTGAGTCAAACGAATGATAATTATGCATCTAGTTTAACATATAATAATAATAATCTATACCTAGGCGGACAATTCGAAAAAGCGTTTGAGCTGAATGGTAGCATCTTGTCGACTGAAGAATTAAATCTCTCTGGTTTTATTTATTCATTAACTGATGATTTCGTTGTAAATTGGAGTGTGTCCTTCCCATCAACGGGCGGAACGGAGGTTATCGGAGTGGAAGTCGATCCCTTTGGGTACCCTTTAGTTTTATTTGGCTTTGACGGTAACCTGAGCTTGGATAATGGCCTTTTAACTCGCATATCTGAGGGGGAATCGGATTTGATGGTACTAAAATTGGATCCATCTGATGGAGGAATTATTTGGCAGACGCCAATTGCGACAAGTGGTGATGATACTGCGATAAGTTTTGCAATAGATAAGTATGGAATGCTCTTAGTGGGTGCATCTTTGCAGTCACCTTTTGAATTAGATGGGCAATCCGTAACACAAGGGAATCAATTTTTACTTCAACTCGAATCTGAATTCTGGGGGAGTCCTTTATTTCAACCAGTTAATGAACTTATTTTTCAAGAAAACCTGTTTTTTCATCAAAATGTTCTGGTAGCTTCTCCTTCTTTTGTACGGATGCACTTGTTGGAATCTCCGAGTTGGATGACTTTTTATGATAACAAAAATGGAACTGGAATTCTTGGAGGAATTCCAGTGAGCACAGAAAATAAAAAAGCAAAAATTCGTGCTTACACAGTCGATGGCGGGTTTTCTGATCTAGATTTAAATTTTACCGTATCGAGTTACGATGAGCACGAGATACCACCAAAAAGTTTACCCGATTATTTGTCCGTTATTAATTTAGGAGATGCTGCAACTGTATCAATTACAAATAGTTCATTGGATGGAAGATATTATGTTGGTGGAAATTTTGTAGGAAATCTAATCTTAGGAGAAAATAATGTTTCGGCCACCGGTGAAAAAGACGGTTTTCTTGTCCTGATGGAAGCTAACGGAACTTTGCTTAATTATATACATTTTATTAGTGCTGGATCATTAAATATTGGTGCTGCTTTAAGTGCTCCTAATGGTGATGTTTTTATAATTGGGCACTTTTCTAATCAATTACGGATAGGTGATTTTCAAGTGAAAGGAGTTGGAGGTGATGATCTTTTTATTGCTCATTGGGGAGAAGATGGAATTGTTAAGAACCTGAGCGTTCTAGGTGGTCCATCTAATGAGACTTTTGAGTCGGCAATATATTTTCAAGATGATCTATATATTGCAGGATTGTTTGAAGGCACCTTTTCCCATGATGGCCATTCCGTTTCCTCCAACGGAGGCAAAGATGGTTTCGTTTTGCAGTCCTCCATTAATGATATTTCAAGTGTTTCGTGGATTCAAAGTTTTGGTGGGATTGGCGATGAAAAAGTATCCAAATTGATCACACTTTCAGATGGAAGACTTGTGCTATCAGGTACTTTTCAAAATAACGGAGTTTTTGGATCTGTTACCCATGCGTCATCTGGAATGTCTGATTGTTTTGCTGCCCATTTAAGTAGCAATGGCGTTTGGGGTAGTGTTTTTCCTTTGGGGGGGGCTGGAGAAGATGAGCTTACTGGTCTCGTTTCTCTTTCTGATAACAACATGATAATGACAGGGAATTTCATGGGTTCATTGAGATTTGGGAACAGGAAAATCCTGAGTAATGGTAGACGCGATGGCTTTATCGCATTATTTAATGAGTACGGTAGCAGTATTTACTTAGATAATTTTGGTGGCTCCGGAAGTGACAGTATTGAGTCAATTTCGAATGTTGATGGTCAAGTTCATTTCGTAGGCTCTTTCTCAAATGAATTAGCCATCGCCGGAAAAATATTTTCTTCAAGAGGTGGTCGAGATTCATATATAGCTTTGTTTGATACGGATGGGAAAGTTGTTTTAGATGCTTTCCAAGTTGGGGGAAGAGGAGAGGATGTTGCGATTCGCACAGATAGTGCATTTTCTGGTAACATTTTATTTAGTGGGATTTCCGATGGTTTTTTGGATGCTAATAGTTCCATTTTAACTACAGGTGTTTCTCGAAATTCATATCTTGCGATTCTTACTTCCCTAGAAGATCAAAATGCTACAATTGTACCTACACTATCGCCTTCTCCTCAGTCGGAAATTCCACCCTCTACATTATATGATTATCAGTTTACAACTGGCCCATGGCCAAGAGGGCGAGATTTGGCTCTGAAGATAATTGAGAAACCAGCCTGGTTAAATATTGAGCTAGATGAATATGGTAATGGAATAGTGTGGGGAAAAAGCCCAGCTCTTTCTGGTGGCTCAGAAAAAGTAAGTTTTGAAATTAGCAGCTCCCTTAATGGGGCAATTCAGTGCGAATGGGAAATTGAGGTCATTGCGAGTTCAAAAAGCATCTCAATTGTAGGCGAACCAACTCTACAGGTATCAGTTGACTCTCAGTATTTAGCAGATTTTGTGCTTAGGGGGGGAAGTTTGGAAAATACTCTGGTTTATCCAGTAAAGGTACCTTCGTGGTTAAAGTTGATTAGAGCAGGAGATAATCATTTTTCTTTAAGTGGGATTGCAGAGGTAGTAGGTAATCACAAGGTTAAGTTACTTGCCCACAAATATATTGACCAAAACTCAGGCTACCAGGATGAGTTAATCTTTGAAATTACTGTGCAACCAAAAATTATTGAAAATTCATCTTCTCTTAATATCGGAGGTTGGCGTACAAGCTGGCTTGGTAATTTTCATGCATTTGAAAATTCCTGGTCTTATCATGAAGATTTTGCATGGGTATATTTTGGAGAAAGCAGCCAAGCAGATAATGTATGGTTCTGGACCCAGAGGTGGGGATGGCTATGGACTAGTTCTTTATATTGGAATAGTACACAGGGAGAAGGGTTTTTATATAGTTCGCTGAGTGAAGATTGGCTGTTTTTCCGAAGAAAACAAACTAGGTTGGGTTTACCTGCTACAGTTTATTCTTATGATGATAAGAAATGGTTACCCTATGAGTAACCACATGCTGAAATTATGACCGACGCTCATGTTTTGTGCTTGAGGCATGAAACTAGATTAGGCAAAAATTGGAGTGGAAACTTGGTCCTGTAAAGAAAGGAATTGTTCAATAGATTCTTCAAGTGTATTTCGGTCTAATCCGACTTTGCTGCGCAATTCCTCTACCGAATTACCATGCTCGATAAATTTGTCCGGCCATCCAAAGCGTTTAACTGGAATACTAATATTATTCCTTTCCAACTCCTCGAGAATTGCAGATCCAAAACCACCCATTAAGACATTATCTTCGATTGTGATAATACTGTCATGAGATTTGGCCTGTGACAGTAAAATGTGTGAATCAATTGGCTTAATGAAACGGGCATTAACAACACTTAGTTGAACGCCGTATTTCTTGTTAAATTGATCAGCAATTGAAAGTGCTGTGTGTACGAAATCCCCAATCGCCCAGATAGCACAAATAGAACCGTCTCTGAGCACCTCGGCTTTTCCTATTTGCAAAGGAATAGGATTTTCTTTGCGCTCCACACCGATTCCCTCTCCTCTGGGGTAGCGGATAAAAGCAGGAGAGCCAGATTCGATTCCAGTTACCATCATATCCTGTAATTCATCCTCGTCCTTGGGTTGCATAATAATTCCGTTGGGCACGCAGCGAAGGTAGGAAAGATCAAATAATCCGTGATGAGTTGGGCCGTCATTAGGAGATAATCCAGCACGATCCAAGCAAAATGTAACTGGTAGGTTTTGGAGGCAGACATCATGAATAATAGGGTCGTATGCCCGTTGCAAAAAAGTGGAGTAGATTGCACATACCGGAAGTTTCCCACCTGTTGCCATACCGGCTGCCAATAAAACGGCATGCTCTTCAGCAATACCCACATCAAAAAAACGTTCGGGAATTGCCTTATGCAGGGAATCCAGTCCAGTACCACTTGGCATTGCAGCAGTAATACCGACAATATCTTCATTCTGAGAAGCCAAATTTGAGAGGCATTCTCCAAATACATCCTGATATTTAGGAGGGGCAGTGGGGCAGGAGGGGTTGCTCTTTCCAGTCTGTTTATCAAATGGCCCGGATCCGTGCCACTTTTCCGGTTCTTCTAGTGCAACCGGGAATCCTTTACCTTTTTGAGTGAGTAAGTGGAGTACGATCGGTTCATCCGAAGTCTTGGCAAATTCAAAAAAGCGCACCAATGACTGCACATCGTGACCATCAATTGGACCAAGATATCGAATTCCCAATTTTTCAAAAATACTAGAGGGTGCAAGTAACTCTTTGGTGTCACGCTTGGCTTTTGAGAGAAACTTCATCAAGGATGGACCACCCGGTACCTGGGTTAGAAAACTTTCGGCGTCTTTATGTAACCGGGTATATGCAGGATTAGTAATTAATTCGTTAAAGTACTTGGAGAAGGCTCCCACATTTTTAGCGATTGACCATTTGTTATCGTTTAGCACCAAAATGAATCGCTTGGTTGAACTAGCAATATTGTTCAGAGCTTCCAAGGTGATGCCACAAGTAAATGCAGCATCTCCCGCAACAGCAACTATATGTTCGTCTCTTTTACTGAGGTCTCGGGCAATGCATCGACCAAGTGCAGCAGATAGAGCAGTGCCTGCATGTCCGGCACCAAATGCATCGTGTTTACTTTCCTCGCGGGATAGAAATCCACTCAATCCGTCAGTTTGGCGAATTTTTTCAAAACGAACATCATTCCGACCAGTAAGAAGTTTATGTACATATCCCTGGTGAGAAACATCCCAAAAGAAAGAATCCGTAGGCGTTTCAAATGCAAGGTGCATAGCGACGGTTAGTTCAACTACCCCGAGGTTAGGACCAACATGGCCACCATTTAGTGAAGTGGCATCGATAATTCGATTTCGAATCTCCTTGCAGAGGATTTCGATTTGTTCGTCGTCTAGCTTTCTTAAATCAGCCGGTTCTCGTATTAAATTTAAAATTTTAGAATTATTTTCCATCACACCAAATCATCAAATTTCTTTTCAATCAACTCACCGTCCTTTTCCTGTACTTTCCTAATTTTCATTTCTGCAGACTCGATTTTTTTTCTGCAAAATTTCAGCATTCGTATACCGTTTTGGTAATTTGTAACCAGTGAATCAAGAGGAGCTTCCCCAGATTCCATTCGTTGAATGATTTCTTCGAGATTAGCTAGTGCCTGTTCAAAGGATAATTCGGCCTTATTTTCCATTTGTTTTTCAGATTTTCCCATAGAATATAAAGTTTATTTCTATAGTAAATTCCTTTAATCGCAATTCAAATAGAATAGGGGCATGAGAGGGTCTTCTTTTTTAATTGCGAGTCAGGTTACTCTAGTTGTTAGTTTTTCATGTAATGAGTTTGTGTTGAAAAATGTTGTTTTTGTGCTCTGCAGTCGACAATCTTAATTTCAATGGATAGTGTGTTTGTAATGACTGAATTGCAGACTATCGTGGTGGTGTTGGCAGTGTGCCAATTTTTATTCGAGTATTTCCTCAAGGTTTTAAATGAAAAGCATGTGGCCCGACTGATTGGTAATCAACCCGAGGATTCGAAGTCATTAATGGATGATGCGACCTGGGCAAAAGCGAGTAATTATTCGCTATGTAAGAGCAGGTTTTCAAGAGTACAGGAGGTTTTTGGCTTCTTGGTTTTCTTTCCTGTCTTTCTTTATGTTTTCCCCAAAGTATTTGAGGTCTGGTCTGTAACCAAAGTTGATTCATTCTGGTGGGCTGCTTTTGTGGCTACAGCACTTTTAAATGTCCTACAGATCCCTAGCTTATTTTTTGACTGGTATAACCAATTTTGCCTGGAGGAAAAATTTGGTTTTAATAAATCTACCAAAAAACTTTGGGTTCTAGATAAGATCAAAAGTACATTTTTGGGCTTTGGTTTGTCCTACCTTTTACTCGCACTTTTGATCTGGATGTACCGCACGATTTCGGAGGCTTCTCCTGAGTATTGGTGGGCAGCTGCATTTGTGGTGTTTTTCGGTATTCAGCTGTTAATGATGGTTTTATATCCTAAGTTAATTCTTCCTATCTTTAATAAATTAACTCCTTTGGAGGATGGGGAGTTAAAAGATCGGTTGATGGCTTTGTCTGACAAAACCGGATTTAAGGCGAATACCATTGAAGTAATTGATGGTAGTAAGCGTTCAGGGCACTCAAATGCTTATTTTACCGGTTTTGGAAGTTTTCGTAGGATTGTATTGTATGACACATTGATTAAGCAAATGTCGATTGAGGAGATTGAGGCGGTGCTTGCCCATGAGGTGGGGCATTATAAAATGGGTCACATCCCCAAGAGATTGGTTATGTCATTTGTTATGGGATTAGCCGGTTTTGGATTGATGGGTTATCTTTTAGAAAGTGAATGGTTTTACACTGGACTGGATTTGGACGCATCTTTAGTTTCATCTTTGAGTCCTTTAATCATTGGATTGTCCATGACCTTAGGCTTTCTTACCTACTGGTTGTCACCGGTGAGTAATTTATTTTCGAGAAAGCACGAATTTGAAGCCGATGATTTTGCCAAGAAAGCAGTCGGTGGAGCGGAGCCTTTAATTTCAGCACTGAGGAAACTTTATGTTGAGAATTTGTCTCATCCGTTACCTCATCCGGTTATGGCCAGTTTTCATTATTCCCATCCTACGCTTTTGGAGAGAGAAGAGGCGATGCGGGGAAATTAGTTTGCTATCGATTTTGGTTTATCGAGGTTTCGGCAGAGAATGGAGTGTGTGCTTAAGCCAAGAAAAACTCCCGCCAAATTCATGATCAGGTCGCCAGGGGAGGGAAAACGATCTGGGATGAATGCTTGTAGCATTTCGTTGGTAATGCCGTACAGGAAAGCAATATAAAAAGCTTTATTTTTATGAAAAGAAGATAAAGTGAGCACAGGACCGAGATACCATGACCATAACCAAGCAAGGGCGAAAAAAAGAGGGAGGTGACTAAGGTCTTGGAGCCAAAAAGGGTAGGCAAATAAACCCTCAGAGAAGCGTACGAAAAGTTCATGTGCATCGATGTTCTTTAGGCTTTTGGGCTTAGGGAATCCGGTCAGAACCTGAAGGAAAAAAGTATATCCCAATGGTAAAAATACCCAAAGCCTGTTGGTTGGGGGGTTCCTCCAAAAGTAGAAAAATGTGTTCACTTGTGATTTGAAAAGATTGCTAGCAGGAAAAAATTATGCAATTAAATTAATTTTAATGCTTAATTCTAACAACTAGAACTTATATACGATGCCAATCTACGAGTTTATGAGTAGGGAAACGGGTAAGATTTATTCGTTCTTTGCCCACTCGCCATCTTATGCAGAAAAAACCCCAACCTGTCCAGATGGGAAAAAGTATAAAATGGAAAAAGTGATGTCCGGATTTTCGATTACCGGTAAGAAAGAGGAGCCACCCGAAGCACTTGGAAATGTCGAGGGAGATAATACCGATGATCCATTTGCTGGAATGGATCCGAATCAAGCGGAAAAAATAATGAAGGAACTAGAGGGTGCGATGGGAGGAATGGATGAGGATAACCCTGATCCCAAACAAATGGGACAACTTATGCGTAAGATGTGTGAGATGACGGGGGAATCAATGGATGAGACAATGGAGGAGGTCGTGCGAAAATTGGAGGAGGGTGCGGACCCAGATGAATTGGAGGACCGAATGGGTGATTTTATGGGAAATGAAGAATCGGGTGTAGGTTCAAGTGACGAGCAGGGTGATTCTGGGGAATCAGTTAAATCCCGCCTGAAAAGGATGATGAGGAAAAAAATGATCCGGGACCCTGAGCTTTATGAGTTTTCTGACCATATTCAAAATTGAGATTTAACAATCTTAGTATTGGTTTAATTGTATGGGTCATCTTTTTGGTGTCCTGTGGGCAGGAAGAGTCCGAGGAAGTCCCTTCAGAATGGGAGGGTCAGGAGGCTGAGTTTATCAAAGATTTCACGACTCAAAAAGAGGGAAATGATACACTGATTTTACATCGTAACAGTACAGAGCCCTTTGAAGGGAAAGTTGAGAGAAATGGAACTACGCATAGCACCGTACAAAATTTTGAGAGAGGAAGGTTAAATGGTAAAAGTGTGAAAAAGTCTATGGACGGTTCTTGGGTAGAAGCGAATTACAAGGACGGAAAATTGGATGGCGAGCTGATTTTTTATAGTAAAAATGGAAAAAAGCGATCCGTCCTCAAGTATAGCGAGGGTATTTTGATTAAGTAGCATGTTTTTGTAGAACTTAATTCTTCCGTGTCTTAATGAATGCTCGGGTAGCGCGTTTCGCTCGTTTTACGCTTTGCGAGGGTTTATCTTCCTCATAATATTCCAGTGGGACAAAGAGATAAAAAGTCGTGCCCTTACCAAGTTCGGAAGTAAATCCAATTAGTCCATTGTGATCCTCAATAAAAACTTTTGTATTATATAAACCAAACCCCGACCCACTACCGGAAGCTTTGGTCGTGACAAATGGATCGAAAAGGCTATGGCGGAGGTCTTTGGGAATACCCTTACCATTATCAGTCAGAGATAATTCTGCCCCCTCTGCGGGTGCAATTTTTTTTCCTCCTTCAGCCCCTTTCATTATAGATTGTCCTTTTTTTACTTTTCGGAGACTTATTTTAATTTGTCCTTTCCTTTCAATGGCATCTCTCGCGTTGATCACTAAATTAAGAATTACTTGGCGGAAGCCAGTTTCCTCAATAAAGGCAGGCATAGACTCATTAGAAAAATCTGTGCTTATTTTTGCACTTCTAGGAATAATGATATCCACTAGGTCCATTTGGTCTTTAAGGAGGAGCCTAAGATCATGAACCGTTCTGGAAGCTGCTTTTTCTCGATGCAGGTCGATTATGCGGCGAACTAATTTTTGTGCCTGCATGGCACTTTTCTTGATTTGCCCCATGCCTTTTACCATCGGGTCATCTTTCTCCATCATACCATGGTAAAGTTCGCTGATCGAGTAAATCCCGGCCATGAGGTTACTGAAGTCGTGTACCAATCCATTGGTCAGTGTGGCCAAGCCTTCACGCCACACAGAACTTGATAACCGATGTTCAGCAATTGCCTGCCTCGTTATATCAACAAAAACTCCATCGTAACCTAGAAGTTTATTAGTGGCGGTAATAATTGGGGTCCTGACATCGAGTAAGTAAATAATTTGATCGGAGGGTGGAATTGATACCCGATAAGTAAAACTGAAAGTTTCCGGGGTTTTGCCATTGGTATTTAATTCCTTATGGAAATGCTCACGGTCTTTTTCGAATATTTTGCTAAGAAATAGGCCGCCGTCTCGGGCAAGTTCAGTATGTTCCCTTGGAAATAACTTCTTAATGCCCCTAGACAAATAGCTGAAAGTCATGTCGGGTCTTTGTGTGAAGAAGATTCCAGGGAAGTTGCTAATATAGTCCGATAACCTACTTTCTGCTTTTTGCAGTCGGATTAAAGTATTTGCCAATGCACGTGGGTCATTCATTAAATCGCCCATAAACGCTTTTTTAAGAGAATCGTGAGGGGCAAGGGCAGGGGATAGGGAAATGACCGAGTTATGCTTGTAGGCAATATTTTGAAAGTGTATCCCAATGGAAGACTTATGAGAGTCAGTAGATAATGGAAAAAATGACTCAAAATCTTCTTTGTAGAAGTTTTTAGGCAGCATGTATTCCCAGCTACCTTGTAGGGACAGAAAAAAAGTACGAAAGCTTAGTCCGACTAAATCTATGGAAGCTTTCCCGACCCAAGATGCAAAGGCTTCTGAAACTTTTTCAATATTTCCACTTTTACATAAACCAATTTGGCAATTTTCAAAATTAGGTGATTTCACTTAAAAGCTATTAAATAGTAAAAGTACTCTATTGGAAAGTTAGAATAATTTCTGAGTAAATGCGGATAATTTTTCCTAGGTGGAGGAAAAAAATGCTATTTCTCACCATAAAAGTTTCTAGAAAATAATATCATACTTAATAGATCACATTATGCCTCGTGTTTGAGAATAGCTTCTATTTTGGCACAACTATTGCATTGTTTTGGCCACATGGCAGTCATACTTGATAATTTATACAGTCAGGAAAATTACTTAATTTCGAAGAAGTTACTCGAAGCCACACACTTGCGTCACGAAGCTCTTGCGAATAATTTGGCCAATGTTGAAACGCCTGGTTTCAAAAGGCGTGATTTGCCTGAATCCTTTTCGATTGAACTAAGGCGTGCAGTAGATCGTAAGGATTTTCGTCGTGTTAAGGGAATGCTTCCCCGTAGTCATGAGGATCGTCAAGCAAAACCTGTGCGCGTAGATGGGAATACGGTTCAGTTGGATGAGGAAATGCTCGCGATGAACCGTAATGCATTGAATTACGAGTATTTAAGTCGTGCAGTAGGTTCTTCGATTAAAACAATTAACAAAGCCATAAAAGGACATATTTAAAATATTTGTTATGACAATGAATTTAATACCTGGTGTTGAGTCTACAGGAAGTGCTCTATCTGCTGAGAAAATTAGACTTGAAATTATCGCACAAAATATCGCGAATTCTAACACCACTCAGGATGCATCCGGCAGCGTGTACAAAAGGAAAGAAGTAGCTTTTGAAGAATTCATAAAGTCACCTGACAGGAGAGTTCCTGGATATGTGGATGAGAATTTATATCAGGGAGTCCGTGTTGCTGATGTTTATGATGATCAAACTCCGGGTCGAATGATTTTTAACCCTGGTCACCCACATGCCAATGAAGACGGTATGGTAGAGATGCCAAATGTTGATGTCTCTCGCGAAATGATTGATTTAATCAGTGCATCGCGAGCTTATGAAGCAAATCTTACCGTCGTGAAGACCTCTCGTCGAATGGCACAACAAGCAATGGCAATCGGAAAATAACTTTTTATTGTGAACGAAATATCATCATTACCTAGTCTGAGTGAATTACTCTCTCAAAACCAAAACTTTCAAGCTAATAGCCAAATCGACCGCTTTGCGAAATCAGGTGAAATGGGTCAGAGCTTTAGTTCGATCCAAACACAGGGAATTGATTCTTTAGGCTCAATTCCTGTTGGTAAAACTACTTCCACAGATAGGGTCACTGCTCCTGGCTTTGCTCAAATGTTTGAAAATTTTGTTAAAGGAGTAGATCAAAAGAAAAAGATTTCCAAAGTTGCGACCCAAGACCTAATACTTGGAAAGTCCGACAATATCCACGAAGCAGTTGTAAAGTCTGAAGAGGCGGGAGTCGCTTTTAATTTGATGATCGAAGTTCGGAACAAACTTGTGGATAACTACAAAGAACTGATGAGGATGCAGGTCTAGATTTAATATCGCTTATATTTTATGAAGGAACGATTTGATAAATTAAACGAACTTTGGTCTGGTTTAAGTTCGGGTAGGAAAACTTCATTGGTGGTTGCCGTTTTAGGTATACTGGCAATCAGTGTAGGTATACTGTCATGGTCTGGTGGCAGTTCATCAATGCGGCCTTTAGTCAGTGGGGCAGATGCTGAAGACTTGAACGATGTGGTTGAGGTACTTCGTTCAAATCAAGTTGAATTTGAGTACAGCGAGTCAGGCGATACGATTCTAGTCCCAGAGGATAAAAGGGCTGCCATGAGAATGGAATTGGCAATGAAAGGTTTGCCTAAGAGTGGAGATGTCGGTTTCGAGATCTTTGATGAAGGAAATTTTGGTATTAGTGATTTCGTTCAACGCACCAATCATACGAGAGCTTTACAGGGGGAGTTGCAACGGACAATTGCGATGATGGATAATGTTAAGTCTGCTAAAGTTTTTATTGTTAAACCGGAAAATAATCTTCTGTTAAGCGAAGATCCAAATGACCGACCCAGTGCTTCGGTTTATGTTGATACAGGAGGAAATACCTTAGGGAAAAATAATGTAAATGCGATTCAATTTCTTGTTTCTAGTGCCAACAAAGGTATAAGTAAAGCAAGTGTTGCGGTTATGGACAACCAAGGTAATCTACTTTCTGAACAGGGCGAAGCTAGCGGAGCTGCTGGAGTCGCTGGTCAAATGATGAAAGCTTATGAAGCGCAGGAGCGTCGATTAGAGCAAAAAATAGAGACCATGCTTGCTCGGACAGTTGGGAATGGAAATGTTATTGCAAGGGTATCAGTCAACTTAAATACTAAAGCAGAAACTAAACTTGATGAAGTTTTTGATCCGGATGGTTCAGTACCAAGAACATCTACAACTGATAAAGATAAGGCAACGACTGTTGAGACTCAGCCTCAAAATAATGCAGTAGGAATGGGTGCAAATGTTCCAAATGTTGCACAGGATGCTACTCAACAGGATCCAATCATGGCAAAAAGTGAGGAAGAAAGGGAATCTAAAACTACTGATTTTGAGATTAGTAGGCAACTTACTGAGACAGTTCAGGAACCAGGTGCCATCATCGGTAGAAGCGTTGCTGTTTTAATTGCCAAGGGCGAGACACCCCGGACAGCTGAGCAGATCAAGATTTTAAAAGATTCTGTAATAAATGCAGTGGGTGCCCGTTTTAATAACGAAACTAACTTAGAATCCGATGTAACAGTTAATGAAGTTGATTTTGTTGCTTCAGGATTAGGTGGAATTGGAGCAGAAACTATAGATCAAGTAGATCAATTTGTCGATAAATATGGCTCATTAATCAAAAACCTTGTCGGTGGTTTACTTGCAGTTGTGATGTTTTTTGTATTTCTGCGAATGCTTAAGAAGTTTAAGCCTAATGATGCTGAAGTACAGGTTTTGGATGAAGATGATCAGCAGTTATTAGCTGGTACAAAAAGTCTTGGTAGTGGATTAACACCCGAACTCTTGAACGATTTGATTCAAGAGAAGCCAGATAATGTCGGTACTGCACTTAAGAGGTATTTAGAAACAGGATCCTCTTCGTAAACTTAAATTTATCGGGTCATGGAAGAAGTAGTAGAAGAAGAATCAGTATTTGATCGTTACACACGAATGTCTCGACACCAGAAACTTGGGCTTTTAATGATAGCACTTGGTCCAGAAGCATCAGCGACTTTATTGAAGCGTTTTAATTCACAGGATGCTGAGTCGATCTGTAAGGAAATAGGTAATTTCCCTATTGTTGACCAAGAGTTAAAGGACTGTGTACTTGATGAATTTTCTGAGATCATTGAATCGAGCGTTAATTCAAATCTTGGGGGTTTAACCTTTGCGCAGAAAACTCTCGAGTTAGCACATGGCGATTACAAGGCCAACAATATGATGAACAGGATTGCCCCCGTTCGTGATTCGCTTGACCTGATGAACGACATTAAGGAAATGGATTCCGGTCAAATTTTTAATATCTTACGGTTTGAGCAACCCCAAACCATTGCTTTCGTCCTTGCCAGTGTCGATATGGATAAGGGAGCTGAGGTTTTGCAAATGATGGCACCAAATGTTCAGGAACAGGTAGTTGAAAGAATTGCTTCTATGGAGACAACTCCCATTGACCAAATAGAAGTTGTGGCAAGCAGCCTTGGTTCGAGAATGGGTAAGAAAGGACAATCGCCTCGAGTTAAAACTGGAGGTGTTAAGTCTGCAGCTGATTTATTAAACTGGTTTGATAAAGAGGAGAGCAAAGAGCTTCTTAAGAGTATTGAGAAAAGAAACCCGAAGCTTGGTGGATCAATTCGTCAGAGAATGTTCCGTTTTGAGGACTTGATTCGTTTGAGCCCCGGAGATGTCGCTAAAGTTGCCAAAGAAGTTGATCAGGATGACTTAGTTTTATCTTTGAAGAATGCATCAGCTGAGTTAAAGAAATCAATCTTCTCAACTATGTCTAAGCGTGCCGTTGAAGCTTTGGAGGAGCAGCTTGGTTTTCTTGGTCCAAAAAGACTATCCGAGGTCGAAAGTGCCCAAGATCGAGTTATACAAATCGTACGCGAACTTGAAGAGGACGAGGAGATCATTCTTGATACTGGAGGAAGCGACATTGTCGTACAGTAGAAGTATCAAGTTTTCTTCGCCACCCAAAGGCTTTAAGGTAAATCAAATTGCTCTGCCTCCGGTGCCCGTTGAGCAATCTAGCGAGCAAGCTACTTCAGAATATGAACGTGGTAAGAAAGAGGCGACCGCATTTTACCAACTAGAAATACAAAAACTTCGCGATAGCTATGGAAAGCAGCAAACTGAACTTCTTTCCAGTATCGATGCTAAGACAAATGAAGTAATAGAAAAACTTGATCGCCGTTTGCCTGACTTGGTTATTGGATTAGCTGAGAGAGTCTTAGGCCAAGTTTCACTTGATAAAGAATCGATTGAGTCTATTGTCCGAAATATGGTTTCTGAATTTTCTGGGGATGATGAAAAACTGGAAGTATATCTTTGCCCTAGAGATTTAAGTTTATTTAAAGCTATTGCTGACCCTGGTAAACCTGCTGAAGAAGCTGCTAAAGGCGAGGACGATGGCTTTGCGTCGGCAATTGCGGGGATATTTGACGGATTGGATGGAGATGATGCCCTGTTGGAGGGCTATCCCAATGTTAAGTTTTTTGAAGACTCTACTTTGCAGTCAGGGGATTGTCAGATAAAAAGCCGATTTGGTTTGTTGGATGGTCGGGTTTCTACAAAAATTCGCAAGATCGAGGACGAACTTAAGCGCAATGATTGAGTCTTTAGATGAAAGGTTTGCCTTCATGGAGGATGGTATCAAAGGAGTTCGTACTTATGATAAGGTTGGTACCGTTCGTCGAGTTACAGGATTAATAATCGAGTCAGAGGGTCCAGAGGCAAGTATTGGGCAGGTTTGCTCGATTATATCTGACCGGCATAACGAAAAAATCGAAGCTCAAGTTGTCGGTTTTCGTGAAAACTTTGTTTTGTTGATGGCCTTGGATAGTGTTCATTTAATACATCCAGGTTGTAAGGTGTCATCGCAGCGGAATAATAACTTTGTTCCATGCGGTCCAGCATTGCTTGGACGGATCATAGATGGAATGGGTAGACCTATCGATGGGAAAGGACCACTTCTTGCTCAAAGACGAGAAGGTTTTTACGCAGAACCGCCCAATCCATTGAGTCGGGCAATGATTTCTGAACCCTTTGGGACAGGTATTAAGTCAATAGATACATTTACCCCTCTTGGAATTGGACAAAGGGTCGGTATTTTTTCTGGAAGTGGCGTAGGGAAATCTATTCTGTTAGGAATGATTTCCAGAGGTGCTGATTCTGATGTGAATGTTATTTCTCTAGTAGGTGAACGGGGGAGGGAATTAAGGGAGTTTGTTGAAAAAGACCTTGGCCCCGAGGGGATGAAGAAAACGATCATTGTTGTTTCTACATCTGATCAACCTGCTCCAATGAGAATTCGGGCATCAATTTTGGCCACGGCAATTGCTGAAGGATTTAGAGATGATGGATCTAAAGTACTTCTTCTTATGGATTCACTCACGCGATTTGCTATGGCTCAGCGAGAAATCGGTCTTGCTGCAGGGGAACCACCCGCATCTAGGGGGTATGTTCCATCCGTGTTTTCGATGTTACCAAAATTGCTTGAGAGAACAGGGACAAATGATCGTGGAGCTATTACTGCTATCTACACTATTTTGGTGGAAGGAGATGATATGAATGAGCCAGTGGCAGATGCGGTGAGGGGGTTCCTTGATGGTCACATTGTTCTTAGCAGAAAGCTTGCTAATGCTAATCATTTCCCCGCGGTGGATGTTCTTCAAAGCGTTAGTCGTTTGGATCGGGCTGTTTGTTCGGAGGCAGAAATGGAAACTATCTCAACTGCAAGAGATTTACTTTCGGTTTACAAGCAAAACGAAGATCTTATTAATGTTGGTGCTTATGTGAAAAATAGTAACCGTAAAATTGATCGTGCAATTGAAAAGTTTCAAAGCGTGGAATCATTTCTTAAGCAGAGATATGACCAAGTTTCACCGAGGAGTGCATCTTTTAAGCAACTTTCTGACATATTTTCTACATGAAGGCATTTACATTCAGGTTGGAAACTCTTCTTAGTCTTCGGGAATTAGCAAAGGATCGAGCTGTTAGTGATTACGCTAGAGCTATTGCAAATAGAGTTCAATCCGAGAAAAACTTAGAAAATGCAGTTCTTGTATTAACGCAATTGAATGCGGAGATTACACTTAAAAGAAAAGTAGGTTTTTCAGGTTTTGAGCAAAAGAATTTTAATCAATTAATCCTTGAGGCAAAAGAACTTATTATTGATCAAAATGCAAAGTTGGAAGAATCTAAAAGCATCGAGGATGGAAAGAGGAATCTTTTTTTGGCTGCAGACTCAAGTTGTAAAAGTTTAATAAAATTAAAAGAAAAAAATAAGATAGAACATTTGAAAAGAGAAGAGAAAAGAGAAGAATCCGAGCTCGAAGATATTATTAGTGCTCGGTTTGTTTTTAACCAAGCACCTTATTGATTATGAAAATCCCTCCAATTATTCTAGTTGTATTAACTGTAATTCTTTCCGTCGGGTCTGCCGGATTTATGGTCTTCCTTAATCGAAAGGACCTTTTTGAAAAAGCTCCAGTTAAAGAAGCGAAATTTACCAGTATTGAATTTGATGCAGACGATACCAGTTATTCTCCTGCGGAAACACATTCCATGAATCAACTTTCCAAAGAACTTGCTGCTTTGAAAGAAAAATTATTGGAAAGAGAAATTGAATTAGATTCGAGGGAGTCTGCAATCACTATGGATGCGAAATCCCTTGAAAAACAGAAGGCTGAGCTAAATCAAATTCGTAAGGATTTATCCTCCCGCCTGGCAGAGTTTGAACAGAGAGAGGGGCAGGATTTAAGTGAAGCTAAGCTCAAGGAATATAAGGATACTGCTAAAAGATGGGTTGAGATGGGACCTGAAATTGCCAGTATTGAAATACAGAACTGGAGGCAAAAAAGAAGATTCGAAGAGGCACTTACAATATTTGAACTTCTTAAATCCGATGAAAAAGCTCCAATTATTGCATTCATGTTAAATAGTGATGAAGATGCTTTAATTGAACTTGCTGACGCCCTAGCAATGAGAGATAGGGGACTCTTACCTAACTTGGGTTTCCAAGATGCAGTTGGGGGGATCCCTGCAAATTAATTTTCTCTATGATTGTATCCTCTGATATTCAAGGTAAAGGCTCTACCGTTCCGGTTCCAAAGCATCAAGCTATTGGTCGGAATGGTTCTTTTTGGATTCCTAAAGACTCTCCGGATGTAAGCAAACTCCCCAAACCAGTTGATCAGAAAAACACTAAAACAAGTTTTGCAAATGCTAAGCAAACTTCAAATAGCCAAGGTAATGCGAAAGGAAACGTTGTAAGTGATAAGATAAAACAAAACGGAAATTTTGAAAAAACTCTTTTATCTTCA